>Ga0209629_10002543_pt1 | contig 12516 bp, 9 predicted proteins | sample TergutCu122P5_FD_187286 | JGI IMG/M metagenome (GOLD analysis project Ga0209629, IMG submission 187286) | Cubitermes ugandensis P5 segment gut microbial communities from Kakamega Forest, Kenya - Cu122 P5 (SPAdes) (version 2) | ecosystem: Host-associated > Arthropoda: Insects > Digestive system >... | reverse complement strand
TTTCTTATTCACTGTGCACGCCATTTTTCGTCACGACTACCTACCCCCTAGCGGTGAAACCTGCAAGTACGCCAAGGCCCCTAGTACAAAAAAAACTTTGAGAGATTCTCTACCTATTGATATGCTCCTTTCTGCCGTGTATGTCTTGGTTGTTGCACAGTCGAGTTCAGAAGTTCCGGAGGGACTTATGAATAACCCTGTATATTACTGTATTTGCTTTGCGCACTGCATTACTTCTATTGTTATGGTTATGGCTGTTTTCATTTTCTTGTGAAATTAAATAACTTTTCTCTCATTTAAATTCAGACAAGCTGGAGGAAACTTTAAGGTAATATGAAAAGCAAATTCACATGAATGTTGTACAGATCATTAGAAACTATAACATTATGTCAACTGAGACCAAGGTACCTCATGTTGTTTGTAAAGGGCACATGAAATCCATGTAACAAAAGCAGCACCAACAGAACCAGAAAAGAGAGTTCCTGTGAGGGAACCTTTCCTCACAGCAGATTCTGAATACAAAACCAGCAAGAAGCTGCAGCAACTACTAGAGAAGTACCTGCAGAGGAAACAGAGACAGCAGCAGAGACAGCAACAGGTAACAGAAAGGGTCTTTTTGTTATTACTGGTATCAAGTATTGCAGTGAAATGATCATGTATATTCAGAATTAGTCTTTCAACACTGACTAGACTAGCATGGTTTAATGTGATCACTGACAAATCAATATGATTTTAAATGCACATAAACCTGTATAACAGTCAAGTTTGAAGACCTATTTCTCAAAGGTAAAATGTGTGTGTGTGTATGTAAATGTATCATTTGACGTTTCCATCAGAGTGAAGACTCGCACTTGTAGACAGGTACCAACCTTTCAGAGTAATACACTGCCTCCATCTGTAAGAGTCAACACCAGACAGTGAGTTCCTCCAAAACATCAGATTACAGCATTGTATTCTAACCTGCAAAACCACAATATATGTGTGTGTTTGTGTGGGTGTATACACAAACACAAAAACACACACACACACACACAGGTCTTCTTTTTTCTTCTGTGCTTGTAGTTTTATGAGGGTCATTTATAACCTTTTACCTCCATATATTTTTGTTTTCTCACAGCTCCCCCTCTTAAGTTCCTATTCAAATTCTTGCCTGCTTCTACTTGTCATCTTTCTGAACTTGCTGCTTCCATTTTGAGTTCATTCTTCCCACCTTCATTTTATGTTCATAACCTTCTTTAGAATACCATATGACAGTGCATGCATGCACACACACACACACACTACATGTACATACATATCAGCATGTAAAGGGGTCTGCCTCACAAAGAAATTGTGGGTAACAGGATGAAATTATGTAAACAACAGCAATACTTGTAAATGTTGTAAAAGTACACCAAACGATACAGGAGTTGTCACTTATGTCCTAAAATCAGAATAAATAAAAATGAGCAAGAGTTTTCTCCAGCTCAGCAGAAGAAATGTGGATGATTCAAACTGCAAATAAAGTGAAATGGAATATGTTAGTTAAACAGACTTGGGAAGCTTATATGATTAAGCTATACCAAAACGTTGGATATGCTATAGCAATAATGTCAAAAGATGTCCTAAAACTTTCAATGAAGAGAGTAAATGTACAGCATTCATCATAACATAGGCAATCCACCACCAGTAAGATGATAATAGTAACCCGGATGCAGTTAGTGCAATATGTGGCCATAAGTAATAAGTGTCAATACTTTAAGTTTTTGGACTAAATAATGCAATGGTGTCTTGCAGTGGGATTTGTTTCTCAAAGAGAAACCAGATGAAAAAAAGAACCATCCAGATGACATAGCAGCTATTGCAGAGGCAGAACAGTCTATAGGAGATTACAAGCTGAAATCAGCAGCAGATTACAGAGTGCCTAAACATTTACAAATGTCAAAAGTAAAGAAATATTACCAGCTTCTTGAAGCAAGAGAAAGAGTAAGTTGTGTTTTTTAAAGAAGGACATAACAGTAGAATGGCAGTTTGTTTCAAATATTGCTCATATTACTTTGATAAGGAAATTTTACATCAAATTTTTAAGAAATATACAATTTTAACATAGTGTCACATTCAGGGCCACTCACAAAAAGTTTGTGTAGTGTTACTAGAATCCTAAACTTTGCATATTGCCAAGTATTCCAAACAGAATACAGTGTTCCAGAAAAAGGACATCTGTTTCCACCATCAAATGAAAAGTTCAGGAGGCACCTACTCTTCTTTTCAAGTTTGTCATGTAATGATACTGTCAATTGCTAAGATTATGCAGTATTGGTGACCGATGGATGAATGGCTATGAAGCATTGGTGGAATGATGCTTACATGGAAACCCACAATACTTGGAAAAAAAACTGCCCCATCCCAGTGCTGCTGCTTCCACCACAAATACCACACAGACTGGTGGGTGGATAAACCTGAGCCTCCAGTCAGGGACCAGTGACTAATCACCTCATCCATGGCATGGTTGGGTCCAAATAGAAACAGCTAATCTCAGTCACTTCATAAACTACAGTAGGCCACTTGACCTGTGTAAGCAACCAGATCAGGTTTTGTCAACAAGAAATACACTAAGCAATGCTTAGTATTATGTAGCTCTGTTTCAATTTTGTCAAATAGGAAAAATTCTATCCTCACTTTCCTTGACTGAAATTAACTCTTTACAATGGACCAAACTTTGAAGGGGCCTCCCAAACACTTAACCTGACTGTGGAAACGATCCAATTTCTATCTTCTTCTGTTCAGAGTACTAGACAATGGACCAAGTCTACAAGTCCAGGAACAAATAATGTAAATATACCATTGATAGAACTCTTTAGAACTGATGTTAAAATACATAATGAAAGATCACCTATAGCTTTTAATATGCTACTGTGTTTCCAATGCAGGGGTGATTTCTACTATAAAAGTGCATATGTTCTATTTCCTGTTGTTTACCTCAAACCCAATATGAAGCATCAGAGATGCTACCCAATTTAGTCCATACACTTGCCAATATGCAGGGTAGTCATAGCTGTTATAGCAGTGTGCAAGTACAGTAGTACAGTTCTTGAATGCAATTCAAATCCTCATGCCCAATACTTTTTTTTTTAATTATGGGAACTGAGAGAATTTATCACAGTGGCAAGTGTAAACATAGTGGTCTTCTATAGTCTGGATACATGAGCCAACTTTATTAAGTTGACAGTTATTCATTCTTTAAAATTAAACTGCTATGTATTTTAATACTGATGTGGACAGCAACCATTTTCTGGTCAAAGAATCAGTACTTCTGTTTCTATTTTGTTGTTGTTACATGTCTGTTTCTGCAATTACAGTTTGTAACTTATTTCTATCTTACAGCTCTTCAAGATCAAAGACAATTTCAACAGCAAAGTTTATGATCTACGGAACATGAAAGCTGCACTTATAGAGAGAGCCAATGAACTTGATGCCACACTTAAAAACATCCACAGAGAACTGGATCCAACACAAAGAAAGTTTCTATCAGAAATTCCAAAATTTGATGAAAAACTCGAGTTCCCAGAAAGAGAATTTAAGGTAGGTTATTTGAGATTTTAAGTCTCCATGGCAGCAAATATTAAGGCCACAATCTTCTGGCATGTGACACCGTGGAGTTTGGTAGATATTAATAAATCTTTTGGGAAGATGTACTCTTTCCAGAACTGAAGATGGGCACAGTATGACTAAATCCATGAAGCAGAGTCCATGTTGGGAAGCTAAGCTCCCCAGTTAGTCACTCATTTTCCCCACATTTTATTTAACCCAAAGATTCATAACAATGTTCACAGTGGCCTACCACTTGTTCCTGTCTTGAGTCAGATCCAGTCCATGTTCTCCCATCCTACATAGCTTCAAGCAAGAACTAATACAAATGTCACAATGCACTACAGACATTTGCATTTTACCTTATATCTCTACCCTGCAAGGAATTACACACAAAATCAAAATCCTTTTCCTTCCAAGGCCTAATATTTGCCATGAAATTTGTCATGCCAGGTCAGTTGGCTGAAAAAAGAGACTGAGACAACCTTCACTTCCTGTATTGTCCGACCAATGAAAGTCTGAAATGTCTGTGTAATCATTATTTACCATAAAAGGTGGGAAGGATAAAATTACTCAGAATAGAGATGTGTAGAAAATGAAGAAAATGCTTCTTCATGTAACTTCAGGCCCATCTGACACTGGAGTGTAGGGGCATCAGATTTGTCCCTGTGCCTTATGTCTGTTATAGTCCCATACTGTGGCTGATTTCAGAGTGCTCTGTCCATGCTATTCTATCATAGAAGTAACCTTCTGCTGGAGAATAATGTATATTACTTAACACCATTATGTTCTGTTTGTCTTTCAGCACTATGACTATGATGTCAGCCCTCACACTGGTCTTTATTTCATCTCATTTCAAAATCAGCATTAGCCATTTTATTCTTTCCTCCTGTCCCATGGCAGGAATGTTTTAGTTAAAAACACTAATTTTCTGAACAGCTGCAGTACAACTCAACAACATACATGGCACACTTATAGCATGCTATTTTATTTTGAGCAATGGCGTATCTTAATGTACTAGCTGCATCATATCATCTGTCTGATCTTTATCAGCCAACAGAAGAGGACAAAGAAGCATTATTACTACAAACATTACAGCCTTCTGACTCTGATACTCCAACATTTAGACATAGAGCTGATGATGCAGAACCTATGGACGCAGAGTACGAAGCACTTCTAGGTTCATACTATCCAATGACTAACGAAGGGACATTAGAGAAAATTACTTCCAAGCTCTATTTTGCAAATGGATCTAATGTCTCAGCAGAACAATTACAAGCACTGACTACTGAAGATAACATTGATACAGCCTGGGAGAATGAGTTGAAGGAACACAGGATGAAGAGGTAAGCTCCACTTGTAAAAGATCTTGTGATTATCTGGTAACCAAAATTCAATGTTTTGCATCCTCTCTAATCACCATACAACTTTCACAGTAATAAATATGGCATGTTATTGTCTTACTCAAATACACATGCACATAAACACACACACAACAAAGTGGGTTTATTGTGTCCCCAAGTGTAGGAAAATAAAGTCTGAGCTTTGTAGGTGTACTGGCATATACTACTGCAGTGTTTTCAGTGTGCTGGGAACCTGGGAAGCTACAGGCAATTAGTCACGTCTCACTACTCGTTAGGTGCAGTTGTCCTTAGTGTGCCAGCAAAATGTATTGTTTAACGAAGAGCATCAATTTGTAATTCCTCCGAAAACAAAATGTTAAAGGGAAAAAAGTTGAAATCTTGTGTGAAAAAAAAAAAAGTTGCTGACAATTGTTTAAAATGCCCCACTAGTGTAATAATATGTATACATACAATAAAATAACATTAAATTATTTGTAACTGTCTTCTGTTGTTTGCCCCATAGAAAACTATATGAGCAGGACCAGACAGTGAATGAAATGGAAATGAAAATTGAAGCTTTTGACAGAGAGGTTGAAGATCTATCACATCTGAAGTTAAGAGTCAATGTAGAAGCAAAGTTCCTTGAATTACACTTACTCACATTACAACAAGAATTTACTGTTCTCAAAGACTTTGAAGATGTGGACAAAGAAGTGTCAAACAAAATTCTTAATTCGTTGAAAGACAAACATGACATGGAAAGGAAGGTACGTCTAATTCTTCTCCTTAGGAATTTGTGGCTTGTGCCTAACATGTAACTTCGGATTTTGGAGTTCAGTTGCCCCACATCCTGATGCTGTTCCAGTGTTTCAGCATTCATTGCAATTACCATGAAGATGGCAGCTGCAATGTATGCCAAAACCATGGAACAACATTTGCATGTCGTGAAACTAAATCCCAAACGCCAAAATTACACATGTGTGTCTCACATTCAATCTTCATTATTTGCAAGCAGGATAGAATGCAACAGCAAGTGGTGGCAGCCGTAGATAAATCGTTTTTGTGGCTGAATTCTGAAAATAGGTAATGGCATACCAACACAATATAACTTTAGCTTCCTGAGTTAAGTTAATTGGGAATTAATGTAGTTGGTTTTTGTATTAGTATTGGTAAAATTAATTTCATAATATAGTGAAACTAACATTAATAATGTATGAGAATGTGGACATTCAGCTGAAAAGTCTAGAACATAACAAAATTTTGCAGAATGAACAATGTTTTCAGATGAAGTTATTCTGGGATTTGAGTCAGTACAGTCTGTAAATCAGAACCAGCATTCCACACGAAACTGCTACCTGCAACTTAAGAGTAAAAGAATCTTCAGAAAATGTATGTAGCAGGTTCCTCTCACATGCTTCTCCCTACCTGTCAAACTACATGGCTTCATATCCAGAAGACCACAATCTCAATACTCACTGTCATCATAACCTCCAATCTCAAAATATATTTGATAATAAATACTGTAAACTAATACAACGAAGAAGGAATTGAATGCTATGGCTGTATAGTTAACAGCTAAATACATTCAGGTAGGTATGTAAATTTTGAAATGCAGTTGAGCAGCAACAGCCTTAGGATTAGGCAACACTACGTTACTCAATTGGGCAACAAATTTATTGTACATAAATTAAAATTTTTACATCTGCATGAGGAAGCAATTCTCATCATTTCTGTTTTTCAGATTAATGACCTGCAAAAACTAATTCAAATAAAGGAAACAGAAACCAGTGACTTGTTACATAAGGAGAGGGAACTTACAGAGAAGTTTCAAGCAGCAACAAATGACAGCACATTTGCTGATTTTTTGAGAAAGATGTACAATAAGAAGTATAAACTCCAAAAAGCTGTACATCCTGGAGGTAAGAGTGTGAAATATAAGTATAAAGGAAGATATTAGAGACTTATACAGAGTTATAAATAAATTTAACTTTAACCACTGATCAAATATTCTGTATCTGTCAGGTACTGGATGAAGAGTGTGAGTGCAGTCACACACAGTAAAGCAGCTATCCATAGTCTTCAAGAAAGTCTGTGATTTACTTTGGAAATGGGTACTGTACATCCTTAATGAATTCCATGCCTTCATTATGTCCCATTTTGGAATAGTACTAAACTTCTACCCGAACATTTTTGTCACCTTTCAAACAGTTACTCTACAACAAATGGGGTGAACAGTTATGTATTCTTTTAAAGTTCTTAGTGTGCAACACATAATATGAACACTCTGAAGCATCATAAAACATCTGTACTTTTCAAAAGAGCATCCCATTGCTACAAAGTTCCTAGACTTCACCTACTCTTCCTTCTCATAAGACCAGTATGAAGAGGTAGATGGGTATGGAGCATTGGTGGAATGATAGTGACAGAGAAAAACCTCTCCCACTGCCACTTTATCCATCATAAATCCCACATGGCCCGCCCAGGCCTCCACAGTGAGAGGCCAGTGATTGCCCAAGTCATGGAATAGCCTTTAAAGTATCACATCATTTACACAATATTTAAAAGTTCAATGTCTACCTTACAGTAAGCACTGTGCACGTCCACTGTAAGCACCAATCTGATAATGCCGTTTAAGGATATAACTGTTGTATGTGGTTAAATACGGTTAAAAGCTGAGTGTCTTATTTCAGATTCAGAATCAAGCAGCCGTTCATCACCTTCATCTTCAAGCAGCAGTGACTCAGATGATGAAGCAGCCAGTCTAAGCCAAGAGCAACTTGATCTCATAAAATCTGATAAGACTGTGTGTCCTGATGGTTGTGAACAAGATCTCTACAATCTAACTTTAGCACTGAGATCCCAACGGTGATCAACTTATATAAACTTGATTAGTAACATGTGGTCTGATGATTATAAACGAGTTCTACATGATATAACTTTTCTCACGAGACTCCAGTAGTGAGCAGTTCATGTAAACTAGTAAACAATGCAGTATATAAACAGTAAAGCAGCCCCGTTACAGGCCCGGAGTGGCCCAGAGGGTTCCAGGAATTTAAGGTTCCCAGATTTCATGACAACGGCACAGGATGATGGTAAGGTTGTCAGCCTTACGCACCAGCCGCCCCTACCCCCAGGAAATACACCTGGTACTCATTTCTGTTAGAGAAAGAGTCAACCCCAGGGCTATAGTGCGACCAGAAGGATTATGTCACTGAAAAATTCCAATGACACCATCGAGAATTGAACCTGCGACCTGCCGGTTTGTAGCGTAGTGCCTTAACCACTACGCCACTGCGTGCCCTCAAACAATGCAGTATACATGACATAAATATAACACATAAACTTTGAAACATGACACAGCATGCTTTATACAATGCGCAAACAGTAAAGTACACTCGTATACACTTTTCATGTACAATTTTTAATTTTATTGAATGATATGATGTCAATATTTTAGAGTTTTACTGGTCAAAGTGTTAATATTATTATATAAGTGTAATGTCTGATGAAAATTCAGCAGGAAACATCTTCTTTTCTGATTGTTACCCACTGAATGCAGCTGTATGTAATATCAAGTTCTAAACATCAACACATGGTTGTGAGTGCACTAACACATGGTTATTACCTGGCCATGACTTTTCATTGCATGTGCAGATTTAGTCTCTCATCTATTTTGCATCTTCATTCCCCACACCATTTCTTCCTTTACTTTATCCTTTGTGCACATAAACTTCATGTCTACTTTCTCCTGTTATTTCTCTTCCATCTCATTTATTTGCCAATCCTATCATTATTCCTCTCCCCATTCCTTCATCCTTCTGCTTTATGTCAGAACAGCTCCCTTACACCTTATCTTCCTATCATTTATCCCTTTTTTACTTTAATCTCTTTTCCTACTTTCTACACTATTTCATTTTTCATACCTTTTTTCCTCTCATATCATCTTCCCTTTCCCTTCCTTTCCTCCCTCTTGTTATGTTAAATATAGTTTAGGTCATCGGTAAGCATAATATAAAGACAAAAGTGTTTTCTGTGAGGTACCTGTCCTCTGTAAGTGCAATCAAACATTATATGGCTTTTACATACACCACTGATATGTTTTAAAGTGTGTATGATCTGACTAGATAAAAAAAGAAGTCTCTTATTCCTAACACCACAACCATAATCAACATAAATATTATAAGTTGTCAATTTTGCAATAGCTTTCATGTACTGTTGTATGAAATTTTGTTAGGAATACAATACAGCTATTGTGTCCACAAGTTACAGACCACATACTGACACTGAGTGTGTCCAGCTGAACAGAACTCCAGATCGCAGGAAATATTTTCTTCAACTGTAATTCCTAAAGATGCTGCACCAAAATGTGTGATTATGCCTGTATCTAATGCACAAGTTAGCTTAAATATCCTGACTCCCAGTATTCACATGTCTTCAATACATACATACATACATACATGCACACATACATATATATATAAAATAGTCTTTTGGTACGTCATTCAGTGGAACCTGGTTGACAGTTGACAACATTTTTAAGGAACCTATTTACAGACAACATGGCATTGCATCCCAGAAAAGCACAATATTAACGTTCACTCAGACACCAAAATACTCTAATATAAATATTCACTGCCATGAAAATCTGAAATGTTATTTTATATCAGTATATTCATTGATGTCAGTGTTCTGAATTCTTATGCATAAATGACTTTGATATGTTCTAGGCATGACTGTGAACAAGAACTTACAAAAATAAGGAAACACGTAGAGAACTTGAACAAACAACTGGCAGTAAATTTGAAGAAAATAAAAACTGTGGAAACAGCTCTTCAAAATAATGAAGCAGAATTTGAAATTCTTCAGGTTGGTTCATAAAAAATAAGTAAAGTACTGTTTTGGCTGGCACAGGTTTCTTTTCATGCAGTATCACAATGTACAGCAAATGGAACCTACGGAGCTCAAAAGCACACTACCTACATCTGTCACACTGAAGTGCCTGTTATGTAATATTTTTGTGTGTTACAGAGAAAGAAGCAACATAAGCTAAATGAGATAGAGTGTGTGGTGGTACTCAAACTTAGTCAGATGCAGCACTTCAAGAAGGGCAGCAACAAATTGGAGAAACTGTCAAACACTCTAGTCTTCTCACATGAAAGCCTACAGAAACTGTATTCTCGCATAGATGAACTCAAGAAGGAAACGCAAGCACAAGTGGATAAATATGTGTAAGATATGTGAAAATTGTAGCTCCTCCTACCCTAGTGATTGCAAATAGCATAGAAAAATAAGTTTATTTGTATGTGATTTGAGGTTCTCACTATAAACAATGTCAGCCTTCTAGCATATGATGTCATATAGTTTGACAGGAGGCAGTGACATTCTGGAGGAATACCAACATTTCAGAGGAACCTGCTGCCTCCCTCCTCAGTGCAGAAGAGTACTTTTCTAATCTAAAGGCAGTATATTCCTTAAAAATATTAGTACCTACCCACCAAATTGCATGGCATCACATCCACAAAGACAATAACCTTAAATTAATATAAATACAATAATTAACATAAGGACTTTAGTCAAACTCTTCATCTCCCCCCTCTCCTATGGCACTGCAGCTTGTATTCGAGTCATGGCCTCCCTGCTACTTTAGTCACACAGTGAATTCTAAGGACTGGTCAACATACCTGGCAAACACCAGTGAGTACAGTCATTTTCTACATGCTGATGGTCACCCTGATACTCAAGAAATTCACCATCTTCTATCAAACCTGAAGGATAATTGCCATATACAACAGCCCACAAGTGGATTCTATCCTCAGCCTGACACAAATATTCCTCATCTGAGAGAGCCACTGATTAGGGCAGACAGACTGGTAATATCACAGCACCTGTATCACACCAATGCAAAAATTAAACAGAAACTAAAAAAACATCTAGTAGATTATTTCCTCTAGTCAGCTTGTTCAAAGAAATCCATACATTTACATTCAGAAATATACAAACTTTGACACTGTGTTAAAAGCCAGAAAGTTGCCGATTTGATTCCCAATGGGGTCAATGGAATCTTTGATTGACATAATCCTTTTGGCTGCACTAAGGCCCTGGGGCAACTTAGCCTCACCAGAAATGAGTACCAGGAATATTTCCTGGGGATAAAGGCAGCCAGTGCATAAGCCTGACAACATTACTACCTACGTATGCCAAGTGGCTTAAAATCTGGGAGCCTTAACCTCCTGGAACACTCAGGGCCTGTCCAGGGATTGCCTTATAAACAAAATTCACAAAGGAAATATTTCAGTGAATTAGAGTTAATATCAGTCCCGATACAAGAGTATATTACATGTGAAGAAATTAATGTTATCTTTTGCTATTAAATTATTCTCAACGTACCAACAGACTCTTGCAGTCAATTAACCATGTAAACATCACAACATTCAAGAGATGTTACACTCACTGCACTTTTCTCACTATCTTGGATGCAAGTAAGAATGTGACCTTAAGTTCATGTCATGAATGCTGGAAATCATATGGCATAGCTTACCGCATAAGAAAAATAAAAGTCTGTGAATAATATTTAATATATATTTCACCTTCCATAGATCCATTACAAGGTCGAAGACCCACTGGATGTGGAAGTAGTCAAGAAATGAGCTGAAGTCTGTGACTCTGAAGGTTACTAGCACAAGCCTTGGTTAAGAACTTAACAGGGATTCCCCATCCAGCAGGATAAAATAAAAAACATCCTTGTATTGGCATTTACAGTTCCAGGACAGGGATTCCCAGATGTGGAAAAGGATGACACCCAAGAAGTTCTCAATTCTTGTTAATTGAGAAGGACATTTGACAGCTGATAGTGCTCAGCAAACCAGCAGATGAACCTTCTGACAATTATAGAGAGAACTCACCTGTCTCTGAAGACAGGTCCCCAGACGGCAGATAATTGCAGGCAATTTCATGGATAGGTGCCTGAAATTTAAGCATGACATGGAGGCTGCACGCATAAGCAGAAAAAGCAACTGAAAGATCATTGCACTAAGCTTTCTCTCTGTCCCCCTCTAATGAAGTGTGTGTTGCTCTATCAGCCTAACAACTTTTCACCAGGACCACTGCCATTGGGTATTCATTAATTTACACATTACCAAGTTTCACGTGTCTTTTGTCTCCTAAACCCCTTTTTTCCCATTAGAGATTAAGTTCACACACTTCAGTTTCTACTAGACTGTGCAGCATCACAATCCACAAGGCTACACTGGCACAAGAACTTCAAATCTCATCTAATTTAAAATGGTCACATTTTAAAACTCTGTTAAAAAAAATGCCCAAGTTGCCACAGTCACAATGAAAACATTCTGCTGCAGAAAGATGAAAAACAGACAGTCAGAATTAACATAGGTGGAAAAGGGTGTTATTATGAGGGTTGGAACTTTAATAGTGGCAACTATTTATTTACAACTGATACAAAATAGATACATGTTTCGAAGTTTTGCTGTCCTTCAATGTAGTCACCAGCATTGTGTACAACCCGTTGCCAGTGATGTGGAAGTCGTAGGATACCTTTAGCAGCGCCTGTTGTGTTGATAGTTCGAATGGAGCGGTCTACCGCCTGAAG
>Ga0209629_10002542_pt1 | contig 12516 bp, 12 predicted proteins | sample TergutCu122P5_FD_187286 | JGI IMG/M metagenome (GOLD analysis project Ga0209629, IMG submission 187286) | Cubitermes ugandensis P5 segment gut microbial communities from Kakamega Forest, Kenya - Cu122 P5 (SPAdes) (version 2) | ecosystem: Host-associated > Arthropoda: Insects > Digestive system... | reverse complement strand
GGGTTTGCCTTCCGAAGTATGTAAATTTTGCCCATGTAGTCTTCTCATTGTTGGTAGGTTGCTTGGGTCTGTGTTGTTCGAGCTGTCTGATGATGGAAGTGTTGTATCCATTGTTAGTTATTATTTGCTCAATGATTTGTCTTTCGTGTTTTTTGTTGGTATCGTTCAGTTGGTATCTGTGTAGTCTATTAGTTAAATACCTAATGGCAGCGTGTTTGTGTTCTGATGGATGACTGGATTCAGCTGGGATGATAATGTCCGTGGATGTTGGCTTGGGATATATACTGAATGAAAACATTGATTTGGTGTTATGTATAGTCAGATCCATAAAGTTGATGTGGTGTTCGGATTCTTTTTCTAAAGTGAATTTTAATGTGGGAGTTAGAGTGTTGAATATTGTCCGTATTTCGTTTATATTAGTGAGGTTAGTATCATAGATGACAAGGATATCATCTACGAATCTAAAACATCGAGAATAACAACTTCACAATCCTTAAAAAAGATCCTACCAATTCGTTCCAGAATAAAATAAAGACCATGATCAAAACATGCCCTTCCCTTACACCTGGAAAAACCAGCACAAGACTCACTCACATGAATTCCACTTCTCCCAACATCCATGGCCTCCCAAAGGTACATAAAACCCAGTGCCCAATCAGACCCATGGTTAACTGGATTGGTACTCCTGCATATAAGCTCGCAAAATACCTCAGCAAATTACTGACAACCTGCATCCCTTTGCCAAGCGCCTTCAATGTCTTAAATACGACACACCTCATGGAAGACATTCTAAACATCCCTCACAAACCAGGAATCAAACTTGCATCATTGGACATTGAAAACATGTACCCTAATATCCCTACTAATGAAATCATTCCCATCATTGAATACATCTCCCGCAACTATCAACTCGACTCCAATACCATACATGACCTCACAACAATCACAAATACTGTCCTTGAACAAAATTACTTTGTTTTTCAAAACACCAGTTATTCCCAAACATCAGGTCTCGCCATGGGCGCCCCCTCCTCAGCTGTCCTCCTGGAAATGTTTCTGCAGTACTTGGAGCACACAAAGATTATTGACATCCTCATACAACATAATATTATAGGATATTTTAGATTCGTAGATGATATCCTTGTCATCTATGATACTAACCTCACTAATATAAACAAAATACGGACAATATTCAACACTCTAACTCCCACATTAAAATTCACTTTAGAAAAATTATCCGAACACCACATCAACTTTATGGATCTGACTATACATAACACCAAATCAATGTTTTCATTCAGTATATATCGCAAGCCAACATTCACGGACATTATCATCCCAGCTGAATCCAGTCATCCATCAGAACACAAACATGCTGCCATTAGGTATTTAACTAATAGACTACACAGATACCAACTGAACGATACCAACAAAAAACACGAAAGACAAATCATTGAGCAAATAGTAACTAACAATGGATACAACACTTCCATCATCAGACAGCTCGAACAACACAGACCCAAGCAACCTACCAACAATGAGAAGACTACATGGGCAAAATTTACATACTTCGGAAGGCAAACCCATACTATTACCAGGACTTTTAAGGACACCCATGTAAGGATAACTTTCAAAACCAACAACACCATCAACAAAATCCTAACCCCCAAACCCCCTAAGTTAACTTCTGACCAACAATACCAGCAAAGCGGCATATATTGTCTCACATGCCCCGACTGCCATACGAAGTATATTGGTCAAACTGAACGACCTTTTCACAAACGATTTCAGGAGCACTTCCATGACTTTAAACACAACATAAGAAAATCCAACTTTGCTACCCATTTATTAGACCATAACCATTCCATAGGTCCCATTAACGAAGTAATGAATATCCTACATACTTCTAATAAAGGCCGATCCCTGGACACCATAGAAAGACTCCATATATTCCGACAAACATGCCTGCAAACACAAATCAACGACCGAAATACAGTTAAACCTAACGCCATATTTGACGTCATCTGTTCCCTTGACCCCTCACTCTCCGTCAGCTCTGCTGCAATACACCCAACCTAGCTACTGCAGTCACCAAACAGTTCGTAATGTACAACGACCGACAACAGTGATACACCGTAAACACAATATAAAAGGATGACTTAAAGTACTTCCCATCCTGTTGTGACAAATCCAGCTCAACTGTTCTCAACGCCAATTCAAGAATAAGTAAGTGAATAGAAAAACAGTATTATATTTTATTAACAGTGTCAACCCTACTAAGAAGTGAAAATTGTGCAAAAGAGTGTACAGTGAACAATTTTAATACATTTTAACAAAAACAATAATTCGAATTTACGAACTATATCTTCTCCTATTTATACTAATGCATTTATGAACATCTAGGCTCTATTCGGACCTGAAGATGGTCTACGCGACTGAAACATGTAGTCCATTTTAATCTTACATCTAAGACTGTTGCTATCAGCAACGTATAATTGTTGTGTTGACGGCTGTATATATCTTTAATTTATTCAAACACAATGGTATGGAAAATATAAGATTTAATTATAAACTAAACCTATGTGTCATACTTCTTACTTAACTGCCCAACCACCTGGGCTATTCAGATAACCTTCCTGTAGATTTATAGAATGCTAAAACTCCACATTAAACACCTGGATCAGACAAAATGGTATTTCACTAAAACTAAACTAAGAAAAAAAACTGTCTTACAGCACACATGAGGAGAATAGAGGCCAGATGCACATCGGAAGGTTACATAAAAAAGACATGATGATACTCATCAAAGTAAGAGAAAATGAGTGCATATTACAGTAAGCTCACACAAAGATGTGGAGAACTCAATATATTCTTAATAAGATGTCTTATCATCCATACAAACCTGAATAAGCTCCTGCTTTGAGAGATCCCACTTTTTGATGCACATGTCCCGAGAGCCAGAGAAGAGTACATCACCTCGGATTGCCAGTGACTGAATTCCATCATAATGAGGTGGATTGAGGTTCATTTTAGGAGCATAAACGTTACTGCTTGTTGCACGATTCACCTCAAACACCTATCAAAACAACAATGTGATAATTTGATTTTAAACTTTCGCCATTTTGTGGATGTTGAATTCTTTCTTTTGGGTGATTCCCCGCCGTCTGAATTTTCTGTGCCAACATTTTGGAACACTCTGTCCATTCCATCTTTGTAGGTTGTTTCAATTACCCATGAAAATGGAACAGTGATCTGAAATGTCAGCCCAGAAATTCAGAAGCCTGGCAATCACCCAAAAGGAAGAATACAACAATGAGATAACAACAAGGTACAATTCTGTAGAACATTATACAACCTGGTGAGCTGCCCTAGTGCCTCTTTCTGCCTAGGTTGTTCACTAGTTTGCATAAAGCTCTACAGAATCCTGCCTTGAACAATATGCAATTTTCATCTTTCCAGTCATTCAACTGGACCATCTCTTAAGAGATTTTTTTAATAATAAGGAACATGGCTTTGGTACACATGCATTCAAACAATAAATAAACACATGTCCAGTTTGTGGATAGTTATATTTGGTTCTTTTCCATTCCATAAAACAACAAAAAGTACAGGACAACGATTATTACAACAATACATGAGATAAACAAAAAAACCTACCTTAATGTAATGGTCCTTGGAGCCTGTTATGACCACATCCTCGTCCTCCGACAATTTTCCAACAGCAAGACACATCACTGCTGCCTGGTGGCCTCCACTCAACTTAGCAGTTGACTCAAACCTGCATGAGTAAAAGTATGACCCTGATGACTAACTGAAAAGAAAATGAGTAAACGTGTTTCCCGCCCAACACAGCAGTGAACCTTGGATTCCATTTTAGGTGGCTTCATTGTACAATCATCTAACAATAATTAATATTATATAAACTATGCCCTAACAAAAATGGCAGTCCTTTCAATTACCAAAATTGTTCATTCCAACTAAAATGTACAAAAAAAAAAACCTTCAAACCTTAGTGTGACAGATTTTTCAAATTTGTGGGGTTAAAACATTTAAAACACACCTACGCAGTCCTACTTGTGTCTGTGCATTGCCTATAGAATGGGTCAATATCAGTGACCTCAAATGTCTGTCCTAGACTAAAAACTAACTTTAATCCATATGGTTTATTTCATGTTTCAGCTGTGGATCACAATTTATCAATAATGCTGGTGTTTCGTAGCAATGTAAGTAAAGCACTATGTTATAAAGCTCAGTTGCAAGGCAAACATTATTTTAAGAAAGAGGAATTGCAACACACAACTTACTGACATTGCTAAGCAACCATCCCAGTTCTTGACAACTACAAATACATTATTCATTAATGTCTTTATGGAGAAGGTTTATTGTTTCATGCTTGTAGCAAGTCTGACCTTCATACATGTCATGATATACATACAGAAGCAACTGATGCTCTATTTAAAGCTGCCTGAACTCAGGCTGTACATATAAATTTAGACCAGGCACTGCAGAAACAAGCGCATTTGCTGAAGGTATGAAGCAATGGTTTATGTCATGACAGAAGGAGTGAAGGGGTGAAGTTCAAAAATAAAGATTAAATTGGCACACTATAATAACACAGTGACTGGATTTTCTGGTTAGAAGACAGTGAACAGAATTTTCATATTAATTTGCCTATTAAAACTGTGGAATTTAAACATACATTGTAAATAACAGCTGCATTTTAGGTGTATCTGAATTTCTAAGGAGTGCCTATGAGAAGAGCTTCAGTCATCTGTTTGGTCTGTGGAAGACCTTGAGAAAAAATAAACCAAATTTGATTACATTTTATATTACAGAATTCAAAGAATTATTTAGCCATTTAAACTTTCACCAGATGATACAACGGTAAAGATCATCATACATAAGGGCATAAACCAAATGCATCAATTGTTTCATCTGAAGACTGCTATTAAGATGAAACAAAACCAAGTACTGACTAAATTTAGACTGCACTGAAATCAAGTTTGTCATTTTCTTCTGAGGTAGGGCTCTACTGCAACATGATTTTGAAGAATACATTAACCCTATAATGTTTGTCTCAGTGTGATGTATGGCCACGAATGCGTTTAAAGGTACTATAAGTTTAAAACTGCCCGTCGTGGTCAGTAGTTGGAACTTAAACCCCAGCCTCATTGATGGACTAAACACGTTATGTACACTTCATCTTCTCCTGCTACTTTGCCTACATATTTATTCCAGGAGGAGTAGGAGGGGGAGGGAAGACCAATGTGAATGCATAGCAGCTCACAGGGAAAGCACAGACAACATTATTTGTTCAAACATAAAAACTATTCATAGCTATGTTAGGTGTGTAACTATCAACTCACTTTCTAAGGTCCCAGACACGAACCCTATCACCAGCAGCTGAGTACAGAACAGTGCCATAGTGATTCAGTGCCACATCATTGAGCTGGAGCTCTCCTGCTGGGAGGGACTGAGAGATATTTGAGCTGCCAGACAATGTGATGCCAGATGAACTGTTGAACAACAGAAACTTCAAGTCTCTAGTACACAGATTTCCAACCCTTTCAGCTATGATATATACAGCAACAACAATGGATTTTTAATAACACACAAATGCACATTATGTATGACAAATAAATTAAACTTCAGAAATTTCTGTGACACATTAACATGTCATAACACACACAATGACACAATGGGAATGACTACTCTAGGGTTTATAAGGCTGAAGTTATTGGAAATTACATCAGTTTAAATCATTCAGAGGACATTGTTTGTTCAACACAATACCTCATGTAACATCCACTACTTTCATGTGATGATTTATAAACTGAAAGCTATAAAGAAGTATACCAAACTAACCACTTGAAATTTACATTTGTCTTTCAACTGTTTCTAAGGAAAAATATGTAAAAATATATATATATATATTTTATTTACACACAAAACTTTTCAGTATACAAACAGTTACTTCATGTAATAACACTACTGTTATAACAAACTGACTGTACTATAATTGAAACAGAATAACCTGAAGGGTCAACTGTTGCCCTAAACAGTGTAGTACTGTTTAACAGGTAATACCAAAAAGTGTACAAGTGAGTGTGTGTATTTTAATACTTGTGCATTTGTTGGCATTACCTATTAAAATGATCATTAATGCATGGATATGAATACTTTTATGTACAGTACTGGCTCTGAAAAGTTGAGCCTTATGTGAAAGCTTTGATAATATACTGTATTATATACAAAAGGAAAGACAAGTTTCGAGGATTAGGAACTTTCCCTGACACCACTATTTATGATGTGTACATGTGTAGATTTGTTGCAAAATACAGTATACAGTAATTACAAAACAATGAAAAGTATGTCACCCAACAGTGTAGAATTATAAGAATAACACTTTGATGACTACGATAACTGCATTCACTAAAGGTGATTGTGTGTTTACAGATTGAGCTCACCATAATATTCTAACTGTCTTGACAGGATCTTCTCGGAGATCCCAGACCCGTATGTATGCTGAGGAGACGGAGAAGCCAAGCCGAGATTCTTCACAATACTTCACTACAACCACATTATTTGGATGCCCAAACACAGACTGAATCTCGCAACCAGTCTGCAAGTCCCACACCTTCACACTGCGGTCTGGAAACAAGACAAGAAGAATTGGAAGTTAGTGCTTGAATCTTACAGGAATGATGCTGCTACTAACAATGTGACCCATTAAACATCTTGTATGTCTTACAAGGCCTCAATATTTGTACTATGGAATACTGTTATTTTTGTATCAATAACTGCTGAGCAGGATATTAAATTCAGGAAATGTAGATCAGAGATCTTTAAGATTTTATATGATATTTCTCACTAACGTATTCACTAACAATTTTAAATGCACTTTCACTACAATCTACCATTCAGTCATTGCAACAACCACAGTTTTGATTGGTTTCTGTTTGATCAGTGATAATGTGAGTTATTAGGCTATTACAGTAGTGTGACTGAGTTATCAGGGCAATTATTTTGAGGCGGCATGGTGATTTCACCTTCAAGGTATGAAATGTCCTCTGAAGATGAGACCATCACACTCTCTTAAAAGGCAGGCACCTATCAGCCAGTCATGTGGCGCCATACCCCAGAGGAACGGAGACCTGAATAATACCAATTATGTTTTTGCATCAAATGTGTCCTACAGACAGATCTTGTTGATATGTTGACTCTGTATCTTAAATATGGCTTCATTATCCTATTTTTACACATACATTTTTATATCTAGCACCTAAATTTTTCACTTCCTTTAGTCATGTAAACTACACCCAACATACTGACATAATAAATCATTCCATTACAACAAAGGTCTGCTTTCTAAGTACAGAGTCCTTTACAGTTATTATTATTATCATCACCATCACAACCACCACCACCACCATCATCATCATCATCATCATATTTGTTATTATCTTTACGTAGGGTATTTACAATCATATACCTGAAAGAAACCATGTTTCTAGGGCACGTAATGTTGGAGCTGTTCTGTATTTATAACTTGTGCTATATGTAACGTTATTTTGCATATTAAATATGTTTTGTAATTTTGCATTAGCACTTTCTGAAGTGCTTTCATGCTTTCCCAGTATTTTGCACAGGTATTGTTTGAATGACTTTGAAATGGATCCAGTTGCCCCTATTATTGTTGTTATCACTTTTGCTTTTACATTCCACATGTGCTAATTTCTATTGTGAGGTTGTTATATTTTAGAATCTTCTCAGTTTCCTTCTTAATCACATTTCTGTCTCCTGAAATTGCAACATCTTTTAACATACATGTTTCTTCTTCATTATCACGGATTATACCCTCTGGTTTATTGTTAGGACAGGTTCTGTTGATTTGCACTTCTTGATTCCATAATACTTTACCTTACCTTCAAGACTTGTTTTGAATAATTTTAGTACATGGTCATACTAGTGTCCATTGTCTAATTTTACCCCTATGTTTATTATTATTATTATTATTATTATTATAATATACTGTTGGGTGCAGTATTTCTGCTTTAAGGAGTTTTACTGAAGCATTGAGTGACTTTTTTTTAAATGTTACATATACCTACGAGTTTCACCTTGGAGATCTTGATTCGCTAGTAATCTGGACCACCCATCCCCCATATAGCCTGGAAGACTAAGGGACTATTGTATTGCATTACTAATGGGCCATCCAACTGGTTAGGTACTGACAGTGTTTCCTCTCAAAGAACCCCCCTCTATACCATGTATTTTCTAACTTGGAACTCATACTTAGTCATCAGTTATAAACAAGCCAGACTCAGTGAATATATTACATCCCAACATGTGATTTAAGATTATATACTTACTATAAATAAACTTGTATTAAGATTTTTGGAGGTGAACTAATGAGGTGAACATCCTGCAATTCAGTCATATGATAGAAAACAATTAACAATGTGGCATGCACAATAAGGGTTAATCACTTGAGATGCACTGTTGTTGGCTGTGAATAAGATCATTTGGGTTTAACATTTCAAATCTTGAAACTCAGATCATTGCTAGTGTGAGCTGTTGCTTTAGAATAAATGTGGTAGTTGTTTAACACAGACAGCTTAACGTCCTGAAAAGAGATGACAAAAATATTAACCCTTCAATGCACTGTCTGGACCTTTCATTCCTACATAATCTTGGCCTTGGTGCACTATATGGTCTCAAAAGCATTTAAGGGCACTTTACACTTAAAACCCCTTGGTACTGGGTGATAGTTGGAAATTTAAACCCCAGCGTCAATGAAGAATTAAATATAATGCATGTTTACATTAAAATATTGCTTTTTGATTAAGTGTTATGCAGAAAAAAAATTATAATGAGTAGAATTACATACTTTAAATAACAACAGTATTTTCAAACATTAATGTAAATATGTGCAAAGTGTCCAGAATATGTACCCTTTACAGTAAACTTTCAGGTTAGCTACTAAATTTCAGGACTCTTCAATAGTCTCCCACCTGTTTCAAAACACATGACTCACATCAGTTGAAGTTGAAATATTATTACATTAAACAAAGATACTTAATCTGTGTACACTGGAACTATTATAATATTACTAGCCCTGTATGGTACATGTACATTTTCATGTAAAGGTCCAATTAATTTTGGTTGATCATGAAAAGTGTGATACTCAGTCTAACTTTGAACTGCAACATGGCTTTCTAAATGCGGAGCAGAGACTGACAAAAAGATCCTTCCCAGACCATTCATTTGAACCAAGACAAGTCATCAAAACATGTTTAATGTTGGTCTAAACCATAGGCCTGTCTGGTTTGTTGGGTGAACATCAACACTAAATTGGAACAATTTTTGTCTGTGTGCATGAATGTGTGTATAACAGAGGATCTTACGAGGTTGATGCTTTTAGCATTCACATAAGCTTCATGTTTTTCTTTTAATTTCTCGTACCACAATGCCCAATATGTACCGTAACAGAGCTAAAAAAAATTATAGAACCATAAGACCTATGGCTTATTTTATCATGAAGACAACTATGTTTCTTTGTCTACATATGATTCAACCTTTATATTAAAGCCCAAAATTCATCACATACATACAGTTTGTACATTGTGGCATGTCATAATGACCTTCAGCTTTAATAACCATACTTTTCCTTCTGATTTTAAAAATAACTTTCTAATACTTCTGGTTACTTCAACAGACAGCAAAGACATGTGCTTACTAAATACATTTCTCAGTCCCTAACATATCAGTTCTACATTTCAGAGGTACAACTTCAATCTATTCTCAGATCTACTTATGGAAACTGACTCTGTATCCACTAAAGGCATACTGCAAGCTTTTCTGAATTACTGTGGTTAATATGCCAGTCTGACATCAGATATTAAAAGATGTATGTAAATACAACCATGTTTCAAATCCATTGGGTGACAAAATTATTTTAGTATGAAAACTGTAAGAGGTTGCATCGAGCAGCAACGTATCTGGCACAAATTCCAAACCCATCTTATATGAACCTCAATCAAAGCATCACCTAACCTCAGGTTATTTGTGGTTTCCTTTAGACTCTTGTAGAAAAATGCTAGAACAGTACAGTCGGTGATGTCTAACCCAACTCAACATTCATGAAAATTCTGTATCTCATTTGATGATAAACAGCTTCTGCAGTACTTACAAATTAGTATTTCAGGGTAATACTACTCTTAAATCTTAAATCAGTTGCTAATTTTTCACGATGGTGAATTTAATGTTAAAAAATTATGGGTTAAACGTGTGTGTGTGTGTGTGTGTGCACGCGCGTGTGCTTGAGAGAGAGAGAGGGAGAGAGAGAGAGAGAGAGAGAGAGGTGTCTTATTTAATAACACTGTCAATTGCCAAGATTATATACAGTGTTGACAGTCCATAAATGAACGTATGGAACATCTGTGGAATACAACTGGAAAGAAAAAACAAAAGCACTCATAGACATTCCTGTCCCATTACCATTCCGTCCACCATGAATTGCACATTACCTGACATGCAATCAAATCCTGACCTCATCAGTGAAAAACCAGTGACTGCCTAAACCATGGCACAGTATGTGTGTGTGTGTGTGTGTGTGTGTGTGTGTGTGTGTGTGCGCATGCGCACACACATAATCTAACTATCACAGAATCCCCTAACACTTTCTCAATTTCATTTTATTCACATGCATGGAAATTGCCCTCAACATTACCTCCATTTGTAAGAAACTCATCTCTGTATATTTTCTCTTCCTTTCCTCAGGTATTCAATTTCTCCAAATTTCCGGCTTCATATATACTTATAGTTTATATAACGACTTCATCAGTAGTACATACTATACAGGATCAAATGGTACTGAATAATATTGGAAAGAATAATGAAGGAAGCAGCTGTGGTACAATTCCCAGTTTCTGCTTGAAGGGCCTCAGGAAAAGAACATAAAAGTTACACTGTCAGTCTCTGGACTGAGACTGTGGGCCATGATCTACAAAATATGAAGCAGGAGTCCTGTCCAATGAACAAGGATGTCCACTCTTCTAGACTACAGGATGATCACTTTCACAGTTACTTACTACCTGTCTTGACATAACTGCATCTACTAGCATGCTGTCCTACCCAACTGTCATCTTGTCCTCATATTTTTTGTAACTAAAAAGGGAAGATTAGAAAAGTAACAAGAAGTTTTCCTTAACCAGGATAGAAACTACGGTTTTTACACCAACACTAGTTCATGGTATCATATCAGTTACAGAGATCAGAACATTGAAAGAGATACCAGTTTCACTTTTTGCTAAAGGTGTGACATTGTTGATTAATTATACACTTCTTTCATTGGACACTATCCAAGCATACTTAATATGCACCTGTTAAGTTCATATTAAGTATGGCTCATACAATGGACAATGCCTAATGAAACATGGGTAGAAGTAAATGGGGTATGGGCCCCTCTGGGCCTGATGCACCTAGGCCTTAAAACAGGCCCTCTGTGCCTCCAATATTGTACCAGGTTATAGGAGCCCTGTTCCTTTAACAAAGTTCCAGATGGCCCCCATACCCAGCACCCTAATATCCTCCGGGTTCAGAAAAAAAGAACCCAGATGTGCATGCCTGAGTGCCTCACACTCGCATAAAATGTGCGCCGACGTTTCCTCCACGGTGCCACGCTTCCTACAGGTGGGGTTACCATTGAGCCCCATTACATGTAGATGTCTTCTCAGGGTGTTATAAACATGGGTAAAAGACAGTAGTTTATTAAATACAACTGATCATAACTGTGTGAACTGGAAAGGATGGGAGACTTACTATAAATTTAAGTAGCCAAATAATTAGTTTTCTTATTATTATTATTTCCAAATCACACATTGGCAAGAGTTCAGTTCACTTAAAATGTATCTTAAGGTTAAAAAAAATAATGAGCTGAAATATAGTCTATCACCATAACCGATTATAAACACGAATCATAGTAAATAGTACACATAGGTACTATGCAAGAAGAAATAAAATACAACTTCTTTCTTAAAATTAAATGCATAACATAGATAAATTATTTCTGAAACCCATTTCAACCCATTATGTGACAGGAGCACTGACTTAGATGACAACATTCTAACTTGCACAGCTCCCAAAACCTATAAATAACACTAAGAAGCCTTAAAACTACAAATTCTGAGCTGTTCTTCAGATTCTTTCAATTTCTGCACTGTTATCCTCTGTCAGAGTCAATGGTCTATAGTCAAGAATTAATCGTATTTCAAATATATGTACAAAAAATACCAACATAACTGCATGAATCTCCTACACTAAATCATTACTACATCGATAATTTATATTCATATTGTAACAAGATGGCCTTTAACTTCACAACTACGATGTTTACTAACACTACAGGTACAATAATTCCAGTCCTAATCCAAAAACTCCGCCAGAATTGTCTAGTTAAACCACCACAATCAATCAAGTTCTAACTACATACACGTGGCTACACTTTTCCCCGTT
>Ga0209629_10002541_pt1 | contig 12519 bp, 12 predicted proteins | sample TergutCu122P5_FD_187286 | JGI IMG/M metagenome (GOLD analysis project Ga0209629, IMG submission 187286) | Cubitermes ugandensis P5 segment gut microbial communities from Kakamega Forest, Kenya - Cu122 P5 (SPAdes) (version 2) | ecosystem: Host-associated > Arthropoda: Insects > Digestive system... | reverse complement strand
GCCCATCCCCAGAATCAACACAACCAACATCCAACATCACGCCACCACCCCAGGCTGCCCCGGCGACACCACACTCGACTGCGCCTTGACCACCGCAGCCGCCATTGACTCATCACCATTCACCAGTGCCATGGCGGCATCATGGGTCGACTGCAACGTCCCCTGAAACTTCCCCAGCGCATCCTCAACAGACTTCATCTGATCATTGATCAAGTTGGCAAACGCGCCCACAACAACCTGATCGAAGCCGGCGGCACCGCTCAGTAAGGTGATGCGATCATCCCAGGATCCGACGCCCGCCGTCCTCCCACCCACCGCCGCCGACCCATAGAACTGCTCCGCGATCAAGTCGCACGTGTTAGCCGTCGACTTCAACACATTACCCAACGCCGGCGCATCAACCGACCAACTGCTCACGACCAGCTCCTTTCACGAAGAGACGCCCATCAGACGCCACGGCCAACGCCGCCCAGAACACCAGTCCCCGATGAACGTCATGGAACGGCACAAACCCTTCAGTCCAAGCCTTGGCGTCGTCCGGCAATTCCGTCGGTTGATCGACGCAACGCGCTATGTCGCCACCGTAGGCGATGCCACACGGCCGCTGGACCACGGCGACAACCTGCTGGTCGCCGTCAACGACCGACACACAAGCACCCTCGAACTCCGGGCGCACAGTCATGGGAGGATCCATGAGCGCGGCAACTTGCCTCAGGCCATCCAAGCCCGCCGCCTTTCCGGCTAGCACAGCGACCTCAAGCGGCATGAGAGTCTCCTTTCATCTCCGGGGCAAGATACAGAGCATTGGCCAGACTGTCATCACCGAACACACCGATGAGGTCCCGGAGCCTCTGCCACGTCCCCTCACCAGAACCGAACAGCGGCATGACCAGCGACGGGAACTTGCCAGGCCCCGCCGTCACACCACCGTTGGCGGACGCAAACGTCTTCGCATCAGACCCCAACGCCCTCATAGCCCGCGGACCAACGAGCACGGCCATCGGCATGACCGCATCGGTCGCAGGGATCCCCAAACCGATCTTCGGTCCGCCGTGCGTCACCGACAACACCCCAACAGATGGCGTGGAGACAGCGTCAGCGACAGCCGCCAAAGCACCCACCATGCGAGCCCCCAACGCAGCCATGTCGCAGTCGGCCATACCGGCCACCGCAAACCCCGACACAACCTCCTCCACCCCGAAATGGTTACGCCGCGCGACCGCAACAGCCTGCGCCGGGTAACGGTCACCACCCGTGACACACATCGACCCATACGGCATCAAAGTACGCGCCGACGCCGTATAGGACGCCTTATCCCAAGTCGACAGGCAAGGCTCATGCCAGCCCCAACCCTGCGGCCCCGTGCCCGTCAGATGCTGCCACAGCACCTCGACGACGTCACCCAAGAGGGTCGTCTCCTCAGCAGGATGCTGCACCGACACCGTGAACGAAGCCCACACACGACTCCGATCGAGGTCCGGCGCCGGCACCCCGGCATCCTCAACCTTGTCTGGCACGTCCGACACACTGTCATACGTCACGCCTGAACGCAGATCGACGAAACCATCATCGACTCGCCGCAACCACAAGGCGTCGGACGACAGCAGGTGATAAGCGACGGGGAATGTCACCTGCGCCTGCGGGTGCGTCACAAGGACAGGGCGCAGCCCGCGCTTCACACTCCAAGCCAGGAAACTCGACAGTCCCTCGCTGTAGTAGACGCTTTCGCCCAACGTCTCGGCCACAGCCAGCCGATCCGTCGTCCCATCGCACAGCGGATGATCCATCAGCGTGCCCCACGCTTGTCGGTCAGCCGATGTTCGCGACGGCCTGCGCCGCTTGCTGGGCGGTCGTGGAAGCGATCTGCTTGGACTCCTCAAGAGAACCACGCAGCGTCGTGATGATCTGCTTCACCTGGTTGGCGACGTTGTGCCACTGCTGCTCTTTGGCCTTGTACTCGTCCGACACGCCGTCGGCCGTGTAATCGGACATGGCCTTCGACACGTCCTGATCACGACGGGCAATCAAGGCTTCCAATTGAAACGCGACCGCATTGAAATTGGACACTGCCGTGTCCGACGCGCCATCATCCCACGAGCGACGATCCGTTGTTGCCATCTCAGTTCTGCCCTTCTACTTCGATCCGAACTTCGCGCCATCGAAATCAACCGACGAATGCCTCTGCTTGGACATGTCAGCGATCTGCGAATCACCGGAACCGAACGCCTTGTCCTGACCGGCGATACCACCCAACACAGCCGCCAAGGCCGCATTCAGCGAGTTCGCGATCTCATCAGTGTGGGCCTTGAATTGGTCGAACGCGGCACGCCCGGCGCCGTTGAACTTGCCCTCCAGCGGCTCAGCCGCCTGCGCCAGACGCTTCACGTAGGAACCCAAGTCCTGAGAAGCAGTCGACGTGGCCTGCGACAGCGAGGACAACGTCGAAGAACCCATGTCAAACTTCATGAAAACCTCCCATAGAGTGCTGCCGGTGGTCGCAAACCAACAGACACCGGGCTGCCGCCCAGCATCCGTGACTCACAACTGTTCTTGGCCATCCATCGGGGCCTGATGTGTCGGAAAAGGCGCGCTAGACAGAAGGCTTGTCCACCAACATACCGCCGATCGGGTCACATGTCCAGTAGTGAACGACACACAAGACGGCGAGCCTGCTCAAGGCCCGTCTGACTCCACTTGACTACAATCATGGGTATGGCCCCCGTCCCAGGCTCACCCACATCGCTGGTGGCAGTGCAGTGGTGCGGCGCTTGTGGCGCGGACCTGCCATCCGGAGCCCCGGTCTGCCCTTCCTGTGACTCCCCCGTTCCCACCAGCCGATTCCCGTCCGTCGCCCCGCAGTCGGGGATGTTCATTTCTCCCACCTCGCGAGTTGCCTTGTGCCTGGCCATCGATGCTCTCACCGTCATCGCTGTGGGTGCCGCGCTGGCCGCCCTGATGTGGTTCTCTGACGCGCGGCGACTGGCAGTTGTCAGCTTTGTCGTCGCCGTCGGCCTGGTGGCCGCGACGGTTGCGACGATCACGGGCTACGTGCAAGTCGGCAGGGGTATCGGCGGCCTGGCGCTAGGGCAGCGCAGCGTCGACTCCCAGTTCTTCCTGCCGGCTTTGCCGTTGTTCCCGAAGCTCCCTGGGCGCATCCGTCCGGTCATGGTCGACATCCGGCGGGGCGCCGATCCATTGGACCCACTGCTCGCGCCGTGGGCAGACCTGGGCCCGGTTAGCAGCTCCCCGGGGGGCGCCGCCGAAACGACCCGCAACGCGCCGCGACGGGCAGGCCAAATCGGCATGGCGGTCATCATGTTCGACGGCGGTGCCATGCACTGGTTCGCCGGAACCTGCGTGCTGGGCCGGCACCCGATGAACTCCGTCGGAGGCGCGATACTGCCGCTGCCGGACATGGGGCGGCGTCTCTCCGCGAGTCACGCCGTGTTGTCCGACGCCGCTTCGGTATCAGGGCATGGTGTGGCCTGGATCACCGATCTCGGTTCGTCGAGCGGCACTTGGCTGGATCGCGCCGGACGGGTCGTCCGACTGGCACCGCACACGCCCCTGGAGTTGACGCCAGCCGACCACGTCCGACTGGGCGACTATTGGTTCCGCATCGGCAGAAGCCAGGCGTAGGAAGAAACGGACAAAGACATGTCGCACGGGGCCGACGAGGTAAGGGTCGAAAGCGTTCAGGCGCATCGCAAGCGGCTCCGCCAAGCTTTCCTCTTGGGCGGGATTGCCCAACGACGCAATATCGACGACGGCCTCAAAGGCATGATCATCTCGCTTGTCTTGGCGGCCGTGGCATGCACGGGCTGCGTGGGCTACGGGTACGTGACGCACCTGCTGGCCGTTGCCAAGGCGTCTGCCGCCGCGTCCGCATCGCCAAGCCCGACGCCGGTCACAGCAACGTCGACAGTGACTCAGACCGCGGTTGCGCCCACGATCACGGTGACAGCCACGGCGACACCAGGGGGGAAGCGATGACAGAGTTCACGCGGTTGACGCTCATGCGCGATCAGAGTCGCGCCGACGTCGTCGTCGCATCCGATCAGCCGCTGGCCGCCCTGATGCCCCGGTTCTGCGACATTCTGGGCTTGGCCCCCGACTCTGGCCCATACGCCTTGGTGCGCCCCATTGGCGACAGTCTGGATCTGGCAGGCACAAGCAGCGATAACGGTGTGACGGACGGCGAGATCATCTATGTCGTCAACTGGGCGGACATACCGGCTCCGCCAGTCGTCAACGACGTGCCGAGCACCGTATCGGCAGTGCATGATGCCATTCCAGCTGCCTGGGACAAACGCGCACAGCAGGGCGTCGCAGCAGGGATCATCGCTGTCGTGTGTCTGCTAGGTGGACTACTTGCTCCCTGGGACAATTTCGCCCCTTGGGTGCTAAAGGCTGCGTTGCCCACGGGGATCGCAGTGCTGTTGGCGCTGGCCGTGCCACTCGGCCGTCATGTATCGACATGGGTTGCCGCGGCCTTGACGGCCGCTGCGGCGGGTCTCGCCATTCCGTGCGGCTTGGTGCTTTCGAGCCTGTTCGGTCCAGCCAATACGCCGTATGTGGCGGTGTATTGCATCATCCTGCTGCTCTGCCTGACTGCGGGTGTCGGCATCGGCTGGGGTCTGCGCTACCCGGCTGCCGTATTGGGGGCGCTGACCAGCGGCGCGTGCTCCGCCCTGGCCTTGGTGCTGGTTGCCGTCGGGTTGCGGCCGGACGAAGTCTGGGGCGTCGTCGGTGTAGTGGCCTTGATCGTCCTGGGGCTGGCACCCGCGTGGGCCATATCCGCGTCAGGGTTGACCGGGCTCGACGACTTCACCGCCGGCGGAACGTCGGTTGGGCGCGACAAGGTGATCACCTCGACGCGTCACGCCTATGCGATGACCACTTGGGTGGTCGCAGGGGCCGCCCTGCTGGTTGGCTTCTCGGCGACTCTGTTGGCCTTGTTCTCGCCGAATCCGTGGGCGCTTGGGCTGGCCGGAGCCTTTTCTCTCGTCATCGTGCTGCGCACTCGCGGCCTGCCTCTCGCGGTGCCTGTTGGAACAATGTGGGTCGCCGCAGTCTGCGGTGTCGGCGCGCTCTTGCTACGCGCGCCCATCTGGTGGACGATCGCCGGCTTCGTCGTGCTGGTTCTGGCGGCAGCCATCCTGGTGGCGGTGCCCATCGCAGCTCACATCCGCGTCCGTCTCAGGGGCTGGGGCAACCTCCTTGAGAGCGTGGCGCTGGCGGCCACTCTGCCCTTGTTGGCCGGACTGTTTGGCGTTTTCGGCTGGCTATTGGGAGCCTTCAAGTGACATCGACGCTGCGAAATGCGCTGGCAACCGCCGGCTTCATAGCCGTCGACGTCCTGCGCCAAGGGCCGGCTGAGAGGCAGGGCATAACCGAACAGGACGCCTGGATCCGGCATCAGGTGACTGCCGTGCGCCGCCTCGATTTCATCGGCCTGGCCGGCGGTGTGGGATGCTCACAAGTTGTCAGTTGGCTGGCCACTCTGCTGGCTGCCCGCCGCGGTGGCCGCGTCCTCGGAATCGACGCCGGGCGCACTGATTCTCTCGTGCGACTGACCCACGCAACGGCGGCTGCACCAACACCTCAACGGAACCCCGCCACGTCCCGCCGCCTACACGCCGAGGTGTCCGTCAACCGATCGACGGAGGCCGCCGCTCAACTGCTGGTTGCCCCCAGCGGTTTACAGATCGCCCGTGTCGGTGGGGATGGTGAGGCGACCAGTCGACCGACGGACTGGTGGCAGACGGCTAATCCGTTACTGCGCTTCTTTGATATAGCCATCACTGATTGGGGCTGCCGTTATCCAGGCACCGATTTCGAGCCGGCTGTGTCTGGCTCACACGCAGTTGCCCTGGTCTGCCGGGCCGAGCGGCCCGCGGTTGAGGCCGCCGTCAGCGTCGCCAGCGCCCTGCTGCCGCACGTAGCATGCTTGGTCTGCGTGGTCGATGTTGACGGCGTCGGCCCTACGGCCACTCGGACGGCCGAAGGCTGGAATGTCGCCCCGATGACATTCATCCCATTCGTGGCGACGCCCGGACGGACCCCGTCCATGCGGCTGCGCCGGACAATGATCGGGTTGGCAGCCAGCCTGATGGAGATGTCCTTGACGGCGAAGGCGCCGGAGGCAAGCAGCGAAATGATGGCTCGACCTGCTCAAGTGGTAACCGCGGGGAGCATCGAATGAAGATACTGGTTCATCGTCCCGTCAGGTCTGTCGAACCGGTCACGGCTGGTCAAGCGATCTCAATCGAGACGCCACCGCAACTGCCACAATCACAAACAGGCGGTTTGCCGATACAGGCGTTGCTGCCCGTGCTGGGATCTGTTTCGTCCATGATCATGATGCTGGTCACGCGCGGGTCGAATCCGGTCATGATGGTGGTCGGCGCCCTCGTCATGGTCGTCGCGCTGACTTCCGGTTTGGTGATGACATTCACCCAGCGGGCCAAGGCCACCCGCCAGCGCGAGCTCGGACGGGAGCGATATCTCGACTACCTGGAGGACCTGCGCGACGGCCAAGCCCAGGACGCCCTCACCATTCGACAGGCCGCGATCGAAACTGACCCGGCCCCGGTGCTGCTGCCGCAGATTGTGGCCGACCCGGCCAGAGTCTGGGAGCGGCGCAGTCGTGACGCAGACTTCCTGCGGCTCCGTTTCGGACGTGGCAACGTCGACTGGTTTGACTGCGCGCCACCCGTCGACAAGAACCCAGTGCAACCGCTCGATCCGCTCATGCAACAGGAGGCGACAGGCGCCGCGGACGCGGCTCGCGTCGTCGAAGAAATGCCCATCTGGTGCGACTTGATGCCGGGCGGTGACGTCGCGCTCATAGGCAGCCCCATAGCCACGGCCAACGCGGCTCGGGCACTGATCGCCCAGTTGGCGGCTTTCCACAGTCCGGGTGACGTCCGTCTGGCGGCCATGTTCTCACCTGCCCAGGCCGACGAGTGGCGCGGCTTCGAGTTGCTTCCGCACAGCCATGCCATTACGACCGCGACCGGCGTCCCGCGGGCGCTGGTGGCCGCCAACCTACAGGACCTCATGACATTGATCGGGGCGGACCTGACAGCGCGGATCCGGCGCGTGGCGGCACAGCGGCATTCCGGAATCGGCGAGAAGGAATCCCCTGCTTTCGCGCGCTTGGTCGTCTTTCTTGACGAACACGGCGGCCCGGCCAGCCAGCTGCCCTTGCCCGAAGACGGCTATGGCTGCGGCGACCTCGGGATCTCGGTCGTCCACATGGTCGACGACAGACTGGACGAGCCGTCCGAACTGCGCCTGCGAATAGTCTTGTCGGACGACGGTGCGGCACAGATGGATGATCTTGCCCCGGTTGGGCCTCCAGGGCAGCAGCGGAAACCCGTAAGTGGGTGGGTGGATCAGATGCCCGTGGAGTTGTTCGAGGCGCTGGCTCGTGACATATCGCCATTGACTCTTTCGGTCGGCGAAGGCACCGTGGAGCAGGTTTCGGCTGACACGCTGTCGGCGATGCACCTGCTGGGAATTCCCGACATCGCGCAGCTGTCGCCGCGGACCGCGTGGGTTCCTCGCACCGGCCGAGATTTCTTGCGAGTTCCGATCGGGATCGACGATCACGGGGCGCCGTTGCTGCTCGACCTCAAGGAGGCAGCCCAGTTGGGTATGGGTCCCCATGGCATCTGCATCGGGGCCACCGGCTCCGGCAAGTCGGAATTGCTCAGGACACTGGTTCTGTCGCTGGCCTTGACACATTCTCCCGAGGATCTGTCGATGGTATTGGTGGACTTCAAGGGCGGAGCGGCGTTTGCTCCGTTCACATCGCTGCCCCACGTTGCGGGTTTGATCGACAACCTGGCAGACGACCCGCAGCTGACGCGCCGAGCCCGAGAGTCCATAGAGGGAGAGGTTGTGCGGCGACAAACGATGTTGAAAGACGCCAATTCGGCTGCCTCCATCGGTCACTACCGGAGAATGCGCGAGCTCGATCCGTCCATGCCTCCTATGCCGCACCTGTTTCTTGTAATCGACGAATTCGGCGAGCTGCTGACGGCCGAACCTGACTTCAGCCCACTGCTGCTGAAGATCGGCCGAATCGGCCGGTCGATCGGCGTCCACTTGTTGCTGGCGTCACAGCGCATCGAAGGCGGGATGCTTCGCGGCCTCGACACGTACCTGTCGTATTGGATAGGTATGCGCACTTTTTCGGAGGCCGAGTCACGAACCATTCTCAACACCCCGGATGCCTTTTCGCTGCCGGCTGTGCCTGGTTTTGGGTATCTGAAAGTCGACACCAGCATCTACACCCGGTTCCGGGCCGGCTACGTTTCCGGGCCTGTGACGGAACCCACCGTCCAGGTCGACGAAATGTCGCCGCACGCCCAGTCCAACCTCGTGCAACTGGTGCCGCTCTTCGACGAACCGGAACCGGCGGAGACCGACGCAGAAGAAGACCAGCCGGAATCACCCGATGTGGGAAGACTTCTCGTCGACGAAGCAGTGACACGCCTGGCACTGCCGACGCCGACGAGACCCGTCTGGTTACCCCCCTTGCCGACCCACCTGACACTGGGATCAGTGCTCGGCGACGACGTGGTCGAGAGAGCGAAGACCGGGCTGATCGCCCCAGTCGGTCTGCTGGACGACCCATCGCATCAAGCCCAGGGCCCATGGCTGGTCGACCTCACCGCCAATGGTGGCCATGTGGCAATCGTGGGCGCTCCACAAACCGGCCGGTCGGTGTTCTTGAGAACGATCGCGGTATCGCTGGCCCTGACCCACACGCCGAAGCAGGTGTCGATCTACGGCATCGACCTGAGCGGGGGTGGGCTCGGCCGCCTTGAGGGATTTCCGCACGTCGGCGGGGTCGCTGTTCGCGCTGACCGAGCGCGCGTGGTGCGACTGTTCGAAGAACTACAGGCGCAGGTGGTGAATCGGGAAGCAGTGTTCCGCAGCCGCGGCATTGAATCCGTCGAGGCGCTGCGCACGGCCCACGCACAAGGCAAGATACCCGAACTCATCGCCCCGGATATCGTCGTCCTGGTCAATGGGGTCGAGCCATTGCGCAACGAATTTGAAGATCTTGACGACGCGTTCACAATGCTCCTTCAGCGCGGTGGCGCGGTCGGCATACATGTGGTTATGGCGCTGACCCGCTGGAACGAATTGCGGGCGACCGTGCAACCGTTGGTCGGCCAGCACTTCGAAACGCGTCTCAATGATTCCGGGGAGTCGAGCATCCAGCGCGCCGCCGCAGCCGCACTGAAGACGGCCGCATCCGGGCGAGTGCTGACGCAAGATCTGTTGTATGCCCAAATCGCCATGCCCATCCTCGACGAAGTCGACGACGACACCGAAATGGGCGAGGCCATGGATGCCCTGATCCAACGTGTCGCGCAAGCTTGGTCGGGGCCATCCGCCACACCGATCCGGCTGTTGCCCGACAACCTCGATCCCGCCGAATTGCCGGACGCTCTTGCCAGCCCGGCCACGATCCCATTCGGTTTGAGGCAGGACACCTTCGAGGTGGTGTCATTCGACCCGGCAGTCGACCAGCACATGCTCATATTTGGCGATCCTCCCTGCGGGAAGACTACACTCCTGCGCGGACTGGTCCACGAATTCATACAGCGCCTCACACCCGACGAGCTGGTGTTCGCCGTGATCGATCCGCGAAACGCTCTGGCGTCGTCAATCCCCGAGGAATACCTGGGTGGTCGCGCGGGCTCGTCCACCGACGCCCGCAACCTTTGCGAAGCAATTGTGAGCGAGCTTGACAAGCGATCAGTCCAAGGCGCGGCAATCAATGCCTTCCCGCGCGTCGTTGTGCTGGTGGACGATTACGACATCGTGGCTGCCGGCGGCACTCAGCCGTTGGGACCACTATTGCCCTACCTACCTTCCGCCCGGGATCTGAAACTGTCTGTGATCATTGCCCGGCCTGTGGCCGGAGCCAGCCGCGCCATGTTCGACTCGGCCATACAGGCAATCCGTGACACCGGCGGATGCGGACTCGTGATGAACGGCGAACGCTCGGAAGGAGCCATTTTCCCTAAGGTGTACGCCGAACAGATGGTGGCTGGACGAGGCCGCTTCATTCGTCGCGGAACGGCCCCGCGGCTCGTCCAGGTGGCCGATTTCAGCCGGCTGGATGGAGGGCGGTGAACGGATGACGGATAGCCCTGGCGACACCGCGCAGCCCACAACACCGGCGACCTCACCAGCCCGAGTGTTGCCGGCACGCATGATCGTCCCCCCTGCCGGATCATCGCGCCTTTCGGTGGACGACGACGACACGCAACACATCCCCGTCGTGCGGAACCCGCCACCGGCACCAGAGATCCCGGCCAGCCATGGTCGACCAAGCACCGCAGAACGCGCCGAGGGCGAGCCAGCCCCCTTGTCGACACCACCGCTCGTGCCTCGGCTGCCCCCGGCCGCCCAGCGTCCCACCGAGCGGACACCGTCTTCCCGGCAGGACCAGGCAATGACACCCCCACGACGCGGTCCCCGGATCGTCGTGGCCGGCACAGCCGGCGGGGTCGGCACAACCACGATCGCGGCCCTGATGGCTGCCGTAATGACTGCCCGCCTGGGCCGTCCGCCCCGAATCGTCGACCATTCGGGCGGCAACCTGATCGAGCGCGTGTCGGGGTCCGTGCCGAACTCGGAACACTGGATCTGTGACCTTGGCCCTCGGGCGATTTCCGGTGCCGACCGCCTGACTGGCGCGTTCGGATACGCCATCATCGTGTCATCGCCGGACATCGAGAACTCCGACGCCGCGCTAGGCGTCCTGCAAAGCCTGACCGCCATGCAGCACAAATCACCCGAGGCCGGGAGAAACATCCCTCAAGGGGTCCTTGTCGTCAATTCCCCGTCACATCACCGGCCGCCGGCGGCAACGACCGCCCGACTTCTGCGTTCATCGCCTGGAGCTCCGATCACTGCCCTGCCATGGGACCCCGCGTTGGCTGCGCCCGGACCCGTCGACATCGCCAACCTCGCTGGCACAACGATTCAAACTCTCTCGTATCTGATCTGGGCATTCGCCCTGTGAGAAGAGACACCACATGTGATCAACCGGCCTTCCGCGGCAGTGATATCCGGGTCTGCCAATCTGGCACGCCCTCGAGCTGGGCGCGGCCGTCCAGGCCGTCGTCGGCGTACATGTCAGTGGCGGGGTCGCCCGTCAACGCCTTGACGGTGGACGATTCGACGGCCGCTTCCAGCGCCGCCTCGTCATAGCCTGGTCGAAGTGTCATCAATTGCCTCGTTTCATCGGTGGTGTCACGCGAGCACCTCTTCGGTGTCACGCTTGGCCTCGGCCACCGGATCGCCGATCGGGCGGTCGGCGGCGCGCAGCTCGGCCGCCCGACGGGCGTCGGCGGCGAAGGCGGACGCCGGCCGGTTGGCCAGGTCCTCGTAGTCGGCCCAGCGGCGGTCGACGTCGTCCTGGGCCAACGCCGCCAGGCGTTTGGCCTCATCGGGGTCGGCGCCGGCCAGCATCTTGAAGCGCAGCTCGTCCTTGCGGTATTCGGCCAGCGGGATGCGCGGGCGCGGCGAATCGAGCAGGAACGGGTTGAGCCCCTGCGACCGGCGCACCGGGTTGTAGCGCAGCAGCGGCCAATACCCCGAGGCGACGGCCTTGTACTGCTGGTCCAAGCCGTCCTGCATCGGGATGCCGTGGCTGATGCAGTGGCTGTAGGCGATGATCAGGGACGGCCCGTCGTAGGCCTCGGCCTCGCGGAAGGCCGTCAGCGTCTGCTGCGGATCGGCCCCCATCGCGACACGCGCGACGTACACGTTGCCGTACGCGATCGCCTGCTGGGCCAGGTCCTTCTTCGTCGTCGTCTTGCCGGCCGTCGCGAACTTGGCGACGGCGCCGAGAGGCGTCGACTTGGACGCCTGGCCGCCGGTGTTGGAATACGTCTCTGTGTCGAGCACCAGGATGTTGACGTCGCGGCCCGACGCCAACACGTGATCGACGCCCGACGAACCGATGTCGTAGGCCCAGCCGTCGCCGCCGACGATCCAGACGGACCGGCGCAGCAGATGGTCGATGACGGACCGCAGGTCGGCGGCCCAGGCGCCGTCCAGACCCTCCAGCTTCTGGCCGAGCCGGTCGATGCGCTCCTGCTGCTCGGCCAGCTCGATCTCCGAGCGCTGGGGCGCCCGCAGCAGGCCGTCCACCAGCGCGTCGTCCTTGATTCTGGGACGCAGTTGCTCGAGGCGCCGGCGGGCCAGGTCGGTGTGCAGATCGGCCGCCAGGCGCATGCCGAGGCCGAACTCGGCGTCGTCCTCGAACAGCGAGTTCGACCAAGCCGGGCCCCGGTTCGCCTTGTTCTTCGACCACGGCGTCGTCGGCAGGTTGCCGCCGTAGATGGACGAGCAGCCCGTCGCGTTGGCCACCTGCGTGCGGGCGCCGAACAGTTGCGTCAAGAGTTTCAGGTATGGCGTCTCGCCGCAGCCGGCGCAGGCGCCGGAGAACTCGAACAGCGGCTCGAGGAACTGGGCGCCGCG
>Ga0209629_10002540_pt1 | contig 12521 bp, 6 predicted proteins | sample TergutCu122P5_FD_187286 | JGI IMG/M metagenome (GOLD analysis project Ga0209629, IMG submission 187286) | Cubitermes ugandensis P5 segment gut microbial communities from Kakamega Forest, Kenya - Cu122 P5 (SPAdes) (version 2) | ecosystem: Host-associated > Arthropoda: Insects > Digestive system >... | reverse complement strand
AGTAAGACAGTGCAGCAAACGAGCAGCGCTCGTTGCTCCACGACAGGTGAAGTTTCGCGTGAACGAGCAGTGCTCGTTGCTCCACGCTGAAGGGTTAATGTGGGGTATATGAACCCTACCTATATCATGATTCAAATCTCACATCAGCCTGTGAATGCTGTCTGCCAGCCATCTTTCTGTCATTTGGTTGGTGGGTGTGTTAAGCTCTTCTTGTGGTTGTTTTCCATCTCAGAAATTATTTTTTCATCATTGTTGATGTAGGCAGATGCTAGGAAAGAGGATAAAGGCAGTTGCTGCAGGCACTTGAAAACTTTCCCATGTGAAGTTCAGTAACCAGAGTGTTAAATTTCCTGTCTCATTGTTGTAGTCCATTCCCAGACAAATCCTGACTGAAGATTTTCCTGTAATAACCCATTTATATCCTGTCACCAGCTCTTGAACATTCATGTCCCTATACCAAACATGACACAAGAACGTGATGCATTTTTAGGTGTGTTTGCAAAATTGCAAAAAGTGACTATTAGCTGTAGTGCGTCTTACTGTCCACTGCATGGAACAGCTCGACTCTCACTGGACGGAATTTTGTGAAATTTGGTATTTGAGTATTTTTTAAAAATCTCTCAAGAAAATTCAAGTTTCATTAATATCTGACAAGAATATTAAAGACTTATGTACATGTATAATAATATATAGCTAAATTCTCTTAGAATGGGAAATGTTGCAGACAAAAGTTGTAGAGAAAATAAAACACACATTTTATGTTCAGTAAACTTTTCTGAAAATCGTGCTGTTAATGAGAGAATGTGGAAAAATGTTGTAGAGCTGGACAGGGCACAGATGACAATATCGCCTGTTCACCTTGCATGCCAGATAACTAATGCCAGAGTGCAGACACACACTGAGATTATGTAACACTTATTGCCTTTTCATGGCAAACTAGTACATGGACATGCCTCAGTGTTTATACGTACATTGCCTGTCTGCTTGTAATCTAATGTACCGTAAGGTTGGCAGAATAGTGAACTAACCCATCAATGGTCAGATGCCATTCTCCTTACGAGGAGTTTTCCAATACTGTCCTCAGTTGGGAATCCTAAGGTTTTTCTGCTGCAGGGTCAGCCAGTTCATGATGGAACTTCAAACTTGCTGACGCTGCTGTGATATGTAGGGTGTAAATTGATTGGGGGGGGATAAATAAATAAATAAAATAAATGATTAAAAAAGTAACTTTCTGTGGGCAGGAATTGAACCTGAAACCCAGTGTTTGCCTGGCATGAGATTGAACATACCTCCGTAACCATTAGCATTTGCTTGTAGTGTTCTGTGTTTGGCAGACTTCCATTTATTTATGCAGACACCTTATAGTATCATATTTGAACTGTTGTACTGTATTATTTGTATATTGTATTATCCTGGCTGATCAATCTGAATGACGCTGAGGTTACACCTTTACTTTGAAATATTATACATTTTGTCTTTTGTAATAGTTTTATGTGGAATTTATTGAAAAGTTTTTAAACATTGTATCCTATTTTTAAACAGTATACTGTAGTTGTAAACAATGCACCATACTTGAATGAAATTAATGTGCCTTCATATATGTGTCTGACATTTTTAAAGGTTGAATTGAAATTTGTCTATCATAAATATAAATAGTTTCTGAATTCATTAAATAGCTATCAGTACATTAAACATTATTGGTATTAAGTATATTCATGCTTTATTATTGTTCATTGCAGTAATAAATGCTGCTTACAGAGAGAAACTGATTGATTGTTGAGAACGTGCTGTTTACTTAAAGGACGCATTTCATTCAAAATTCCTAATCAGTGTGATACACACAAAAGGAAAAGAATATTCTTGTTTCAACAAGTAGTGACATTTTTGGTGCTAGCTTGTAGCAGAATGTAGCATAGACTGAAACGTATGGGAATATAAGGCAGTATTTTTTGAATACTTTATGCAGAGAAAGTGTAGGCCTACAATGTAGGAAGCAAGTATGGTGATGGAACTTCAGACCTGAAATGTTGTAAGATTAATTTGAAATAGTAGATTTCAGGAAAAAATTTACATAGAAATGTTCATAAATGTCAATGTGTGTTTGCAGCCCAAGCAAGAGGCCCATGTCAGCAACTGTCTCAGGAGGATGGAGAATATGAGGTGATTGTTGTAGATGAGAACAACTCGTCTATTCTAGCAGATCCTGACGCTCATTCTAGTGGACCACCTTCACTTAAGGTAAGAAGAAAACCTGTTGTTTGTTAACCATTGCGATATTTTTGCTTGTAATTAATGGTTGAAGTTCTCTTATCTCTTATTGCCTGTATCTTCTGCTGTAGGCCTATTTGAAATGGCTATCTCTGAACTAGCATCTGTTTTCCACCTTAGCTCTCATCATTACTACTGGACCCATAATTTCATATTCTCGTAGGCTTCGGTTGGTAGAAAATTGGTAAAGAAATCCTTTGAAGCTGTAGTACAGTGAAATTACAGTTATAAGTAACAGGTTAGGAAACATACACATCGTAACAGTTATGGCGTATTCACTATGTTAATACTCCTGCGTTTTCAGTTTGTGAATACTGACTTTAATGCTTACAGGCAAAAGGATGGGCCACCACAGAGGCTTCCGATATTGTTTGTAGTATTTAAGCTGTTACGTAAAACACGCCTCTTCTTTTGCTAGTCTCTATGAAATTTGAGAGTGTCTGGCAGATTTGTGCACTGCCCTACAGTATGAAATGTGGTCAGAATTAGTCCATGTTCTTAAGGTGTGATGTGTTGCAGCACAGAAATACTTTTGCTTAATTATTGTTAAAACTGGGAGACATAAGAAAAATTATTTTGGACGCAAATTGCATTTGATTTTTGTTTGCAGCATTTTTAAATATTTTGTGTTTGAATAACTGTGTAGCTAATTACTTTCAAGAGTTGTGCCCAGACACACATCTAGGTCTTAATATTCCTTATTTTTGTGCGATGTAATGAAAAGTGGAATGCGTTGACACATTTCTGTGAAAGTCCTCATTATTAGATTTTATGAAATGAAAATCATTTTGAATGCATCAGAATGATTTTAATTATGATGTGAGCAGCAGAGAAGACTTGGAAATGCATCCTGGTGTGTAGAATATATCTTGTCCACTGTCTGGAAAACTTAATATTAAAATTCATAAAATTTGATTCATCTTGTTTTGGATAGATACAAAAGTTGAGCTGTCTTTATTAGAAAACAACAAAGATTGACTGTTTGAAAATGAAGAGCTGAAGAAAGCGGAGAGTGTCATATTACAGTGAACTTCATAATTAATACTCTTTAGCCAGGAAGGTTAGAGAAGGCATGAGAGGGAGTACACACTTGCAAAACAAGAAATGTGTACTATAATTTAGTTGGAAATATGTCATAGAGGATATCAAATGTAGATGGGAGGACAGTATTAATGCACATCTTGTCAAAATAAATTTTGTGGAAAGGAGCTGGACTTAAGTGGCTGGCTTAGGGTACGTCTTGTGGCAGAAATGTAATGATTATGGAGCTGAAACTTTAGACATTATGAAGTAGGAAACTTGTCGCCCATATGAATGCTTAATATCTGGTGTTAACATCATGAGTTTATTCACATTTGGTTAAAATTTCTAGTTGACATTTATGAAAATTAAGACATTTTGTTTTTGCAACCTCTGGTGTTGCTCCAGTCTCCCCTAGCACCTCAGCCTTGCACAGTTCCTTGTATGTGCAGATGTGCCTTACTGATATGTGGCTGTCCTATAATCATTACCTCATTTTGTGGTATACTTTAAATACTCTGCCAGCCTGTTGTGTATTATAAACAACATTTATTTTCACAAATGGAATTTTTAAAATATTATATTACATGGTATAAATAAACACAATAAGCGTTATCAAGAGAAGTGATGTTATGCATAAGGTCAAGGTCTCACTCAGTTTATGTCTGATGAAATAGTGGCAGGTAATAGTGGGGACACACGAGTGGTAATTGGTGACTGATGCACAGAAATGAAGTATTCCGTTCACATATTGGCTGCAGTTCTGTATTGATCTTTGCTTAATAAAACGCTTTTCGTGATAAAGCAGGTTCAGTTCTGGGTACACAGTGTTGTTACCATGCAGTGTAAATATGAGTCCATCACAAATAATGGCCAATACCGACAGAAAAAACTGAACTGCTTAGAGAAAGACTTGTCCCAATATCTATTTGCCCACCACAAATTCCACATGGATTGACCCGGGATTGAACCTGAGTCTCTGCTGCGAGAGGCTGATGACTGACTGATCTGTCTGAAGTGTATATAAATATTCAACCTGTAGCACACAGAGAACATTACATATTGCTATTAGAAAGACAAACCAGCTAGTGCCACATAGGGCAATAATGGCTGTTTATTGTATTGTATGGAATGCATTAGTACACTGTGTGGACAGATTGCATAATTTTTTAATCTTAATCCTGGTGGTAAAAATACTAACCACAGTGCTTTAATGTGTTAATTTGGAGTGTGGTGTGCTGTCAGTGCAACAAGAATAATTGAACCCAGCTTCTTTTCAAGGGCAGTAAATTCAGAAAACTACAATGAATAAAGTTGTGTACCATTTTTTGAAAATGTAAGTGATGAGAAGAAAGAATAGAGGTTCTTTTCAGGAACTCAGTGTAACTGCCTGTGCAGCCAGTAATTCAATGGATGTCTTGCATAACATTTTTGGGACTTCAGTTATTTGTCCTTTTGGTTTTCTCATTCATCTTATCAGATGCCATGTGATAATTATTTGTGTGGAAGTTTGACAAACAGTGCATATATAAACAGTCCCTGCAAACAGGACAATCTTTGAACAATCATCAGGTTAGCAGTATGGGCAATTTCTGGTATAGAACATCACACAGATTTTAAATAATGTTTGCAAGGTGTCATGCATATCTGAGAGCCAAAGGATGTAATGCCAAACATGTATTTTGCCATACATTTATGTATGTTATGTAATACAGCCTGTTAATGTAGGATGAGCGGGTTCTGCTTTGCATTAAATACCTAATATTTACTGTCCTGTATTTTGTGTATGTTCTGAGTTTATCATACAGAGCTCTGCATTAACCACTCTAATGGTTCTAAATTTGCTTGGTTGTAAGCAAACACTTGTAACAGAACAACACTACTGAGCAGTGGGAAACACTATGCCCACCAAAGGCACACCGAAAACCTTGTCTTTCATATTAATGGAACCGAAGCCTAATGCCATTCTGTAAGAAATTACCCATCTGATTTTCTGCATTTTCGGTAGTTTGTAGTTGTCTAATAGAGGGAATTGTTACTAACACTGTAGGGTAGCACAAGGTCACGGACTTCCTCGCATGCGTCTTCACTAAATCATCCTTACGATGTAGATCCAAGTGATGGGGTGCAGAGGTATGCCAGACTGCCACCCTCTAACCTGCATTGTAATAAGGTAACCATAGCTTGATACTTATCTGCGTGCTAGTGACAGCTTGTAAACTATTTTGATTGTGAACCATAATATATATATATATATATATATATATATATATAAACATACACTTACACACACACACACACACACACAAATGACATGATAAGTGGGTATTGCTGTGTGGTAAGGAATTTATATGGAGCGTTCTTCTATAACTACAATTGAAGAGAAGCCCATGGTTACCAGATACCAGTAAGAAGACCTTTCCAGGTTACATTTTTGGTAAACTGTTATCATTTAAGTAATTTTGTTGTGATGCAGATTTCCATAGGATAGGTCTGTGTCTGAAAAGTGATAACAGTTATTCCATCACAGTCATTTAATTTATGTCAGTCACTAACACAAGTAATCGCATGTGTTCAATACGTAGAGGACCTCCAACTTTTCACCAGAACAGTAGAAAACATAGCCGATGTGTTCCACTGCCTATACTGGTATTGCTTAAAGCTGTGTACACTGGAACTTTATTGTGAGGTGCTGAACATTTGTGGTCTTCAGGCTTTTCAGATTCCTGGATTGGTAAAACAGCAGTAGGTTTTCTGAGTGGCCTGTCATGTGTGTTCCATGTAGTACATTCAAAATTCTCATAATAGACTGTATAGATAGTTATTATACCAGTCCCAGTGGCTGCACGGAGTAAGGTGTAGGTCTGCGGCGGCTCATCTGCCGAGATTGTGGGTTCATATCCCATCGTGGGCCTGGATGTTTGTTGTTGTCGTCATTGTTGTGTGTTGTCAGGTAGAGGTCTCTGTGATGAGCTGATCACTCATCCAGAGGAGTCTTACCGCCTGTGGTGTGTCATTGTTTGTGATCTAGAAACCCCAAGAATGAGGAGGCCGTGGCCTGCGCTGGGCCACAGTGCCACAAGGGGGGGGGAAATATATATATATGTATGTATAATAAGCACTGTAATGTCAGAAAATGCTTGTTCACAATGTAATTAGCATCTTATGTGAGACAGCTTCATCAGCCACTGAATTTTTGCAATTAAAAGCAATTCAGTAAAGTATAAGAAATGATGTGAGGGTTTTGGTTTTGTAACATAGCCCTGGGCCTTTAGTTTTTTGAAGGTTGCAGTTGCTGATGCCAAACTTAGTGCTTTCTTCCTCAGCATTGGCCAGTTACATCAAGAATGGCATGAAAAGAAATGCAAATGTTCAACACCAATTATTCAGTTGCTGAAAAAAACATTTGTTTGCAGTAGTAATTTCTTCCGTTTGTGTTATGTTACAAGCACTCTTGTACTTGCACAAGGGTTCAACTTGACACACATTTCGTAACATGATTTTTGCATTTGTCAGTACATATTTAGGCATCCCTAATGTAGTGCTGTTAATTGGTGTCATTGAAGCAGTACACAAGGAGGAGGGAACTTTACTCATGAGAATTAACATTTGTAGATCATAATTGGTACTCTCGGCATACACTTCAGTGGTAATTAATTCCAGATGTTGGGTATGTTTAATACTGAAATCAGGTTTATGATTAGAAGTACAAAGCATACTGTTTAATTGTGAAGAGCATAAAGGATTTGCTTTTTGTGAACATTCCTTGATTTTTTTATCATTTTTCAAAATAGATTGTACTGTTGATCCTGCTTTTCTACTGCTTTGCAAACATTGAACTGGTTTTCTGCTTTAGTATGTCTAGTGACTTTCATCTTTACTGCTAATGGCAGGCTTTTCCCATGCATCTGTACAGAAGCCTTTTTTCACGCTTGTGTTTTTGCATTAATCACTCATACATAATTATGACCAAGAAAATGTGGAAAATGACCATGACACACTAGATGCATGAAAAGAGGCACATCTTGCAACACAAATAACAACATAGAACTCAGCAATGGTTGTGTGTGTCTGTGGTTTCTCACATTCCTCCTTGGGCAGTATGATAATCCCAGCACTAAATTCACGAAGCTGTTAATGGTGAACAGCTGTTGTCAGCTGTCACTTAACACACAGCAGTCACAGTAAACACACGTGACAGTACTCATAAACTAGTTCAACCATGTAACATTTCTGTTCAGAGCAAAACAAAAGCAGTTGTTAAGAGCATTATAATGGAACAGTGCTGTGTGAACTGCACTGCAGCAGGGGATACCTGTATATAAATTTGTTTATTCACACGGTATACGTATATGTATAGTTAATCCCATAAATGTCAACTGACATACTAAACGAATGCAAATTGTCTTAAAAGCTTAAAAATTTGTTGTGGGTACAATAAATATGTGAGTGGGAATAATGTAAACAAAATTATGGGACAGTATACATAAGAGCAAGTTTATGTAAATCACGTGTTGCTTAACCACCTCTGCCTCACTGCATGTTTATTCCCATAAGGGAAAAACTGGCATGCATTTTGAAAATCTTCAAGTTATTTTTTGGAAATGCATAGGTCTGAAGTTGTGTCAGTAGGGAGTGTCTGTACGTGTAATATGGAATTCCTTCAAAGAATTTGTGAACTTCTAAATTACACTGTAGACCAGCAGTAGTTGTGCTTCATCAACTGAGACCAACTGGTTTACAAGATTATGCAAGTTTGTAATACTCCATAAACAGTTTGGATATTTAAGTAGAGATCTTCCCTTTACCTAAACCCATCTTTGCTACAGAGTATTTAAAGTGCATGGTGTAAAGTAATCAAAACCTGTGAAGCTTATTTCATTATTCTGTGCCAGTAATTTATCAAGATGCATGTTGTCTTTGAAGGTAAGTAACATATTGACAGCAGTTTTATTAACATTTTTGACAAAATAGACATAATGTGTAACATCTTGTTTTCCATACCTTATTGGTCCATTGCTTTATAGGTTTCCTCATATCATCAGAATAAAATATTTGGAGGTGTCCTTTTTCACAACTTATGCTCCTTTTAGATGCAGTTTTCTCCCTCTGGACTTGCTCCTTAATGTTTGCATATGTTACATTTCATGGCTGACAAACAAACACTTGTCTATCCCCTTCTTGACAACTTCTGACTTTCACCAGGTGCATACTGAGCTGCAATGCAAGATTTGAGCTTCGTTTTGGTGGTGATTGTGAATATTACTGTGATATTGGCTGTGACACTAAAGAGTTTGGCAGCTGATTCCACAACTTTTCAAAGAATCTTACCCTGAAAAATAGGAATGTTTTTTGAAACACTGGTCACTAGATTAAACATTTCAAAAAGTGATAATTTATCAGTCTCTAAATTTTAAAAATTTATACCCTTTCTGGTCACAAAAATCAGATTTCAGACAGTCTGTCATGGTTTGGTGCTCATGAACAGTCGTGTTAAACATGCCACAGTATATGTGTGGATACACATTGCTGTAAGATCTGTCATTCTGTACAGATGCAAATTCAAGTAGAGAGATGGGTTATGGCCTAATGTAAGAGGTCTACCTGCCCACTTTCACCAAAAGTGTACAGTCTTTGTAAAGAATACTACAAGTACATCCTCACTGCCCACCATCATATAGAGACCACTGGATCGCAGGTCGCAGTGTAGTGTGTGTGTGTGCGCGCGTGCGTGCATGCACGCGCGCGCGCGCACACGCACACACACACACACACTCCAGAGCGTCCTTGAACTCTTTCATTGTACTGTATTATGCTTACCTATAGTACGTAGGTTGGTCTAATTTAGTGTCAGATTTAAGAGTGCTTGTTCTTCTCCCCCCCAAATTATAAATCAAGTCAGACTAAGTGATTGATCTATTTAGAGACAAGATTTAATTTCTATGTTTATTTTTTTTCAGTATCCAGAGTAATTACAGAAATTTGTTTACGTTCTGTAAATTAATATGCTATTTAAATGGTTTTTCTAAATGGTATTCCATTTACTGTTTCTCTTTTAAAAAATGGATATCAGCTCTGTGTTCAACAGTACCCATACTGTACTCTGTCTCTGCATGTAAGTTTACAAGACTGAATTTACAAAAGATATAAATATTTTGCTCTTTTAAAAAAAAACCTGAAGTTTCTTAAATCCCACATTCAGTATTATGGCATGTCTTTTTGGAAGAACACTTCTGGCTATAACACACAACATGTTTTCCCATGCAGCAAGACTGTGAAAGGGTCCAGACATGCATCCTATTTTCTACACTTTGGTTCAGTACCATGCACTTATTTATACATTCGAGCTATTCATGTACAGTCAAGCTAAATTCCAACATGTTTTGGTGGCGGACACCACGACCATCAGGAAAGACACCACAGACCAATATTAGAATATTAGAATATTAGAAGGTGTCTATCGTGCCATGCACACGTCACTATTTTTCACTTCCCCCCTGCAACAGAGAGCTGTTTATGTCACACCTCTCATGTATGTACTGGCGTGCTTAGCTATTCCATCAGGTCTGGAGGTCCCATTAGAGGGTGCATACACCTGTGCTAACTGATAGAGTGTTTTGACCTCTCGGCTGCATTGTTCCTTGAAAAGTTGCCGTTGCACCTGGTATTCTTCTATGTAGTAGTTCTCCCAGCTATTAAGTCTTGTGCCTTTCTCACAAGGTTGTAGAAGGTCCATGGTTGAGTTTGTAGGTCCATACTCATGCCTGTTATTCAAAATGTGCATCTTATGTTTGTATGCAAGTAAAATTTGTTAAGTAATCATTAACACTGTGTAACAATAAAGCAGAGAAAGTAACCTTATCCCACTGCACGCCATGAAGGTAAATAGGGAGATTGGAGGTGTAGCTCCATGCATTCTTAACCTCAGCACTAGGTGGAAGTGAGTAGTTAGCCTCACGTTCCGGCCCCTTTATTCCCAGGGAAAGAGTCCCTGTTACTCACTGAGTAGTTCCCTCATTGGGTGCCAGTGCCAGTTTGGATGTTTCGAGAGGAGAAATATCTCTTGCCTGTTCTGATACTCAAACCCAAGATGACCTAACTTGTAGCGTAGTCAGTGCTACACTGCAGTAACATCGTGTTTTCTCGGCATGTTTTCTTGGTGTGAGTCAGTTGTGTAGACGGAAGAAAGGATGGCAACAGTCAGCATTTCTTTATTAAGGGGTTACATAAATTTTATATATTGATTTATCTGATGTGCCTTTACCTCTCAGATCTCATTGTAGTCCTGTATTACCCTATGTATATAACTGAAAGACTTCCAGGCTTGAAGTTGCTTTATTTCTCCTTCTACATCCCCAGAGACATTTTTTCCGCCTGCTGTAGTTAGGAAGCTAACTTATGAAGAGAACAGAACCATATAATTATTGTATAATATCTTGTCCTTAAAATTATGTAATTAGCAGCTGTCCTTATTTGCTGTAAATGTTACTTTTGTTAGAAAGAGTTGTTAGCTATTGTATTGTGTAAACATATTTAACAATATGATATTCAGCCAGTGACATTTCTGTTGTGTTTAGGAGTTTGCATGCTGGTCTTGCTTTTGAGTGGAAGGTTGATTGCTTCATGTCTGAACTTCTGTTAACAGAGTGGTGATTCAGTTGAGGAGGTAAATTCCATCAACCTGAATTGTACAATAGAGAACAGTGTAGACAATGAGATTCTCTTAGATGACAATAAACCTGCCTCGAATGACGAGAGCTGGACTGATGTGAACCTCAACGAAGATGGCGATCCAGTAGCCAGCAAAGAGGAGCACAGGAACATGCATAACATGTCTCATTCCAGAGGTCTGTGTTATTGACTGCCACATTTGTGATACATATATGTGACATTTAGTGTGCTGACCGATTTTGTCATGTATGTAAATGTGAGTGTGAGTTTGCTTTATGAAGTCAGTTTCCACAGTCTTATGTGACATCCCACAGCTACATGTATATCCCATATCACTTGAATGGTTAACCAATTTTAGTGAGAGCCCCTAAAACCTCAGGTCATTAAAATTCAACGGGATATAATTTTATAATATCCTTATGAACCTATGGTTGTTGAGCAATTACATGGAGAGCAGTGGGTGGGCCAATTAAATCCTGGTTTTCAGCAGAGTGCACAGGGCACTTAATTCTGGTGCCAGAGGGTTAAACATTTTTTTGCAGGTTGTTTTGACCAGCTGTCATGAAAGTCTGCAAGAAGTGTTTTTCCTTCAAAATCATCCAAACAGCATACCAGTAATGAGAGAGTAGAAGACCTTCCATCACAACTAAAAATGGCTATTATATTCTTAGAGTATGGTTTTACAACAGGTTTCTGCCAGAATGGGCCTGCATCAGGTAATTCAGAGTACCAAAATTACTTACAAGAATTAGTGCAACATTATGTGTTGTGAATCAGAATGAGATCTCATTGTGCAATGAAGGTATGACTTTAAGACGTCTACATTGACATAGTTATAAAGGTACAGCTATGTAAGTGGGAGTAATGTCTGGAAATATATTATATAATGTATATCTGGACATGGGAATTTTTCATTGACATAATCCTTCTGGCCTCATTATGGCCCTGGGGTCAACTCAGCCTCTAACAGAAATGAGTACCAGGAATATTTCGTGGTGGCTGGTGCCAGAGCTGACAACCTTACCACCTTCATGTGCCGATTGTCTTGAAATCTGGGAGCCTCAACCTCCTGGAACCCTCAGGGCCTGTCCAGGTCTGTAATTGAATTGCCTTACCTTTTATATCTGGACAAGTTATTTTGTGTTGTGATGCATTCTAAACATTATACTGTGAAGGACACTGTAGAGTGTGTATAGATACAGGTATGTCAGCTGGGATGGAGAGTAATTAAGGGTTCTTGTGTTTCAGCAGTATTTAGATTTTGAAACCTGATAATATATTCCTAAAGCTTGGAAAGAAAGCATAATTACTCCGCTATTTAAAAAAGGAAGTAAAACAAATCCAGATAATTACCGAGGAATTACACTATTAAACACTACCCAAAAATAATTTACTAATGTTATCCTAAGTAAACTTCTGAAATATATACAACCTAGAGAAGAGCAGCAGGGCTTCAGAAAAAATCGCTCAACAACAGATGCTGTTTTTATTATGCGCCAAATTGTTGAAAAATCCATAGAGTTTAACCATCCAGCATACTTGTGCTTTATAGATCTTAAAAA
>Ga0209629_10002539_pt1 | contig 12521 bp, 10 predicted proteins | sample TergutCu122P5_FD_187286 | JGI IMG/M metagenome (GOLD analysis project Ga0209629, IMG submission 187286) | Cubitermes ugandensis P5 segment gut microbial communities from Kakamega Forest, Kenya - Cu122 P5 (SPAdes) (version 2) | ecosystem: Host-associated > Arthropoda: Insects > Digestive system... | reverse complement strand
AGGCTCATGTGGATATACAGTGCATACTGATCTTTGTATATCTTTTTGCACAGTGAACAGGGGAAAGTTAGTCTTCCAAACTGATCTGTATTCCCTGAAGCCAAACTGTGAACATTCTGTATAATTATAGCAGACTTCATGGAGTCTTCTTTTTGTATATCAGTGCTGTCAGGCATTCCTACAAGAATGACACCCTCGGGCATCCACCTAGAAAGAAGACAGATATTTTACTATGATGTTATTCAATCTGTCACACATAATGTGAAAATTCTTCATCCTGTGATCTGTTGGGCATTACTTGTACAAGCACAAGGAACACTGAAATTAATAGTGTATTTTATTTAAAAAAGGCCACTCTATAATCGACTACCAACTGGTAACAGAATCATTGTTAGAGGCCAATTGAATGCTTGGAAAGCATTACAGTGGAATCTCGATCTATCATTCCCGCAACGATCGTTTGCCCACATGTACTTTTCGCCATTTTTTGTCCCGAATGAATTCCCATATAAATAACGTTATTTATTCCCACATCCATCGTTCCCCGACTTACCGTTTTACCGCACTGATCGTTTGTACATCACGGTCCCGACGAAGCATTTCCCGCATGGATCGTTTGAAAAAAAATTGAAGCGGCGAAGTATTTATTATTTGCGTTACCTTCTCTTTGGACTATAATTCTGACAACACGGTCACGCTTCGCACGTGGCCCCCACCTATGCGTCCGTGTTATTAGCGTCATTTCCGAACTTTACTTCGTTGCATGTGGTTTTGTGTTTTCTCGTGTGATTTCTAGTATTTGGTTTATTTGTTTTCATTCGTTTATTAATTTCAGTAGTTTATTCTTGTTAGTTTTCATTTTTATTAGTTTTATTTCTATTTAATTTATATTCTTTGGACCATGGCTCAGCCGAAGAAGTAAGTGAGAACTTTGCACGCCCGATTAAGAATAATAGAGGAAGTAGAGAAGAATCCTGGGGAGAAACGTGTGTACATTGCAAAACGACTCGGGTTGGCCGCTAGCACATTAAACTCTATATTCGCCAAGAAGAACGAGATCCGCCAACAAATAGAGAAATGTGGTAAAACTGGTAAGGAGTCGACATCTGCGGAATTGGAAACGGTGCTCTTCACCTGGTATCAGCAGGCACGGGCATCCAATATTCCAATTGATGGAACCACACTAAGGGAAAAAGCGAAAATTTTTGCCACCCAGCTGAACATATATAATTTTAGTGCGTCCAATGGCTGGGTAAGTAGATTCAAAGATCGGCATGGTCTGGTTTTCAAGAAGCCAGCCGGAGAGAGTGCTGAGGTAAGTGTAGAGAGTATTGATGCATGGCTGTAAAGTCTGCTATCTTTACTGGGGGGTTATGAATCACGTGATGCATGCAATGCAGACGAAACGGGGCTATTCTTCAACGTGCTTCCTGAGAGAACCTTTGCGTATAAAGGAGAATCTTGCTATGGCAGAAAACATTCCAAAGACAGACTCACTGTGCTACTACGTGTTAATAGTGATGGAAATGACAAACAAGTGCCGATTGTGAACGGGAGATCCCCGAAACCAAGGTGCTTCAAGAACGTTAAAAATTGCCAACTAAATACCACGCGAACGGTAAAGCATGGATGACGACAGAGTTTTGTTTGTTCCTCCATTCTTTAGACGCGCAAAACAGACAAATTATTCTTTTTGTAGACAATTGTGCAGCGCATCCCAAAGATACATAATTTCGGAGAAATGTTAAAGTGGTACGGTACCCGGCAAACTGTACAAGTACGTTCCAGCCACTTGACTTATGAATCATTCACAGTTTAAAAGCGTACTGTAGAAAACACCTTGTGCAAATATCCATTTGTCTTATGGAGTCGGGAAAGGAAGTAAAGAAAAAAATTAACGTACACGAAGCAATGCATGACATAATGGCAGCGTGGCAACAAGTAAGCCAGCAAACCATTCAAAATTGCTTCCGTAAAGCTGGGCACAAGTATCAGTCGGATGGTAATGAAATGGCAAACGATGATGATGATTTCGGCCAAGACTGGGAAGAACTGTGTAGAGCCGAGAAATACGGTTTCCAAAGCTACGTCTCGGTGGATCGCCATGTGGCAACAAGTGGCGTTGAAATTATTGAAGAATTATGCGAAGCATTTGGTTCTACAAGGAGTGTGGAGGAAGAATATGAAAAAGATGAAAATGAACAAGAGATGGTACCGAGCTTCGCCGAGACTTACGAAGCTTTACAAAAAGTTAAAGTGTTTTCCTATGCGCAGAGTTGAAGCGACGCGGACCGTGAAAACATTTTAAGTCTCGAAAAGTCGTATTTTCAATTGAGGCAAAATTCCGCCAAGAAGCAAAGGACAATGTATGACTTTTTTGTTAAAAAGTAGTTTTTTTAATGTAGTGTATTCATGTTAAAAGTAATAAATGTCATTTTTTTACAATGTGTAATAGTTTCCCGGATTAATTGGTTTTCCCGCATTCATCGTTTTACTTCTCCATCCCCTTGAAAAACGATAGATCGAGGTTCCACCGTATTTCAGAAAGGATCAAATGAAATAGTCTTGATCGTAACAATCACTATAATTATAAGCAGATAACATCTAACATTCCACATTGTGACCAGACATACAAAACCAAAGTTAATGAACTGAAGTTCTAGGAAACGTCCCTGCATAACCCAGAAGCCATAAGTATCACCCACCCAAATGCAGACATGAAGACTGACCAAGACTGATCACTTTGGTTTCACTATGTTCCTCCTGATATTCTTCTGCACAATAGGGCTCCTACCATTGGATAGAAACACACCACACCTCACAACCCAAATCAAACTCCAACTTCGCAAATTTCGACATTATGATGTTTTTATATTTGGAATGTTAACTGTAATGCAGACCAACATGTTGCAGCAGCTTCAACACCTGACATGGATAAACCGCAAATGCTGCAAATGTACAACAGCCTGTATCCTGTCTGCATATCAGCGTCATAATTTTTCAATTGGTGCAAAGTGAGGCTGCAGTTGGTGTAGCTGTAGGTTGTAATTGTTGAAACAGTAAGATAATATTCCATTGTTGTACTTCCTTCAAGTAAGGAGTCCTAGAGAGAAAAGTATCAACTTGTGTGAGACCTTGCATCGCAAATCACGACTAAACATGAGTTCAAGTTGCATGTTCGAATACAACTCCTGGCTACAAATTGGTTACACTGACTATGATTTTGTGTGGCATAATGATTCTGTTCACTTAATGGCATACAGCACTTAAGATGCGGACATGTTTGCTTCCTTCCAATTCTCACTCCCTCATTACTAATAAATCAAAAAGTATCTTCTCCTTACACACGTATACATTTCACACACACACACACACAAACATGCATGCAGGCATGCATGCACACATGTGCAAACACACATATTCACACAATCCCACATAATCAAAGTAGTCAATGAAATAACACAAAATGAAGACACATGAACGTAAAAAAGGGGTAATATCTCTGATTTCCATCCATCCACATTTATGGGCATTTTGCGCATCTGTGATAAGATGTAGCATCAACTGGTAATATGACACCAACATTTTGAGACACAATAATGTCCTCATCTTCAACACTCAAAACTGACCTCAAAATATTTTTGGATTATTTGACCCTTGCAGATGAGAAGACTATGTTGCCATGAAACATTGGGATCAAATTACCAGTATGCATCACAACATCTCAGGAGAATGGAATCTGCAGCTATACTGCTTCAAAAATCTCACAATTTGCATCCACATTTATGAATAGCTGATGCAATGGCACAATATAATCAACAATGAAATAAAAGGTGAACCACGAATAGAAATTTCAGTCTATAAACCAACAGCTTAGATAACTGTTAGTACTCACAGAAGCAAACTGAAATGCTTATCTTGCATGTCACATGGAAAGGATGGAGAGGATGCAGTAAATCACAAATGGTACACATAAACCTATACACCAAAGGACCTTCCAAATGGAAATGTGTCAAGTACCTTTAATTATTCAATAGCAGTCATACATTTGTAAACGCATAAATGAATGCAAGATTATTTGACAGAATATTTATAAACAAAACGTGTAAAAATCATAACAAACATAACCATACACAAGAGGTATATGGTTTGCAGAAAATGCTATTCTCATTTAGCTAATAAGAGCAGTTTTTGAAGACAGCATCAAAGATGTAACTTTTAGGTGCAACATCCCCGTTGTGTTCTATAAACTAAATACAAAATATATAACTAGTAGTCAAAACACAACAAATTTATTGTACTGTGTTGTACAATTTGTTACACAACTACATGTTTCAGCCCTTTTTTAGGCCATCTTCAGGTTTTATGCACTTAGTCTTGTGAGTAGTGTACCCTGATGACAAATATTATTGCAATTATTGCAACAAAGTGCATGAAACAGAATTTACGCAAACGGTGTAGGTCAGTTTACAGACTAGGTGGACACTCTTAGTGATTATAGTACCTCACCACAAAAAACAGGCAGGAAAACATAGTGTATACTTATTCAGATGGAATAGACCTGCAGCAAGCACAGGAGTCACACCTGCAGACACTGTCAGAAACAGGAGGGAGTTAACATGCGCTCACATGTAAGTACTTCACGTAACCCCCTATATACTGACATCTGGCCACACCCACACTACCTCACACATATTTCTTCTCTTTTTTATCCTCACAGCAAATCTACAGAGGAATCCAAATACACACCAGTCCTGTAGCAAACACCGCAAGGATTGTGCAGCATAAGAAAAGCCACTCATGAATATTGATACAGAAAAACAAGATACAAACATTATTCCATCCCTGCCAACCCACACCATAAGCCTGTGTTCATTCATACTAATCTGCTTACACACCCGCCATAATAAGACTAAAGTTATAAGATGACTGAGATCTCATCATCAAAGTAGTATATTTGTCATCAGGGTACATTACTCTCAAGGCTAAGCATATACAACCTGAAGATGGCCTAAAAAAGGGCCGAAACATGTAGTTGTGTAACATATTGGACAACACAGTGCAATAAATTTTGTTGTGTTTCGACTGCTAGTTATGTATTTTGCATTTATATCATGGATGTAATTAATGTCAGTTTACATGCCAGTTAAAAGACCCTGACTGAATTAACACATGCTTATTGTAACTGCAGTAGACACAGAATCAGAGACATGGCAATGCCCTCAGTCATGGTTCTTGATGTGTGTGTTCAGCAGTGTCTTGGTAACAAACGCCTTGTCACACAATTCACACTGGTATGGTCGCTCCCCTGTGTGGTACCTCATGTGTATTGACAGCGATGAAGACTGTGTAAAACCCTTGCCACACTCTTTGCAGGTATAAGGCTTCACACCTGTATGACTGCGCTTGTGAACACTCAAATACTTGGACGTGTTGAATGCTTTGCCACAGATGTCACACATAAAGGGTTTCTCACCCGTGTGAATACGCCTGTGTGTTTGAAGTGAAGCACTACTTGTCAAAGCCTTCCCACAGATATCACAGATGTAGTTGGCTTCTCCTCTGTGAGACCGCATATGTTTCAGGTGTTCACTTCTAAAGAAAAAGCTCTTTCCACATGCTTCACAGGGGAAGCGTTTTGCACTTCCTTCTGGGTCATGAATAATCTTATGGCGTACCAAATAATGCTTCCTTAGGAATTCCTTCCCACATGTTTCACATTTGTGCTTCTCCCCTCTGTGGTACCCACCCATGTGACCCTGATATTCGGCATTCGTGTAGAAACCTTTCCCACAAAGTTCACACTTGAATCTGTATTCTTGTAAATGTCTCTGTCTGTGCTCTTTCAGATTTGCTGCTGAACGACTCGCATGGCCACAAATATCACATACGTGACTTCTAACCCCTGCATGACGTTTCTTATGTGCAACAAGTTCATGTCTTCTTTTGTACTTCATGTTACAAAGGTCACACGCATACGGACGTTCTGAGGTATGTGACACCATGTGTTTCTTTAGCTTGTGCATTGTTGGGCACACCTTCTGACAAACTGTGCAATGAAATTTTTTTGGAGTTGTATGCAGGCTCATGTGGATATACAGTGCATACTGATCTTTGTATATCTTTTTGCACAGTGAACAGGGGAAAGTTAGTCTTCCAAACTGATCTGTATTCCCTGAAGCCAAACTGTGAACATTCTGTACAATTATAGTAGACTTCATGGAGTCTTCTTTTTGTACAACAGTGCTGTCAGGCATTCCTACAAGAATGACCCCCTGGGGTATCCACCTAGAAAGAAGATAGATTTATTATCATGGTGTTATTCTATCTTTAAAAATACTCTCAAAATATTTCAACCAGTAACCCCTTCACTAGTATTTACATTAGTACTGGTAAATCTAATATTGATAATGTATTGTAGTGTGAAATCTGCCATGATGTGATCAACCATCAACTGGTAAATATCACAATATACTGTCATGATTCATACAAATATTTGAAAGTGCTATAATCATAATGCTTCCAATGAAGTACTCCTGCACATTGTTAACTATCACTAGAGGTAAATCAGGAGGTAACATTGTACTATAACCAAACATACAGGAACTTTAAGGAAACTGGAGCCCAAGGAAACATGCCTGCATAACCCAGAAGCCATAAAAATATTCCTAACACCCAAACAACTGCAACCACATAGACAAACAGAGACTGAGTGACCTGGTTTCACTGCTTTCCTCCTAACATTTTTCTTCATCACATGGCCACTACCACCAAATAGCACACCAATCCACACACCTGCACCCAAACTCCAACTACATGAACTTCCATGTTCTGTTTCATTCATGTTTAGAATGGTAATTGTATAGCACGGCAAGATGTTACAACAGTTACAACATGAGGCATGGCTAAACCCTGCAATCCAAAACCGGAAAATAGCCTGTATAAAGGCTCCATAGTTATGGCAGAACATGCCACTTAGTGCAAAGGGACACAAAGGTTTGTGTAGCTGTAGGGTGCAACAGTTGAAACAATACCTGTAGAATGTAACTGTTGAAAAAGTAAGATAAAATTTCATCATTTTACTTTCTTCAAGTAATGAATCTCAGAGTTGATAATATCAACACGTGTAACAATAACAAATGTACTGGAAAATACTGACTAAACAACAAATTATAACTGTTAAAGCATTCTATTTGGATACTGTAATATGAATCATAGCTGCAAACTGACTACATGTACCATGGTTTTATGTAGTTTATTGAGTCTTTTCAGGCAATGGCAACATACGGGAGAACTGCTTTAATCTGGCACCAACAATATGTGAGGGATGCTGGATTATTAATCTGCTCCTACATTTGGGCTGAACATCAGTTACAGGATTATTCCATTTGGAGACCTATAGATACCGGTTGAGAGACACTGGGTTTCCCTTCTATATTTTTTTGTGTCTCTCCAATTTCTAGCAGTGATGCAGAAGGACCAGGAAGAATGTGGATCAGGAATCTACACAATTGAAGGTGGTGGTGGTGGTGATTATGATGATGTAGGAGAAAATGGGGACAGGATGTTATAGATGCTGAATCTTCCAGGCTTGGGACTATTTTCCTCAACTGCTGATTATCAGGATTTCTGGAGTATCAGCTTCCAGATAAAAGGAATATTGCCATAGTGCTTAGCGTGAGCTATGCTCATATCCATCCATTTCTTTCATTTTATAATTATTAATCATTGCCCTCTCTATACACACACACACACACACACACACATGCACACAAACAGGAATTATGTTACTGCATCATTCCAAACATCCACATTTGACAGAATTATTTACTTCTGGGATGCGATGCAGCATCAATGGGTAATCAGATTGCAACACACTGAGACAAAATAATGTCCTCATATTCAAGGAGTGAAAAAATGACCTTGAAATGTCCAACAATAATTTATAACCCTTGAAGATGAGAACACAGTGTTGCAAAGAAACACTGGGATCCAATTAGCAGTTGATGCAATTTCATGTCCCACAGCAACAATTTCCTTGGCTACACCATTGCAAAAGCCTCATAAGTTGCAACAACATTTACATTCAGGTGAGGCAATACTAGAATATACTGAACAGTGTAATAAAAAGTGAAGCATGAATAGAAAATTCAGTCTATAAACAAACACCTTAAAAGAGCCCTGGTACTCACACAAGCAAACTAAAAGGCTTATCTTGAATGTCACATACATCAGATGGAGAGGATGTAGTAAATCACCAATGATATACATAGCCCAACACACAAAAAAGACTACAACATAGAACTGTGTCAAATAGTTTAATTAATGAAATCAACCATCACAATCTTCTAAACACATCCAAAACTGACACCATATTTCACAAGATTTTCTTATAATTACATGAAATGTAAAGTCAACAGTCATGAACCTGACCATAGTATATAACGTACATGATGTGCAGAAAATGCTAGGCTCAGTCAGCTAATAACAGCAGTTTTTGAAAACAGTGTGGTGGCTGCAATTACTGTCAGTTTACAGCCCAGTTCCAATTCCCCATCTGAATCAATACATGCTGACTGTGACTGCAAGAGAAGTAAACTCAGAGATATTGCACTACACTCAGTCATGGTTCCTGATGTGTGTCTTCAGTAGTGTCTTGGTGACAAATGCCTTGCCACACAACTCACACTTGTATGGTCGCTCCCCCGTGTGGTAACGCATGTGAACTGATAGTGACGAACACTGTGTAAAACGCTTGCCACACTCCTTACAGGTATAGGGTTTCACACCCGTGTGAGTGCGCTTGTGAACACTTAAATAGTCAGACGTGTTGAATGCTTTGCCACAAACGTCACACATAAAGGGTTTCTCACCCGTGTGAGTACGTTGGTGCGTACGGAGATAAACTCCACTTGACAGTGACTTCCCACATATATCACAGATGTAGTTGGCCTCTCCTCTGTGAGACTGCATATGTTTCAAGAGTTTGCCCTTAAAGAAAAAGCTTTTCCCACATGTTTCACATGGGAAGCGTTTTTTATTTCTTTCTGGGTCATGTATCTTCTTATGACGTACCAGATATTGCTTCTCTGGAAATTCCTTCCCACATGTTTCACATTTGTACTTTTCCCCTCTGTGGTACCCGCCCATGTGTCCTTGATACTCAGCATTAGTGTAGAATCCCTTGCCACAAAGTTCACACTTGAATCTATATTCTTGTAAATGTCTCTGTCTGTGCTCTTTCAGATTTGTTGCTGAACCACTTGCATGGCCACAAATATCACATATGTGACTTTTAACTCCTGCATGACGTTTCTTATGCGCTACAAGTTCATGGCTTCTCTTACATTTCATGTTACAAATGTCACAGGCATATGGACGTTCTGAGGTATGAGATACCATGTGCTTCTTCAGCATGTACATTCTTGGGTACACTTTCTGACAAACTGTGCAATGATATTTTTTTGGAGCTGCATGCAGTTTCATGTGGGTATCCAATGCATACTGACTCTTGTATATCTCTCTGCACACTGAACAGGGGAAATCACCACTAACAAACTGGTGTATATTGCCTAAAGCCAAACTGTGAACATTCTGTACAATTATAGTAGATTTCATGAAGTCTTCTTTCAGTATAGCAGCACTGTCAGGCATTTCTACAAGAGTGACACCATCGCGTATCCACCTAGAAAGAAGACAGATATGTTACCATGGTGTTACTCAACTTATTATAAATTCTGTCAGAGTGCTCTGAACAGTAATCCAGTCACTGTTATAGACACAAGTAGAAGCAACACCAATACTGATAGTGTTTCTCAGTACAAAGTTTGCCATGGTGTAATCAACTTCAACTGGTAAATACTACAACAAACTGTTACAGCCAAAAAAATCAATCACTTTTATTAGCTGACTAATGCACTCAATTATATAAAACTTAGAGATTAAAATCTATGTTGTATAAATTTTAAAAGAGAATTAAAAATCACTCCAATATGTTTTGGATCGTGTGCGATCCATCATCAGGGAGTATTGAGCTGTGCTTGACTGAAATTATGCGTGGTGGCTCACAGATATTTTCGTGTGCTTGGTTGGTGTTTGGCAGCGTAATTTTGAACCTGCGGTGTGTGTGCAAGGTAAAACGGGCTGGTAGTTCCCAGCCCGTCATACTGTGCACACACACCGCAGGTTCAAAATTACACTGCCAAATACCGACCAAGCACACGAAAAATATCTGTTGTGCCACCAAAAGTGATTTCAGTCAAGCACAGCTCACTACTCCCTGATGATCGCACATGATCCAAAACACGTTGGAGTGATTTTTAATTGTCTTTTAAAATTCATACAATGTAGATTTTAACCTCTATGTTTTATATAATTAAGTGCATTAGTCAGCTAATAAAAGTGATTGACTGTAAGAATGCATGGGAAAACCTGAAATTAGCCAAAGAAATATTTTGAAAGCAGTGTTTGAAAAAGCTTAAAATGAAACACTTCTGCACCAGATCAAAAGCAACTGGATGTATATGAGGAGGTAACCTACGTAACATAAAGTTCTATGAAAACTACATGCTAAACAAACTCATTACCTTTTGAATCTTAATATCCTCTAATAACGAAAGTTTTAATTATTAATATTTGTGTATTATGTGAAGATGGATTTTCAGGAAGTGGGATGTGGGGGTATGGACTCGATCAAGCTGGCTTGGGATAGAGACAGGTGGTAGGCACTTTGAATGCAGTAATGAACCTGCAGGTTCCATAAAATGCGGGGAATTTCTTGACTAGCTGACAAACAATTAGCTTCTCAAGAAGGACTCTGCTCCAGTGAGTGAGTAAGTGAGTGAGTGAGTGAGTGAGTGAGTGAGTGAGTGAGTAAGTAAGTAAGTAAGTAAGTGAGTAAGTAAGTAAGTAAGTAAGTAAATAAGTAAGTAAGTAAATAAGTAAGTAAGTAAATAAGTAAGCAAGTAAGTAAGAAAGTATGTAAGCTGTGTATTAAGTGTAATATTAATGTGTGGGGGTGCGCGCGCGCACACACACACACACACTTAGGATCAAGTTTGAACTGTCCAATCTGTGTTTAGTGCCATAATATCTTGTACATGAAAGGATATATGAGTTGCACTTTGAAAGAAAAAACATACAGAATGTGGAAAAACTCCAAGCCCAAACTTTGTAAGGTGATAGGGGGACCAAAACAAAGATTTACTGTCAAGGAACTATATGTCGGAGACGCGTCCTTGCAGTGCTACGGACCATCAAAGTGGGTCTGACTAAGGTTGGAAATCAAGCAAAACCACTGAAGTATTCTGAAAAGAAGTTGTATTTCATACCAATTTACAGCAGATGTACAAACGTATGGCCGACAATGAAGCAGCAGAGACTGACGTGTGCGCTCAAAAATGCTAGGTTGCTGCCTGATGTTCGCTGCTGCCTCGGCAATAAGGGAAGTGAAATACTCTGCAGAATCAACATCTTACCAAAACTTATGACTGTTGGATTGGATGGGGAGGGCCCATGGTTTGGCCTCCCAGGTCACCGGACCTAACATGAATGGACTTCTTCCTATGGGGCCACATTAAAGCCTTATTTACATTGTCGACAGTTGATTCTGAAGAGGATCTTATTGTCCGTATCACTGAGGCAGCAGTAACCATCAGGTCGCAACCTAGTATTTTTGAGTGCACATGTCAGTCTCTGCTGTGTCATTGTTGGCTGCGTATCAAGGTCAGTGGCCAAATGTTGAACATCTGCTTTAAACTGGTATGAAAAACAACTTTTGTCAGAAAACTTCAGTGGTTTTGCTTGTTTTCCAATCTTATCAGAGCCAATTTGACAGGTCATAAAAAGGACGCATCTCTGACATATAGTTCCTTGACAATAAATTTTTGTTTTGGTCCCCCCCATCACCTCATGAAGTTTGAGCATGGAGTTTTTCCGCACCTGTATACACCATGGGTAATCCCTTTAATTTTACCTTCCGGATAAAGGCTGAATCAGAGCCAAAACATATCAGAGAAAGTATAATGTAAAATAATATGATGTGTGTGTGTGTGTGTGTGTGTTGCATAACAAGTGTATTTTGTAGGAATTTAATAAACAGTGATGTATGATAATACAAGGAAGATACAAAATATTAAGATGCGGTTTTTGTTTTGTGTACATATGAGAAAAATTTCCTGCTTCAAAAATGAGATCCATGTTTCCTGATGGTAGAGCTGTACTGGCATCCAAAAACAGTTTCCTGGCTGCCAGCAATTTTATTCCAGTCTATCCTTTTGTAATAAAATCTTATAATTTTATTTTACACCTAATGTTATCACACATACTTTTCAGTGAATTTTATGTTCATGGTACCGTGCATCTTAGTAGTACTAGTCATATAAATACCAACAAGATGCAACTTTTTTTAAATTCTCTTTTATTTGGTGTTAGAACTCTACATGTTTCGGACGCAGTTTGCGTCCATCATCAGGAGTACTATAAACTGTAGCAGCAGCCACTGGTGTTAGTCATGGGTTGGG
>Ga0209629_10002538_pt1 | contig 12521 bp, 9 predicted proteins | sample TergutCu122P5_FD_187286 | JGI IMG/M metagenome (GOLD analysis project Ga0209629, IMG submission 187286) | Cubitermes ugandensis P5 segment gut microbial communities from Kakamega Forest, Kenya - Cu122 P5 (SPAdes) (version 2) | ecosystem: Host-associated > Arthropoda: Insects > Digestive system >... | reverse complement strand
CCTGTCCCTCGTGACCCCTGCGAGCAACTATATGTGCAACCAAACAATAGGCAACTAGATTACGGCATCTCGATCCTGGGAGTGAGCGAGTGGCTCAAAGCAGCCTGCGACTCAGTGCAACGAATAGAAACTTGGTAAGAGAGGACTGTGTATTCGCACGCCTTTACGCCAACTGCCGTATTGTTTGCATAGCTACTGGCCTGACATGCGTTGAGTGTCTCATTGTGCATGTAATGCGCCCCCTTTTGACGTCCCCTATACTTTTACGCAGAGAAAATGTTTTTTTAGATAAAATCAGAGTAAAGTGACAAAAAGTTGAAATAAATTATATAATGATGAGCTTCATAATTATTGCTACTGGCCGATTGTTACTTCCGCTAAGTTAAACAAGAAACATGAAATCGGTGGGATATATATGAAACTTAAAATTCAAGCCTCTGTGTTTCGACTGGGGAACAGGTACCGATGTTTCGGAGGAGCGTAATTCTTCCAATTTCAGGGTTAAAATTAAGAAAAATTGAATCTTCATACGTGGAATTAACACAGTTTTTTTTTCGAAATCCGGGAGGATATGACGATTGAAGAGATGCAGACCTGGGTGGAAGAATAGTTTATAGTTTATAGTGCGTCTTGTACAGTTTATTATCCATACCAACAAACAATACGTATGTATTTTGTCGTCGACTATGACGATCACATCTGTAAACATTTTAATCCACTGATTTTACTCGTATTGAGTTTGTAACCTTAATGATTTTTGTAACTCCCTGAAGTTGATGCAGATGCATCGAAATATGTAGGAGTGCTTACGACATATAAAATATTGTTATATATATATTATTATTATAGGTATTCAGCCCTTGGGCCGCTCTGGGCAGAGACCAGAGCTCAGTCAGGCGACTGGTATGGCTCTGGTACGCTGCATCCCGTGCAAGTTCTTAGGGGTAGCTTGCCATTGATTTCCCCCGCTTTTTAGATATTCCCACTTTTCACCACCAGGTGAATCCACGTCCGCCACGACGTGAGAGATCCCAGCGGCGGAAGTGGGAACTGTAGGCAAGAATGTTGTCCGAAATGACGACTTCCACGCCATTTAGGGATCTTTTACATGCCGCAAATCTACGACATGGGACCGACGGCTTTACTTCCCCTCCGAAGGAAGGCGTGCTGAGGATTTTTTCGCCCTTAAAAATCCGACGCCTTCGGCCGGGCTTGAACCCGCGAACTTGGGTACTAAAGGCCAGCACGCCACCCCTAGACCACCGAAGCCGCTATATATATATATGCTGTGCATTTGTTGGTCTGGACAATAAAAAGAATAGTGCTATATATGTATCGTGAGCAAATGTGGCTTTGGGATGTGGAATGGACTCAGATTTCAAAGGACATAGTGAAGTAAATGGTCAGGGGAGACATTTTCACGTCTTTGGTTGTTGTAAGAAGTCAAAATTTTCCTGAATAGTTGGAATATCGTTAGCTTCTCAAGAAGGATACGAAAAAAAGAAAGAATTTATGAAAAAAACTGTGGGGAAGGTGTAGACACACGTGCAGGTTTTGATTGTTTTCTGGACTCCCTAAGTGATATAACCTATCTAAACGACGCGTGAATAATTGTTGAAACAGGGTGAATTTGCCGTCAGGCGCGTTTCGCAAAATACTAAGATTTCGTAATTGATATCTAATTAGGATCTAAGAACACAGTGACATTACAAGAAGAGTAGGAGTAGATTAACCTTCTAATGGTCAGTGGTTACTGTAAGTACCGCCTGGTTTTGACATTCGGCAACACTAAATTCTGCCCACAGCGTGTATTTTATGTATTGCATGGATCTGAGAAAAAAACAGCGATTATCCTTAGTATCTAAGAGGACTGAGCACAGACGTAATTTAAGCAAACACAAAAAGACAGGAGCACGCGTTAGCGCAGTACCTCAGCCAACTCCCGGAAGTTCGTCGGTTCGATTTCCGATGATGTCACTGGAATTTTTCATGGACATTATCGTACCGACCGCACTATGATTCTTGGGTAGACTCAGCCTCCAACAGAAATGAGTACCAGGAAAACTACCTAGGGGTAAAGGCGGCCGGTGCGTAAGGCTGACAACTTTACCACCATTATGTACCGATTGTCTTTAAATCTGGGAGCCTCAACCTCTTGGAATCCTCAGGGTCTTCCAGGCCTGTAATGGGATTGCTTTGTCAAGGAGAGTGCTAACACAATCACCTTTATTTTCACAAGGTTTAACACTCAACAATTCTACTTTCTGCCCACACAGCGTATTTATGTGTTTTGTGTGGATCTGAGAACAAACAGCGATTATTTCCCTATACAGCATTAACTGGCTGGTTTTTATAATCGAGACGGAGTGTGTTTACTTCGCGGTACGGACTTGATCTTTAATATAATTCAGGTGAATCTTAGTCTTCAAAGGGCAATCTGAATATTTCTGTGAGTTTTTTGGAGGAGTTCCTAAACCCTAACCCTTTCAAAGTTAGTGTAACAGAGAATCTGTGTCTTCCAACAACATGGTTACGTATAGGTGTTAATATTTAAGTAGAATATGTTTGTGCAAATAATCCTTGTCCTGTGTAACTTGGTATTGAAACAATTATGTAACAAGATGCAATGTTTTCTTTCCAGTAATGCTATAGAACTAATAAATACCAGCATATCAAGAACATACTTTAAATTTTCTTCAAATGTATGATATCCTTTTAAATTATTTCTGTGATTTAGTAATGAAATACCCAGATATTATTTAGATTTGTTTGTTTCAGGCTGCATATGTATGACTTACGTTTAATGGTATACTTTTGAATCTTCACATATTTAATTAGAGTTCCTGAAATAAGACTTGTTAATCTCCTAGCACCAAAGATGTCTGTTTCTCCTCTTTGCAGACTTCAACTCGTCCAGTAAGTGTTCAGAGCAGTTTAGTTCCAAGTCGACGGAAAGTACGCCGAATATCCATTACAAAGACCAACTCCTTAATACTGTTTACGGAAATAATGGCTGTTTATTTTGATAAATATAAGGCATACATAAATAAAGTGTGTGAGCCAGGTGCAGGATTTTTGAACGTCACAGCATATGGTACAAATAGTTACCGCGATATTTGGAGGGACTAGTCCCCATCAGTACAGAAATTTCTTCCGTGTACTGAGGAATATCAACCCTGATTATATGGTTTCCCCTCCCTCTTACAAAAACCTCTTAAAAGCACCTTTTAAACAATTAGCACCCCTTGATGCTTGCGATCCAACACCCGCATTGCTCACGGTGCTGGAATTAGACCTAATTGTGAGTCAGGGATGCGAAGTGCGGGTTATGGCTCCAGGCTGCTCTTAGTGATGAGCTCAGCTAACAGCATAGCGGTATTCCCACCCCATAATCTGCAGTCTAAACATGTTTTCAAAATCACTGCAACTCCTTTCCAGAAAGCTACTTGCCACCTGAATTTTTTTTGAACGACGATCCGCGTTATCAGAGTGCTATTGGGGACAGTATTTTCTCTTCAGTTAAGATCGTTAACATTAGATTGAGAGTCAAAATAGGATGTGCAAATACAGTGTAAAGGCAATGGGGTGTAAGATGTTATGTTTATATTGTACCTTCGCACTGTCACGTCTGTGAATGCGTTTATTGTAGTCTGCTGGCGTGCGCTTTCCTGCACGTCACTCCTACTTTGTACCTGTGCGAATAATTCTCATGCAGAAACAGCGAAACATTTAACACACAGAATTACAGCAACGTAATCTTAATAAGCATTAAAAATTGTGCTCGCCAATGCTTGATGCTGAGTAATTTCTTATGGCTTTAAATTGTGTCATCCCCGTTGTGTGTGTAACTAATGAGAGGGAGGAAAGTGTAGTCAATCAACACAACTAGTTAGAAAGATGTTTATTCTAATAATGAAACTACATGTTTCGGCCTATAATGGCCATCGTCAGGTTTCTACAACGATTAAGGGGAGTCTATATATCTGAGTGAGGGTGTGTTGATGTAGAGATCTCTATGCATCAATCCCCTGTTGCTCTATTATCTAGTGCAAATAGTTATATATAACTAAATAACTAATTCCAAATTATTAACATAAGTATTTCTTCATGGGGCTGCCCAAACTCTGGCTTATCATAATCGACGTCTCTATCTGAGAGAGAGAGACGGCGATCATGATAAGCCGGAGTTTGGGCAGCCCCATGAAGAAATACTTATGTTAATAATTTGGAATTAGTTATTTAGTTATATATAACTATTTGCACTAGATAATAGAGCAACAGGGGATTGATGCATAGAGATCTCTGCATCAACACACCCTCACTCATATATATAGACTCCCCTTAATCGTTGTAGAAACCTGACGATGACCATTATAGGCCGAAACATGTAGTTTCATTATTAGAATAAACATCTTTCTAACTAGTTGTGTTGATTGACTACACTTTCCTCCCTCTCACTAATTTCTTATGGGGGACAACGGATGAAGGCAACATGTAAATAAGAAACAAGAGAAGCAATGTACGTGTAACGTAACATTGAGGCGCGTTCGTGCACATATTGGTATTGTGGGGAAGCAATAATTATTACATATTCTGATTGTGTGTGCATGCGTGCGTGCGTGCGTGCGTGCAACCTTAGGTATCCTGCATGCAATGCGCATGCGCCAAATTATCATCTTTGGCCTATCCGGCTATAAAATATCCCACGGTATGTAATAAACGGCACCATTTAAAAAAAAATATATTGAAAATAAAATATGTTTTGATATTCTCTACAAATTTCTCTGAAAAATTTCTCATTTTAAGGAGAAATGAGCGAAATAAGATAAAAAATTTCTATTGTTTTTTATGTCAAGTATCTGCTATTCATTTCCGATTTTAACGAAACTTGAATTTTCTCGATTTTCGTAAAAACTCAAATATCGAATTGCATGAAAATCCGTCGTTTGGTTGCCGAGTGGTTCCTTGCGGACGGACGGACATGACAAAGCCTATAATCGCTTTTGGCAATTTTGCGACTGCGTCTAGCAGTTGACTGGACGTGCACAATGACAGATCCACTCTTGATTGTTTACTGATACATTTTGCCGTTTACTGTAACAATGTGCTGGATCGTAACCGTCGCGTTCATCCAAGTAACTGTATATGAAATATTCGCCCTTTGTTATGTGCCTGTGCGTAGATCGGTATTTCGCGACGTTTCGGGACAACTCATCAGTCCCATCTTCAAGGGTCAAGCAGCCTCCTTCTTGATGTGCACGACCCTTGAAGATGGGACTGCTGGGTTCTCCCGAAACGTCGGTAACTACCAATCTACGCCACTTAAATCCCAGAAGGACGATGACTGCAATTACTCCGCGGCGGTAGCCTGAATTCGCGCGTAGTGCTATATATCAGAATTGAATTCATACCACGCAGAAAGCACATTCAATTTCCCTTATAGATCCTATATGTTAATGGCATACGGGAAAAAGTTGTGTTTTATTGTGCACGTTTGTAGGGCACAAAAACTGGGAAAACTGTGCAGCCTCTGTAACGTTGCAACGGTGGTATATAGAGTTACCACTGGGGTTTGTACGATTAAGTCATACTTCTTTTATTAAAGTGATTTTTTCCCTATTATGTGGTGCATTAGCTTCGTGAGTGATAATGAGACATGCATATCTGTGTTGTGGGTGAGACCTGCTCCCTCTGCCATTAGGATCAGCTGTCGGTCTTTCTTCAAATTAAAGTCAGCTTTGTGGAAAAGGAATACAAAAGAAAACAAATCGATTGGGGTGTCACGTGACATAGCGGTAATTCTGCAACAAGTAAAGCGCAGGAGTTGAACTAATTTTGAAAGAGACTTCTCTGCAGTGGGAGGAGGCTAACCGTATGCCTACGTCAGACTTTCCACAAAGTGCAAGTACCGTGTTATCAATGGGTGCTGATTTCCGCGCTGTTCGTAAAACTGTCGCAGTAAACCCCATAATAATGCTTTAAGGGACCAGGAGGTTGTTTTAAGGTCGGATGGATATTTTGAATAGAGTTATCTACCCTGCTGGCAGCCTGAGGGAGTCCCCCTTCGGAATCGACTTCTCACGCCTTGCTTTTAAAGAAAAAAATGAGGAAGATCATAAATCTGTGTGCAAATGTCCTGTAAGGCAGAGTCGTATTGTGACAGTATTTATTGCGAATCTGATAGTAGCTTAGATTGTCATAAATTTCTTTACTTCTTATGAAACTGTTAATTTCTCTATAAGGTAAAGCACTCCTTATGCAGAGCTGGACAGGCCCTGAGGGCTCTAGGAGGTTGAGGACCCCAGAATTTCTAGGCAATCGGCACATGAAATTGAAAAGGTTGTCAGTACTACGCACCGGCCGCCTTTACTCATTTCTGTTAGAGGCCGAGTCGACCCTAGGGTCATAGCGCGGCCGGATTAGGTGAATTAAGTGACGAAGGATAAAGTGAATGACAAATTCCAATACCACTTAGTCTCTTTAAAATTTTCCTATAATTTTGGCTTTTTAATAGCATTAATCCAGTCTACATTCTCACGTCCTCTTTCTTTATGTCTGTTTTAATATTATTATTTTACATCTACACCTACATCTCCCAATTACTTTCTTCTCTACAGACTTCCACTAAAATATTTTGTATATTTCTTGCAATTAACGTCAATTTTTAAAATAATATTTAACAAAAAATTTAATGTAACATTCTGGCGTTTTATTTTGGGTCTCAGTTGTTGGGGTTATACATCTATGATGTCTCTGAAGAATGTTTTGTGCCCAAAATATTATCCTTCAAAATATCTGCACAGATGAGGATAAACAATTCTTACAGACCTGAGCTTTCTCTTGTATGTACTGTTTTTTTGGGGGGGGTTCTTGGTGCCATAACTCACAGGTAACCCAATTTTATAGGCTCAAACTCCTTTTGAGAGATTGATGTGTGTTTAAATTCTCAGGTTTTCACTACGGTTGTCGTTTATACTGCTGATTAAATTTTGTGTTTTTACATTATGAGGTGTATTTGGTTTCTCCGGCGTTTCGGAGGAACGTCATCATGTTTGATGTGACTGAATTTCTTTGAGGTGTGGGCTGTTAGTAGCACTGTCCTTCGAAAAGTCGGAAAACACAAAATATACTCCACGTTGTGAAAACCTAAAAGCGACCATCATTTGAATCAAGTTAACACTGTACGAAATGGTCACAGATCCCTCGCATGTGGTTGTGAATGTTTACAAAATCCCTTCACTATCTTGAGCAAGCATAATCCACTCCACAACCCCATATGTTTTGAACTGCAGTTTATTATAACCTCCAATCTGCGACTTGGTCTCTTCTACGTGGAAGAGAATCTTACTCGAGAAGCTAACAGTTACTCAGCTGGTCAATTCCTTCGTCTTCTGTAGAACTCAAAGGTTCATGACAGTGTTTACAACAGTCCGCTGTGGTTTCTGTATTATTCCAAACGACTCCAGCCATCGCTTTCCATTTCTATTTAATAACGACTTGACATTTTCCTCCCATTCAAGTCGAAGTCGCCAAAGATGTCTACTTACTTCACATATTCTAATTATAATTCTGTTGAAAATTACCGTCTTTTCCATGTTTGTTGCATGAGTAAAATAAATTGGGAAACTTTTGTGTTGTTTCTTCAGCTGTAGCTGGTTTTCAACAAATTCAGCTCTAGGTAAATTTATGTTTCAAATAATTACAGGCCTCTGCAATGGTAACGTCATAAACACTGCGTCGGCGTCTATGCCAACATGCTGATTACGCGTTACGAATACCCAGATAATTCAACTCTTCGATCGTTGAACAAGGTCTGCCAACTGCTGATTTCTAACTATGTACGTCCAAGCTTGTGGACTCACTGTGCATTTCAGATAGTTCCAAACATCTATTGAAAATAGCTGTCCTTCGAGGTACCATGAGTTTGTTGTACCATTGACGCTTTCGTTTTTAAATTGACAAATATTACTGAATCACAATGGAGTTGTTCTGCTCTATGCGATGGACTGCAATCGCCTGTAATTATCTGTATAGACTGCCAGCCTTACCAGCGTGGTGGAGAAGTTGCCGCATGAGCAAGGTGCTACAAGCTCACGGTTACATAAGATTTGACGTTCGCACAGCGATCTTCCGTCACGATATTCTGTGTTGTTTTATAAATATGCAACAACCTCCAACTCCAAGTTAGAAAGGGTGTATTAGTTACGTGTGGCCGAGACGCTTCAGGCAGGATGCCAAACAAAACACCGTTTAACTAGCATAATAAAGAAAGGAACTTAAACTCCGATTGCAGACATAATAAGTTGGGACTGGAACTGCATCCATCAGACGGGGTTGCTCTGGTACCTTAGTGACTGATGGCTTGGAGAATAGATTATTAATGTTAAAAGCAAGTGATAACTGTAGTAACTGCTCTACTAGTGTGAAGTTTTGCCCCGTTTCTTATGTCGGAAATAAACAACCTGCCGATTGACTGTACCTTCAACAGCCACTCTATACGCCACGCAGGGATTATATCGGCCCATCAAACTACAGACCCTTCGTCTTGTTAAAACTAACTTCTTTATATCTGTCCAATAATTATATTTCTTTACCTTGTCAGAAGAAACCATGCACAATGCTTTTAGACCTGTTCTTACGTTATTGCACGACTCTGCAAGACTCCTTCTGTGTAGTGATGAATGAAGAAGAAAAACATATGACCATGCGCACTTGTGTTTGTGTGCACGCGCATGTTATGTGTGTGTGTGTGCGTGCGTGCGGCTAAAATATTATCTTTATTTATAATGTTCTACGTAACAGTGTCTACAGCATTTCGTTACATAAATGGACTGAAACTACGTAATAAGGAAGATAAAATTCTGGGCCGTGTGGGGTTTGGGATAGAACATAAATTAATATAAAATCTTACTTGGAAGAGCATAAAGAAAATTTGAAAGTGGCTTTGAAAATCTAGACGTAAGACAAATGTCAATTCCTCCGTATGCTAAATTGAGCACAGGAGGTAGCTGTGTACCTCCTAGGTCGAGATGAGTGATAACCGTCACATTTCGGCTGCTTTGACCTCCGACCAAACTCCATGACCAATTTTATGTTGAAGGACAAGGACAATGTTTGAGTAGTAAGTTTCCGCCTCTGCCGGATCTTCGACATCAACTGACCTACGCCGGCTCTTGAGCGCTTTAATAACAGAAAAAAAAATTAAAAACCTGATAATTTTTGAATGGATTAGTTTTGCTGAGGGCGGAGACTGGTTGTGAATTTTGAACTGAAAATTTTGGATTTCATAAATAATGAGCCATTTCATATCTGCTTGAATGACCGTAAGTTTCTTTTGACTGATCTGATTCTGCGATGTGGGTCCGACGCCTTGCCTCATCTGAAACCTTCTTCTACACAAAGTTTTACGTATGGTAATAACGCAGGATGTTTCTTTTATCTAATCGCCAAGTACGCCAGGTGTACCAACAGATTCAGGCTTTCTGCTTCATAAAAACTGCCCTGCTCAAGTACACGCTAAAAGTGACGTCCTGTGTTATTGCGTTGTTGCGAGTGAAGATGAACAGCGTTACAAAATTCTTTTAATATCAGGGAATTAATACAGCGTCTGTCATACTAATAAACTATTCATGATGTAGCCATGTATTTATTGTGAGATAGTTTTGTTCTCGTTGGGAACAGTTAATAACAGCTGTTATATTTGTCAGTGTTTGTTCAGGTAGGTTTTAAATTGGGTGCGATTTTAATACGTCTATGGTGTTTGAAGTGGAAAGTCAGGACACTACACTGCGCGTGCTGCCTGTCAGAAAATGATGGTTCCTGGTATAGATGTGTAGTTGTAGGTGAAGGCGATATATTGGCATTTGTGATGGGATCAGAAAGGACGTGCACGTGAACCGTGACGTCATTAAAATGGTGGAGACATTGTTTATAGGTCAAGTGAATGTTAGTAGCCGCAATTTGGAGAACAATTTTTTGCGAGCACGTCACACTATTCTTGCTGTTTTGTTGAAAATGCGTTTCTGTCTTGGTAGATCTATTAATGGTACTTTGCTTATGTGAAGAGAATTTGTTACGTACCTCATTAAAATACAGCGATAGCTCCAAATATATAATTTTAAGAAAATGTAGCCTGAAAATTTTAAGGTATTACTAACAATAGCGAAATTTCATGGATCAGAGAGGAAAGGGATTGAAAGAATTTTAGGTTCAATTTTTCTGGGATGTAAAACAGTGTTCAACATTTTGAAGAAATACGTTGATTTTATATTCAAAGGCAAACAGCTTTTCTAGGGCCATTTTCACTTGAAAGAGAGGGCAACACTTTCTTTCGCAACATCGGACACCACTCGCACACACACACACACACACGCGCGCGCGCGCGCGCGCGCAAAAAACCTTAATTCTCAGCAATATTGCTGTCAGAATTTGAAGTATAAACAACAGTGTTGGTTGTCCCTTGCAGTACGTAATGTACTGCGTATGGCCTCCAGTTTTCTGTTCTTGCCGAGGTATTCTTTACTATCGTTGTTTGACTTCGTATCGTATTGTCTGATTGTCATGAGCTACATGTCTGTATTGTGCCCTCAAGAGATGCTGTTGCTTGTAGGCTGCCTGGTGCACTGAGATGACCGGGTTTTAAGTGTCCATAAACTAGACTGCAAAAAAGATGCAATTCGAGTGGAACTGTATTTGCTTTACTACATTTATTACTTATCGAATAATACAACTAATAAGGTACACATTTATTTATCTAAGTAACATTTATTATTTAACGACTTATATTTTTGGCCTTCCCAGCCATATCACAAATTGCTACAGACCTGCATTATTTTCACGGAAGTTGTTAGTGTGATATTGCCATGGGTATGGTATCCATTGCCGAAACCTGTAGCGAGTGGGAATCAGTGGCATGAATAACACTATTGCGTTTGTGGCGTTTGACTCAAACGTTTATTAATACGATTTGAGACACACAACATGTCTCTCACATACACAGCACATGCACTGAAGTTCTTTGCTTGTGTGCAAATGACAGTTCTGGTCTGTGGCTCCATGAATTTGACTCTTGCCACTTCATAAGTCTGTTACTCAAAATCCATTCCGTCATTCGTTTCTAGGTTTTCTGCTTCGCCTTTCTGTATTGATCAAATCTTGTGTTCTCTTGCTCTCTCTTCTCATTCGTCTCGATGTGAACTTTGCAGCTAAATCTGCCATAAAAGCAATCTGGGCGTTGTCATAGCAACTGTCCATGACGCAACTTCTATGTACCTACTGGCCGCAGCCCTTGTTTTTACCCTATTTCTAAGAATGTCTTTATTCTGCCAGTTAAGGTCCTTATTTATGTAAGAACGTATACATGTTTGCCTATGTATATATTGGTGTTATTTAACAGTTTGACCCTGCAGACGGTTTGTAGCTGTGAATGTATTGAAGTAACAATCGCGGACGGCCGAAAGGGGTTGGCCCTCCACATCACGTGTTGAACAAAGTTCTAACAGCTCTTCACGTGATGTAAACATGTTGCGAAATGTTATACTGGGCCACGGATTTTGGACAGAATTTTCGGAATAAGTGCTTACAGAATACGGAATTTGTAAGGAAAAATTATTTAGGGGGCCGTGGACCGGATTCTTATGGCTAACGACAGGTGGCGGGCTGGCAGTGAACTTACGGGTAGCGTAAAATGTGAGAAATGTTGGTATTAACTGGGGAAATATTAGTTGCTGAATTATTGCTGTGGTCCCTGGAGTAATTTGTGTCAAAGGTGAGGTTTGTGAAAGAAATTATTTTTGATATTTTAATTATCAAAACTTCTTGGTCACTCTCATTTAACAGCTTAACGTGTTACTAAATGTAAATGTAACAAATTACGGAATGATTGACAGATCACAAGCTTGTTCAAGTTCTAAATTCAAAACAAAGTTGAAGTTTCTCAGTTTTGTGTAAGCCCTGGTAGTTAATTAGTGGTCTTGTAGAAAAATCACATATTGGTATATATGAGGCGCTCAGTGCCAGAGGCGCCTACCCCACATTATCATGGTTTCTGGCAATAGCAGTAAATGTGCAAGACTTATTTGTAAAATATTTCACCATTTTCATATTTATTTGAACACAGCACGTGGAAGTAATACACATATACTTTTTAACTGACACGTTATAAAAAATTCAGATACTGTAACACTAGTAATAATAAGTAAGCAAATATTATAGGCATCTCTGGCGCACACATTTTTAACAAAGATGGCGGTTAGGCGTTTAATAGGCATCTTTGTTACACGTACATATTCCGTACGTGTAACAAGTTGCGTGTTTTTGCGCTTATTCCTTCTAACCGTTTTCCGATTGACTATATATTAATTACCAACTTTGATGCGCTAATTGTTATTTATTTATAAAATACTATTCTCCTCTACATGTTTCGAGCCTCAAGTGCTCATCTTCAGGAGGATACAGTTGTACACATGCAGCATATGGTACTGTCACTCTCTATGAGAGTTCCCGGTGGCCTGTCGGTACAC
>Ga0209629_10002536_pt1 | contig 12522 bp, 12 predicted proteins | sample TergutCu122P5_FD_187286 | JGI IMG/M metagenome (GOLD analysis project Ga0209629, IMG submission 187286) | Cubitermes ugandensis P5 segment gut microbial communities from Kakamega Forest, Kenya - Cu122 P5 (SPAdes) (version 2) | ecosystem: Host-associated > Arthropoda: Insects > Digestive system... | reverse complement strand
TTTCTCTTAAAATTTTGTTCTTCTCATTTTTTGTTGTACATTTACAGCAACATTTAAACCACAAGCGTATGCTACGCATGTTCTACATATCTCCACGCGACTGGCTACTGCGTCGGCTCCGGAAAGGAGAGCCGGAGCAGTGAGATAAATATGCCTTCCCTTGAAAAATAAATGAAAAATAATGATGATATGAATAATAAAAAATTGCTTTTAATTTGTGCTATATTATTGCTACTTTTAACAGGAATAACAAATTGCGAGAATGATGATAAAGATATGGTTACTGGCAGTGTGTTATACTTTGCACCGCCCGATAATTGTAATGACTATATGATTAAAATTGACAATAAAATTTACAAACCTAAAACACTTGAAAATCAATATAAGGTTGATGGTTTGAAAGTCAGGCTATCATATAGGATTACTAATGAACAATGGAATTGTGGTTTTGGAGGTTACCAAACAGTTATTGAAATTTTAAAGATTGAAAAACTATGAAAAGAATATATTATATCACGCTTTTATTTGTATTTTTTTTTAATCACTCATACTCACAAATACAAATACAACCTTTAATTACAGGAGGAATTCCAATTAATATAACGAATGCACCGTGGCAAGTAATTTTAAATATAAATAGCACTTATGGATGTGGCGGAAGTATCGTTGCCCCAAATTTTATATTGACGGCAAAACATTGTGTTGATGGTGTTTCTCCAAACTCTATAAAAATTGTTGCTGGTATTACATGCAAAAATGAAGCAAATGGCAGCAATACATTTAATGTTTCAGATATAATACTTCATCCAACATTAGATGTAGCTCTTTTGAGATTATCAAGTAATATCTCTTATAATGAAAGCAGACAGGCTATAAACTATTTGGAATCTGCAAATTCTGATTATTACAATGTTGGGAATGCGGTTACAGTATCTGGATGGGGTTGGCTAACACCTAATGGATATAATCCAAGTGATTGTTTAAATGCTGTAACTATACATATTATTTCCAATCAAGATGCTGAGAACGCTCTACAGCAGACTGTACATGATTATGAAGTAGCAACTACCGGTGTTGGCGCAGTTAGGCAAGGTGCTTGTCACGGAGATAGTGGAGGACCATTAACAATCTTATCAGAATCAAATGAACCAATATTAATAGGTGTTGTCAGTTGGGGAGATGTAATTTGTTTAGGAAACAATGCGAATTCCCCTTCAATTTTTGTGCGGGGATCAAGCATTGTAGATTGGATTAACGCTAATGTTATTACCATCTCCGGTCCCGATGTTGTTTGTTCTCAATCAACTTATACTTATACTTTATCTAATTTACCAACTGGTGCTTCCGTTTCTTGGTCTGTTTCTCAGGGATTGTCTATTTTGAGCAGTGCCAATAATTACGTAAATGTGAGAAGTCTTACACCATTTGGTACCAGTTTTGAAGATTGGATAAAAGCAACAATCACTAATAATGAAAATACAACAACTCTCCTTAAAAATTATATAGTAAGTTGGAGTCCTGGGATTCAATCTATCTCTTTCGGTCAAGAGACAATGCAAGGAGACGCTTATCCAACGGAAACGGAATTAACTTTAAGACCTCCATCATATATTCAATTGCCACCCTCTTTTGATAGATACGGTACAAATTTTATGTGGAGAACCAATGTTCCTGTTTGGACACCTCAGTTTCCTCAAGGAAAATCTTCTATGCTTTTTATGGGAAATACTTATTGCGGGTCCTTTGATGTTATGGTTGACTTTACAGATGTTTGCGGCTGCCAATCTACCATTTATCGAACTCTCGAGGCTCTTTGTTCCAGTTATTATGGATTTTCTCTTTCTCCCAACCCCGCCTCCGCTCAAGTGTCTCTCGAAATAACGGATAACACCGATAGCCAGCCAACCGCCACAGCCGCCACCATAGATCCAACCTACACGGTTTCAATTGTGGATGCCACGACTGGTATTCCGGTTTACAAGGGGAAAAAGAAAGGAAAGAAGTTCAATCTGTCAACGGCGGCGCTGCATAACGGCGTTTACAACGTGATTGTGTCCGACGGGGTAAACACGTATCAGAAAAAGTTGATGGTGAAACATTAAAACAGTTGGTTAATGGATTTTATTGACGGAGAGGCGCTCTATTTCAACAAGCCGCTGCACTGGACATCGTTCAATTTGGTGAGCAAGGTGCGCTGGCTTATTTGTAAGAGTCTGAAAATAAAAAAATTGAAGGTTGGTCATGCAGGGACGCTCGATCCGCTTGCCACAGGCGTAATGATTGTCTGCACGGGCAAGGCTACCAAACTCATCGAATCTTTTCAGCATCAAGCCAAAGAGTATGTTGCCACGCTGCAACTGGGCGCCACCACTCCTTCGTTCGATTTGGAGCACGACGTTGATGCACGCTATCCGTATGAACATATTACGCGCGACATGGTGGATGAATGTTTGCAGAAGTTTACAGGCGTTATTCATCAGATTCCACCGCTCTTTTCTGCCGTAAAGGTAGCTGGAAAGCGAGCCTGCGATTACGCCAGAGAAGGAGAAGATGTGGCGTTGCAGGAAAAGACGCTGGTTATCAACGAAATAGAAGTTCTTGATTTTTCACTGCCCATACTGAAGATTCGCGTTGTATGCAGCAAAGGCACTTATATCAGGGCGTTAGCTCGCGATATTGGCAGGGAGCTTCAAAGCGGGGCGCATCTCATTGCGCTGGAACGCACACGGATAGGCGATGTTACGTTGAATGAATGTATGTCAATTGAAAATTTTCAAAATATAGTGTCTCAAAAACAAGATTTATATTAATTGACGGTTTATTTAGTTTTAATTATAAGTTAATCTATTGACAACGGGTGTCAAAATGTCTTAACTTTGCAGAAAAATTTTGTTCATTGGGCAATTTTTTTTTCATATAGTTTTATACCATCTAACCCCTTCTGTCTCAATATGAAACTTTCTCAATTTAAGTACAAGCTACCGGATGAATTAATAGCTCTTTATCCTACCAAGCATAGAGATGAATCACGTTTAATGGTTTTTTACCGGAAAACTGGAAAAATAGAACACCTTGATTTCGTTGATATTTTGAACTTTTATCAGGATCGTGATGTGTTTGTGTTCAATGATACCCGTGTATTTCCGGCACGGCTCTACGGCACAAAAGACAATTCCGATGCAAAAATAGAGGTATTTTTACTTCGGGAGTTGAATGAGGAACTGCGCATGTGGGACGTTCTGGTAGATCCGGCTCGTAAAATCCGTGTCGGGAACAAGCTCTACTTTGGCGAGGACAACAGCCTGGTAGCCGAAGTCATCGACAATACAACGTCTCGTGGGAGAACCGTACGTTTTTTATATGACGGAACGCATGAAGAGTTTCGCAACATTCTGTATAGAATGGGGGAAACGCCTCTTCCCCGTATTATCAAACGTCAGGTAGAACCTGAAGACGAAGAGCGTTATCAAACTATTTTTGCACGACACGAGGGCGCCGTAGTATCGCCGACAGCAGGGCTGCACTTTAGTCGTGAATTACTCAAAAAACTTGAAATTAAGGGAATTGATTTTTCATATATAACGTTACATGCCGGGCTTTGCAATTACCGCGAAATTGATGTGGAAGATTTGACAAAACATAAAGTTGATTCGGAACAGATGACCGTTTCTGCTGAGGCAACCGAAATTGTCAACAGGGCAAAAGAAAACCAGCGTCAGGTGTGCGCTGTGGGAACTACTGTCATGCGTGCCCTCGAAACGTGTGCGGGCACAAACGGCATGATAAAGCCATACGATGGCTGGACAAGTAAATTTATTTTTCCACCCTATAAATTTACGGTTGCCGACAGCATGATTACCAATTTTCACTTGCCTTACTCCCCGCTTTTGATGATTGCATGTGCATTTGGAGGATATAATCAGATAATGAACGCCTATCAAACTGCTATCAAAGAGGGATACCGCTTTGGGATATACGGTGATGCCATGCTGATAATATGATTTTCTCTCTGTTCTTTTGAATCCCAATGATTACAGCAAATGGCTTCCAACCACAAAGAAAGAGTTGGAAATGCGGGGATGGGACGAAGTGGACGTAATCATCTTCTCAGGCGATGCGTATATCGATCATCCTTCGTTTGGCGCCGCTGTGATTGGGCGCGTGCTGGAACACGAAGGGCTGCGCGTTGCCATCGTGCCTCAACCCAACTGGCGGGATGATTTGCGCGATTTCAAGAAATTAGGCAAGCCCCGGCTGTTTTTTGGTGTAACGTCAGGGTGCATGGATTCGATGGTAAATCATTACACCGCCAACAAACGCCTCCGCTCAGACGATGCCTATTCTCCCGATGGAAAGGCTGGTTTTCGTCCCGATTACGCCACTGCCGTCTATTCGTCCATTTTGAAAAAACTTTTTCCCGATGTGCCCGTTGTCATCGGAGGCATAGAGGCTTCCATGCGCCGCTTTTCGCACTACGATTACTGGTCAGATCAATTGAAAAACAGTATCCTCATCGACTCCAAAGCCGATTTGCTCGTGTATGGCATGGGAGAGAAAACTATTGTAGAAATTGCACGTCAATTGTATGAAAAAAAAGATGTTACGCTGCTAAAAGATATTCCGCAAACTGCATTTTTAATTCATTCCAATGAAATAACTTCGTATGCAAACGCCGATACCATACAGCTTCATTCGCATCAGGAATGTCAAAAATCAAAAGAAAAATCGGCACATAATTTCAAAATTATTGAAGAAGAATCCAATAAAAAAATAGCGCAACGAATAATTCAAGTCAATGGAAACAAGGCTGTTGTCGTGAATCCGCCATACATTTCATGGTCGCAGGAAGAGGTTGACGCTACCTACGAATTGCCTTTTACGCGGCTTCCGCACCCGAAATACAGAGACAAACGGCTTCCCGCCTACGAGATGATTCGCTTTTCGGTAAACACGCATCGGGGTTGTTTTGGCGGCTGCGCTTTTTGCACCATTTCCATGCATCAGGGAAAGCATATCTTATCGCGTTCGGAAAAATCGGTTTTGAACGAGGTGAAAAAGATCAGCGAAATGGAAGGGTTCAAAGGCTATTTGAGCGATTTGGGAGGTCCGTCGGCGAACATGTATGGATTGCAGGGAAAAGAGGTGTCAAAATGCAATTTCTGCAAACGCCCGTCGTGCATCTATCCGTCTGTTTGCCACAATCTGACTGTTGACCACAGCCGGATGCTCGAACTGTATCGAAAAGTGGATGCGTTGCCTTTCATTAAAAAAAGTTTTATCGGGAGCGGCGTCCGGTACGACCTTTTACTGTACAGAAGCGCCGATGAAAAGGTCAATAAAAGCCTGCGGACATACACAAGAGAGTTGATTGCAAATCATGTTTCCGGCAGGTTGAAAGTGGCGCCGGAACACACCTCTGAAGCCGTCCTTAAACTGATGCGCAAGCCCTCTTTTGAATTGTTCTGCGCCTTCAATGTTGAGTTTGAACGTATCAATAAAGAGTTTGCACTCCGGCAGCAATTGATTCCGTACTTCATTTCAAGCCATCCGGCATGCACCGTTGAGGAGATGGCTGAATTGGCGATTATTACAAGGTCAATGCACATCAAACCCGAACAAGTTCAGGACTTTACGCCTACACCCATGACGCTTGCCACCGAAATTTACTACACGGGAATCGATCCCTATACCGGCAAAAAATGCTACACTGCCCGCACACGAGACGAAAAACAGACGCAACAGAAATTTTTCTTTTGGTATAAACCTGAATTTCGTCAAGACATCATCACCGCCCTGCGCAAAATAAACCGGAAAAATTTGATTGGAAAATTATTTTCCTTTGGATGATACAAATTTAAACATATTTTTGCTACCTTTGCAAATTCAAAGAAAAGGAATGAATGATTGAAAATGTATCTATAAATGAGGTTAATAATGCTTTCCCCAATACGTTGATAGAGCAATTGGGGATGCGGTTTACACTGGTTGAAGAGGGAATGGTAGAGGCTACAATGCCTGTCGATACGCGTACTACACAGCCTGCCGGCATTTTGCACGGTGGCGCTACTATTGCGCTGGCTGAAACGGTGGCGGGATTTGGCTCGTATGTGTTGTGCGACAAACACCATGTTTCTGTCGGTATGCAGGTGAATGCTAATCATTTATCTTCTCCAACAGAAGGAGAAGTACATGCCAGGGGACGCCTTATTCATCGAGGAAAAAAGAGTCATTTTTGGATGGTCGATGTTTTTTCTGATGACGGTCAGCTGGTGTCTGTAGTGAGCGTAACCAATATGATAATTGAAAAACGATAATAGCCGAAAGATGAAGAACGAATCTTCTTTTGCCCTGTTTCGTTTGCCTGATGAAAAAACTCCCACACTGCTTATACAAGAGAAAACGAAACCGGAACTGTTGCTGGAGTACACAGATTTGAACAACCGGAGCGGCTTTGTGGTGGCGCCTTTCCGGTTGACGGAAAAAACCCCTGTCGTTTTAATTCATCCCGAACGTGAACTGACGGATTGGAAGTCAATTGAAACCTGTTTTGACACCGGCAGGTTGTCGCCTTTTTTTTCCAGCAGCAGGAAAAATACCGATGAACGGGAAGCGTATCGCCGAACATTCGCCGTATTTATGAACGCATTAAAGTCCCGTCAGATTGATAAATTGGTTTTGTCCCGTTCTGTTTATCAGGCGTTTCCTGATAATTTTTCACCTCTGCGCACATTTTATAAAGCTTGTCATCGTTATCCCAATGCTTTTGTGTATCTTTGCTACACGCCGCAATCGGGTTGCTGGATGGGAAGTTCTCCGGAACTTTTGTTGAGAAGAAAACATGATGTATTTCAAGCTGTTGCTCTTGCCGGAACGAAAAAAGCAGAATCAGCCATATCCGGTTGGGACGATAAGAATAGAACCGAACAACGCATTGTAGCTGACTATTTCTGCAACCTGTTGTCTAATTATGCTGCCGAATGGGAGGAAGGTGTAACAGAAACCGTAACAGCCGGCAACGTGGTGCATCTGAGTACGGCATTTCAATTTCATTATCCGCAATCAGAGCGTCTGGGCGATTTGCTGGCACATTTTCATCCATCGCCTGCAGTGTGCGGGTTTCCAAAGGAAGAAGCCTATCGTTTTATTGAAAAAAATGAAGGATATGACCGTGAATATTATTCAGGCTTTATTGGACAACTGTCTTCCACAGAGGAAGTTAACTTATATGTCAATCTGCGTTGTATGAAAATAGGCGCCAATCGCTTGCAACTCTTTGCCGGAAGCGGTTTGATGGTGCAATCGACGGAGCAGAGCGAGTGGGAAGAAACGGAAGAAAAACTTAAAACAATGCAGCAAATTATTGAAAATGAATGATATGTTTTCAGATAATCCGGTAATAATAGAACTGGTAGCCTTATTGCGGGCTTATGGCGTCAAACGGGTGGTGCTCTCCCCCGGCTCACGTAATGCCCCATTGATACACTCTTTTGTGCAATGTCTTGATTTTCAATGCTACACAATAGTTGATGAACGCAGCGCCGGTTTTTTTGCCTTGGGACTTAGCCAGTGTACCAAAGAACCTGTGGTAATATGTTGTACATCAGGCACTGCGCTGTTGAATTATACACCGGCTGTTGCAGAGGCTTATTATCAGGAAATACCGTTAATAGTGATTTCTGCCGACCGCCCTGTATCGTGGATTGGACAGTTGGACGGACAGACCATTCCGCAGCAGAACGTGTTTGGAACGATGATAAAAAAACAGGTTCAGTTGCCGGAAAACGCTTCCGGAAAAGAGAATCATTGGTGGTGTAACCGGCTGATTAACGAGGCGTTAATCGAACTTTCTGCTTCCGTAAAGGGTCCGGTACATATCAACGTACCTCTGGCAGAACCATTATATAACTTCACTGTCAAGCAATTGCCTCCGGTGAGAACCATTTCTTGTGCACAACAGGAAACCGTTATGTCGCCGGATAGCTTTGCAGAGCGATGGCTGCACTGTTCCAAACGAATGATTGTGGTTGGACAGATGCCGCCGTGTAAAAGATTAAAGTCTGTTATTCAACAATTTACAAAACGGCATGACGTAGTTGTTGTGTCGGAACACATTTCCAATGTAGATACAGGGAGCGATTTATCACTTTTTGACGCCGCTCTTGCTGCTGTTTCTTCCGATGAAATGGAGCTTTTTGCGCCGGAATTGCTAATTGTCATGGGAGGTCATATCACTTCGAGACGGTTAAAAACATTGCTCCGCACTTATCCTGCAAAAGAGCAATGGCTGGTTCGTCCTGACAGAAAGGTCATTGACACCTATCAATCGTTGACAGAAATTATACCGGCGGAACCGGTTGATTTTTTAGAACAATTGGAGCAAAAATTATCTCAATTTTCGATTTATCCTGATGATTATTACAACAGATGGAAACGCGCAGAAGAGAAGAGCAAACAGATTATTCAACGTTATTGTTCAACGCTTCCTTTTTGCGATATGAAAGTAATCAGTTTATTCTTAGCAACTTTGCCTGAAAACTCTGTGTTGCAATTGGGTAACAGTTCTCCAATTCGTTATGCCCAATTGTTCCCCATCAACCCGCTGATACCGGTTTTTTCCAACAGAGGAACAAATGGCATTGACGGAGTTGTTTCTACCGCTGTTGGCTATGCAGCTGAATTTCATTCTCTTACTTGCCTGTTAGTGGGCGATTTGAGTTTCTTTTATGACATAAACGGATTGTGGAACAGATATCTTTCTTCCAATCTTAGAATCCTGCTACTCAATAACAAAGGCGGTAATATATTTCATTTGATTGATGGTCCCCGAAAGTCGGATGCGCTGAACGGGTTCATTGCCTGCACTCACGAATATACCGCTAAGCAACGGATAGAAGGACTTGGATTAATCTATTTATCAGCATACACTTTGGATGAATTAATACAGCAGTTACCTCTACTGCTGAACAGTGAACACACAAATCAATCTATTATTCTTGAGGTATTTACAGACACAGAAGTCAATCAAAAAACCTATACAGAATTATTTCATATATTAAAAAACAATTAATTATGTCTATACAACGTCAATGGGTTCCTATAAAGGAATATGAAGAAATCCTTTTTGATTTTTTTGACGGAATCGCTAAAATTACGATCAACCGTCCTCGCTATCGCAATGCGTTTACGCCTGCCACATCTATGGAGATAAGCGATGCTTTACGCGAATGTCATGAAAATCAAGATATTAATGTAATTATTTTGACAGGAGCCGGCGATAAGGCATTTTGTTCGGGCGGCGATCAAAATGTAAAAGGGATGGGTGGTTATATCGGCAAAGACGGCGTGCCCCGCCTCAATATTCTGGATGTTCAGAAACAGATACGTTCCATGCCGAAGCCTGTTATTGCCATGGTGAATGGTTATGCCATTGGCGGCGGGCACGTATTGCACGTGGTTTGCGATATTTCTATTGCTTCCGAAAATGCTGTTTTCGGTCAGACTGGACCGCGCGTTGGCAGTTTTGATGCAGGGTTGGGCGCTTCGTATCTGGCAAGTATCGTTGGACAGAAGAAGGCTCGCGAAATTTGGTTTATGTGCCGTCAATACAGCGCTCAAGAGGCTTTAGAGATGGGTCTTGTCAATAAAGTTGTTCCGTTGGAAAAGCTGGAAGACGAGACGGTAGAGTGGGCGCAGACCATGATGCAACATAGCCCGATGGCGCTGCGCATGTTGAAACTGGGACTGAATGCTGAATTGGACGGACAGGTTGGTTTACAGGAATTTGCCGGTAATGCAACCTTGCTCTATTATTTGACGCAAGAATCGCAGGAAGGAAAGAATGCTTTTCTGGAAAAACGCAAACCAGATTTTAAGTCATTTCCAAAATTCCCTTGACACTGCTAATCTTTCTAAGAGCATGATTATCAAAAACAAAGAGAGAGACCATTAACAACAGTCTCTCTCGCACGGCAAGTTTAGTTGGTTCTTAAAAATTATTTTTTGAAGTAACGGTTATAAAGTCCTTCAAATACTTGACCATGTCGCGCTTCGTCTTTGCACATTTCGTGCACTGTATCGTGAATAGCATCATACCCCAACTCTTTCGCACGGGTAGCGATGCGTTTCTTATCGGCACAAGCTCCGCTTTCGGCTTCCATACGGGCTTTCAGATTGGTTTTTGTATCCCACACCACTTCGCCGAGCAATTCGGCAAATTTAGAGGCATGCTCAGCTTCTTCCCATGCGATGCGTTTATACGCTTCGGCAACTTCGGGATAGCCTTCACGGTCTGCCTGACGTGCCATCGCCAGATACATTCCTACTTCTGTGCACTCTCCCGAAAAATGAGCCTTCAATCCGTCAAGAACTTCTGTATCAACACCTTTTGCTACGCCAATACGATGTTCGTCAGCCCACGTAAGTCCGCTGGATTCTTTTACTTCTTCAAACTTTGAAGCCGGAGCTTTGCAAACCGGACATTCTGCCGGTGGTTCTGTCCCTTCGTGTACATAACCACAAACTGTACATATAAATTTCTTTTTCATAATTCTTTTTGATTATTTGTTAATTAGCTATTTTTGTTGTTACTAAATTTTCTCTGCAATTTTTACAGTATCCTTTGTAATATACATGTATTTCCGTTATTGTAAAATCCTGATCGTTAGGAATATCGGGTGATGAATTCACACCTCTGCTGTCCCAAACATCCATGATTGTGCCACAACCTTTACACCGAAAATGATTGTGTGGAACAGTATTTCCATCAAAACGCGCATTTCTTGAATCAATACCTATATGCGAAACTACTCCATGGTCTTCAAACAGCTTCAATGTGTTATAAACAGTTGTACGCGAAAGCGTCGGCATAGTTGGCAGAAGATCAAGATAAATATCTTCAACCGTAGGATGCGTAAGATGAGTCTGTAAATATTCCATCACCGCCAGTCGCTGTACAGATGGTTTAATCGCGTGATTCAACAATAAATTAAGCGTGTTCATTTATTATAAAACTAAACTTGTAATAATTTCAAATAAATATCGAGTGCAAAGTTAATAGCAAAATCAACATCCTCAAAGTTAATTAAAATTAAATGTATCAAGACGTGTCAAAAATAATATTAAATTGTGATGACTGTTTTTCGAAATAAACTGTCATTTAAAATATAACCACAAATCATTACCTTTGCATCACATTTATGGTTGCAATGGAAGAAACGTTCGACATACGAAATCAACAGCCGCGCAACGAAACGGATAAAGAGTATGAAAATGCGCTTCGTCCGCTCTATTTGTCTGATTTTAAAGGACAGACAAAGGTGGTGGAAAATCTCTCCGTTTTCGTGAGCGCCGCTCGTATGCGCGGCGAATCGCTCGACCACGTGTTGCTGCACGGACCTCCCGGTCTGGGAAAAACGACCCTGTCGGCGATTATTGCCAACGAACTGGGCGTCGGATTCAAAGTTACCTCCGGTCCGGTGCTCGACAAGCCGGGCGACCTGGCGGGAATCCTCACTTCGCTGGAAGCCAATGATGTGCTTTTTATCGACGAAATTCACCGGTTAAGCCCCATTGTGGAAGAGTATTTATATTCGGCAATGGAAGATTACCGCATTGATATTATGATAGATAAAGGTCCAAGCGCCCGTTCCATCCAACTGACGCTGAACCCCTTTACGCTGGTGGGTGCCACCACACGCAGCGGATTGCTTACAAGCCCGTTGCGGGCGCGGTTTGGCATTAACTGCCATCTGGAATATTATGATGACGATGTGCTGACGGCGATCATTACACGTTCGGCTTCCATTCTCAACATCGGTTGTTCGCAGACCGCCGCCGCCGAAATAGCATCGCGCAGCCGTGGTACGCCGCGCGTTGCCAATGCGTTGCTGCGCCGTGTGCGCGATTTTGCGCAGGTGAAAGGTACCGGAACCATCGACCATGAAATTGCCTGTTTTGCGCTCGAAGCGCTCAATATCGACCGGTACGGGTTAGACGAAATTGACAATAAAATTCTCCTGACGCTGATTGATAAATTTCAGGGCGGTCCCGTAGGGCTTTCCACCATTGCCACTGCTTTGGGCGAAGACGCCGGCACATTGGAAGAGGTCTATGAGCCGTTCCTGATAAAAGAGGGGTTTTTGAAACGCACCCCACGCGGACGCGAAGTTACTCCGTTGGCATACAAACATTTAGACAGAACAAGGGGAGATGAACAGGCAAGGTTGTTTTAGAAATCATTTAGTAAGTTGTAATACAAATTCATTGAAAAATATTTTTACGGGTAGGATTTTTACGGAAAAAGTTTTTATTACATTGATATATAAATATTTATAAAAAATCACATTAATGAATATATACCGCATTTATTACACGATAAAAGAACTCCCAAGAGAGGTAAAAACACTTTTACCAAAGGGCTAAAAAGGGCTATTCCTATCAAGATTTGTGGAGTTAAGAAAATAACTAACGACATGCCCCGACAATTAACATCATTAGCCAAAGACACTGCCATTTACGGCGTTA
>Ga0209629_10002535_pt1 | contig 12524 bp, 13 predicted proteins | sample TergutCu122P5_FD_187286 | JGI IMG/M metagenome (GOLD analysis project Ga0209629, IMG submission 187286) | Cubitermes ugandensis P5 segment gut microbial communities from Kakamega Forest, Kenya - Cu122 P5 (SPAdes) (version 2) | ecosystem: Host-associated > Arthropoda: Insects > Digestive system... | reverse complement strand
TCTCATAAATGGCTTAATGCGAGATACATAAGTATTTCTTTGTTTGATTATTCCCACTTTTTTCATACCTGATTATTTTAAATATGATTGTAATTTCATGCAAAAATACAAAATATTTTAAATACGACTGTAATTTAAGGCGATATTTTTACTCACAAAGCATGAATCTTACTTTGTACGACCCATCGTCTTAAATCCTCCAATTGATGACCGTTTCATACCCGCCGCCACGAAATTATCCAATACAAAAGGAGTTGTCTCAAAAGAAGGGAGTTCTTAACCGCAAGGAACACAAAGAAAACGCAAAGGACGCAAAGAATAAATGTGCTAATTTTTAATTCTTTGCGCCCTTTGCGGTTATATACTTTCAAGACAGCCTCAACCTGTGCGAAACATTAAGATAACTGACATTTTTTTCATAACTCTAATTTTTTATTTATGAATTAATTAACTGCTAAAATTATCGGAATGAATACATTTTATACTTGTTTTCATTGTTAATTTTCTCTCAATCTGCCACCTACTTTTGACGACGATGTATTCCTGTTACTTGCCCCCTTTGCCTTCATATTGCCAAAAGGAATCGTTAAGCCAATGTATGCTTGACGAGAATCTATGTTAAAAGAGGTGTAATATTTGTAATTATCATTTATCTTATCACGTTTCGGTTGATTAAAAAACAGATTTTGAACCCCTAAATTCAAGGAAATGTTTCGCGCAAAACTCTTATTTATCGCAATACTGAATCTGTAATAATCACTGTTATTTTCTTGAGCTAATTGCGTTTTACTAATATAGCTTAAATTTCCCGTCAGATTCCATTTATATTTATCCGAGAGCCGTACATTGGCATTTACCGATGCATTCCAGTCAAAACCTTTAACATCTACGGTGATCGTTTCGACTGCACCCTTGTATTCTCTGTATGCTCCTGTAAGGCTTGTATTTACTGATACACGATTTTTCAAAAATGATTGATTCCAGTTGAAACTTAATCCCAAACTGTTCATTGAGCCGTAGTTTACGCTTATATATTTTGTATACTGATCGTCAACAGGAACAAGAAAATTGTTTACGCATTGATCAATATACATATAATTCAACACAAATGTATAGCGCCCTTTTATTGTATAATTTAACGTATTATTATATATGTATGAAGGTTTCAGGTCAGGATTGTATTCCTTGTAAGTAGTAGGCGACAGCCAGAACCGGAATGGATTCATCGAATAATATCCGGGACGGGCTACACTTGAAGACAGATTATACGAAACCTTGTGAGCCGGACTAAACTGATACTGTAACGAAACTGATGGAGATATATCAAAGTCCTTGCGCACGATTTCTTCTGATGTAACATGCTGAAATCCTTTGCTTTGAACATATTCACCGACCAGTTCAACGCGAGTGTTGAATTTTGGATTCCAAACACGCACATACGAAATATAGGCGCCGGCATAGGACTCACGATACGAAAACCTGTTTGTCTTCTGCGGATCGCTTTCATAAACGCCATCGCTACGCTTGTTGCCATAGAAAAAATCGGATTCGGATGAGTTGCGGTAAACCTCTGTACCAAAGGTCAGGTTATTACCGGGGCCGAAAGCATGTGTGTATTCAATTTTTCCCGAATAGCTGTTCATCGGCTCTACCGACCGTTGTTGATACTGTTCAAACGGTATAGTTTCATAAGCATGACCAATACTGTTGTTAACGGTTTGCTTGCGGTCGTTACGCAAATAATACGCATCAACCGACAGATTGCCTTTTGCACTTGTTTTCAAGCGATAATTCAAATTTAGCGACTGATTTACCACAGGTGCTTTTGCATTACTTTCCGATTGAAGTGTTGAATCAATTGCTGCTATGCTTATATGCCCAAACTGTGTAACATCACTTCGGACGGTTTTGGTATTTCCGTAAGAAACCGAATAAGCCAACCCTAATGTTTGATTGACTGACAGTTGATAATCTGCTCTTAACATTCCGACTAAATTTCTGCCATTCCTGATATAGTTGTTGTCTAAATGGTGATGAATATTTGACTCCGTAAAGTAAAAATCAGTGATTTCGGTATTTTTCATGTTCATTGCCGTCCCGGATATATTGGCCGACACATTCAATTTATCGTGCTGATAGTTAATAAACAATCCCCCATTTTGTGAATTTTGGCGACCCTGCATATCTTGAACTGTCAGCGAACCGTTCATGCCGTTTGCCTCATTTTTTTTCAATATCAGGTTGATGACGCCCTGATTAGCGCCTTCGGTGCGCATTGTCACACCCGGATCGGTTATGACCTCAATGCTTGCAATACGGTCGGCGGGCAGCGTAGACAGGTAAGCGTTTATGTCATCGGCGCTCATTGTGGTTTTACGGTTGTTGATATAGAGTACAAAACCGTCTTTTCCAACGATCTCGATCCTGTCCGATTTACCTGTTCGGAGCATCGGCGTGAATTGCAACAGTTGATATGAATTGCGTCCTTTGGTCAGGTTTTGGTTTGTCGGCTGAAAGATAATCCGGTCACTTTTTTGGATGACACGCGAGGAGGCGTTTACCACCACTTCCTTCAGTTGGTTTCTGCTTGCCGATAGAAGAATTTCACCCAGGTCATTTTGAGATGGGACATTTACTGTCCGGTATTCTTTTTCGTAACCGACGAAAGAAACTTGCAGCAGATAGTTGCCGTCAGCGACATTCGTTATGACGAACTTGCCGGAGTCACTGGTTATCGCACCGGTTATTGCACTCGAATCCGGGCGCAATAATGCTGCGGTTGCATACGAAACCGGAGAGCCTCCGGCTCGATCCTTGACGGTTCCACTGATTTGATTTTGTGCATAAAGCATTGCTATTGATGTATTCATCAGAATAATAGCAATCAAAAAACTTTTAAAAAAATCTAATTTAAACATAACTATAATTATTAAAATGGTTGATAAATATTTACGATTTTTAATTCGATTTGAACGGCGCCGATTTTTTTATTTGTAAACTTCGTCCTGCGCTTTTTTCAAAGCCGTTTGCGATGAAACTACCGGTGACAGTTGAAATTCTGCTGAGATGCTTTCAAGCATATCGGCCAGCATTGATTCCTGCCTGACACGATATACGGAACGGTGTTCCGCGATCAAACTTTTCATACAGTTTTCAAGCTCACAGGAGAAAATATCTTCCTTTGAGAAGCCGTTTTCAATCAATACAAGGCTGTCGTACTGCCGGCTGGCATAGCCGGTGATCACTTTTTCAGTCCCGGCAAGCATCACCTGCAGTTCTTTTAATTGACGCTTGCTGGCAGTTTGTGTTTTAAGCAGCGTTTTGGCCATGGCTAATTCTAACAGAACCCCTCCGTTGGAGATAAATTGGGTGTAATGCTGTTCGACTTCGATCCGTTCGGAAAAGGAAGCCAGCAGATAGACGGACAGTTCCTGCCACCGGCAGTCTTTTAACTCTTTGGGTAATCCGTAGCGAACAGCCTGGATGGCATAGTCGGTTTTTCCGGCAATATCATATCCGGTAATGTAGGACAACGCTCTTGTCAGTACCATACGGTTCCGGTTGTCTGCTCCAATAATTGCAATCTTTTTCATCATTTCAGTTATTTTTGGCGCAAAGGTAAAGGGGTTATATGAGTCTCTAAAACGGATTTTTGCAACTGCATGTTGAGATTTTTGCAGGATTCCGTAAAAACCGGCTTCCCGGATCATGCTTTTCTCAATTCCTGCAAATTTTTTGGAGTGTGACGGCCATTTTTACGGATTTCTGCGAAAAATAATTTCACGGTTACGGATTTTTGCGAAAATTATTTTTACCTTTACAGCCAAATAAAAAGACCGTAAGACGCGTAAGATCGTAAGACCGTAAGAATGTTTTATTAATTTTCAACTGTTTGTTATGAATGCACAAAAGATGTTTTTTGAAACGGTAAAGCAAAACCTGCCTTCGAACTTGCTGCTGGCAGACGAAGTATGTGATGTTTTAAATATCGGTCAGGATTCTGCATACCGCAGGATAAAAGGCGGAAAGGGACTGACAATGAATGAACTGTCAAAGTTATGCCTGCATTTTAACATCTCGGTTGATTCGGTGATTAACAATCAGGCCGGGAATATTGTGTTCAGGTATTCGCCGTTAGACATGAGCAATATGGATAATTATTACCTGTATATGCAGCAACTGGCTGCCTTAATAGAAGGTATCGCAAAAGCGAAAGAAAAGGAAGTCATTTTTATGGCGGTGGATATTCCGTTTCCCCATTTCACGCCTTATATGGAATTGACACTTTTCAAAATTTACACCTGGTTTCAAAGCGTCAGCAAACTGACTGTTTCTTATGAAAAATTTTGCGGAATGCTTGATATGGATTTGCTAAAGACCGTTTATGCAAAAATAACGGATGCCTATCTTCGGATTCCGTCGACGGAAATATGGACAAACAACACGATAGACCCGATCATCCATTCTCTGGATTATTATCCCGACCTGAACTGTTTTGAAAGGCAGGAATCATTTACGCTGATCTGTTCCCAGTTGCTGCAACTGATTGAAAATATCGAGCTGTTTGCAGGAAAGGAAAACAAGGGTAAAGGCTGTTTCTTCAGGATGTATTTAAGCCCCATCGCCATCATGAATGATTTTATGATTACCAAAAGAGACGGCGTGAATGTGACAAGCGTCAAACTTTATACCATTAACAGTATGTTTACCTCGGATGCGACTTTCTGTTCGGAAGTGGAGAAATGGATGCATAACAGCATTTCAAAATCTATCTCGTTAAGCGGTAATGCCACAAGGGAACGGTTCCAGTTCTTCCGGAAACTGAAAGACAGAATCAGCTATCTGGCGGAAAGCAAAAAGATTTAGAGGGAGGCGGGAAAAGAATGAATAGTGAACAATTGACCACCCCTGCCCCTCCAAAGGAGGGGAATGGGAGGGGAATTTAACTCCGGTACGCTCTGGAGGGGGAAAAAATTACGAATTACCAATTATCAATTAAGAGAGGGAGCAGGCGGGCAATGGTAAGGCACGGCTTACAAAGTCGGGGTACAAGAGAAAAAAAAGTGGACGATAAAATATGAATATAAAAAATAAGGAAAGATTTTGATAATAAATAAAAATGCCATATCTTTGTACCCGTTTGGTACAAATAAAACTTGAGAATTATGTTGGTAATAAGCACAAGAGAATTTAGAGACAGGCAAAAAAGTTATTTAGATAGAGTAGATGCAGGAACTGAACTTCTTATCCAAAGGAGAAGAAACAAATCTTACAAAATTGTTCCAGTAGCCGAAGATGACACTTTGATGAGCAAAGAAGAGTATTTTGCAAAACTTGAAAGAGGTTTGCAGAGCATCAAAGAAGGAAAAGGGAAAAGAATGACAATCGAGCAGGTTAATGAACTTTTGGGGATATGAAATATGAAATTATTTATTCCCCTGAGGCGGAGGAGGATTTGCGAAGACACGCAAAAGCAGGAAATAAAAGACTTTTGAAAAAGATTTCCAAGTTACTACAAGAATTGGAAGAACACCCTGAAACAGGAACAGGAAAGCCTGAAAAACTAAAATACAAAAAAATAGAATATTGGTCAAGGAGAATTGACGAAAGACACAGAATGGAGTACACTATTGACAATGATGTGGTAAACGTAATTCTTATCTCTCTTTGGGGACATTACGATGATAAATAATGAAATTAGAAAAGACATTATGACAACTTCCTGGCTCACAGGAATAAACGAGATAAAATGGATATTAGTGGAATATTTCCCTGTTTTTTTTGCAATTTTGTGCTTTATAACTTCGATTAGTATTTACAGAGACAAAGATGAATACAACGATTTTGTTGGAATAACTATGACACAAATGGATGATTCTAAAATTATAATATACAGAACGAAAAATAAAAGAAAAATCATTATAAACTCAAAAGAATATCCTCGTTTTAATTTTCAAATAGATCATGTCTAAATGAAATATATGGATTCTGACAATTATGTAAATAATGTGAAACGCGGAGATACTTTGACCGTAATGATAAGCAAAGAATCATACGATAAAAAAATTGCAAAAACGAAATCATTGAGTTTTACAGACAAGACAGTGAATTATCATCTCATCAATATTTGTGGTTTAAAACACAAAAACGTTGAATTGCTTTCAACAGAAGATTGCAAAAATGCAAAGAAAAGAAATTCTGTATTTAATGCTCTTTTCTTTATTGCTATTGGAATCGTTTTTCTATATTATCAATGGAAATTTTTAACCGAGGGCCGCTTAACAGAGAATGAACAGTGAAGAATTACGAATTTTCAATTACGAATTACGAATTAAGAGAAGGGGTTTGATTCAGGAAACAGTGAAGAATTGACCACCCCTGCCCTCCAGGGGGCGTAGTGAGGACGCCACGCTTAGTGAAGGTATGAGAGCGGCAAAACATTCACCGGTTAATCTTTTGTCATTTCGAAAAAATATGTTACTTTTGTACAGTTTTGTGTACACTTAAAATAAAAAATTATGGTACTGGTATCAACAAAAGAATTTAGAGCACAGCAGAAAAAATATTTTGATCTTGCTGTTAATGAGAATGTTGTAGTCAAAAGAGGCAATCTGTTTTTTTCCATCGTAGCATCGTCAAAGCCTGATACCCGGCTCATTGACTACGAATGGTTAAAAGAATATATGTCCATTCCGGAAGAATACAGGTGCGATCCCTTTGAAATGAGTCCATCCGGTGATCTTTTTTATGCAGACAGGCGCAACGTGGAGTATGTCAAGCAAGCCATCGACGAAGCAGACCAGGAAATCAAAGAAGGGAAATTTACGAGGGTAAACGGTTTGGCTGAACTTGAACAATTTTTGGATAGTTTATGATATATGTTCTTGATTTTTCAGACCGGTCGGAAATAGAAATCCGTGCTTTTAAAAAATCTAACCCTGCTGCCTACGAAAAGGTAATGAAATTGCTGAAAGAGCTGATTAATCACCCTTTTACAGGAACGGGCAAACCTGAAAGACTTCGACATCGTCAGGGTGAATGGTCACGCCGAATAACAGGCAGACATCGTCTTGTTTACGCGGTTGATAATGAGACGGTCATAGTCAAAATACTTTCAGTATCCAAACACTATGAGGACAGGTAATGAATTAATTGACAATGGAGAATTTTGATTCAGCGTGTAGCCTGTAGAGTTTGGATGTCTCCTGACATTTTCATTTCCCCCTGTCGGATGTGTTGAAATGGAGCGCTTTCTTATCTCTTCGCATTATGTAAAACGATAAAATTTTTGAGAATTGAAAAATAAATATTACTTTTGTACGCTATAATGTACAGTAAAATTTTTACAATGGTAGTAATCAGTACTGCGGAATTGCGCAATAACATGAAAAAGTATTTTGATACGGCAGCAACGGAAACGGTCGTCATCCAAAGAGGGAAAAAGGAAACTTTTGTTTTGAAAAGACAGGACAGTTTTCAGGAAATACCTGAAGATTTTTTCAGGGCAATCACCGGCAAGGAAGTGATGGCTGGAGTAGAAAAAGGGCTTCGTGAAATGATAAAACGAAAAGACAAACAAAAGGCAGTTGTTTGAATATGAGAGTTTTATTTTTGCCGGAAGTGATAGATTACTTCCTTGACCTTGCCGATGTGTTGTATGATAAGGGATATATTGGATTTGAGGAAAACGCTATCAAATATGCACGGGAACTGTTTCGGGAAATAGAAAATGAATTGCCCCGTAAACAGAAGAAAGTAGCACCGAGGTATTTTAACAAGTATGGAAAAGGCATGAATTATGCTGCTTTTAAACGAAATAAAAATACTACCTGGTATGTTTTTTTCAACTTATTCAGTCATAGCGGGGAAACTATATATTTCGTCCGGCATGTCAGCAACAATCATGTAATAGCAAAATTTTTATAAATAATTTTTCGCCGTAATAGCCAGTTAGGCGGCAAAAGATTTGCCGTACGATTATAATGAGCGTAGCGAGGATTCTATACTCAGCAGATTCAGAGCGGCATTGCAAATACCCCTCAATTTCGGATGAATGACGTCAAAAATTTGTTGATCAGTGCAATTTTTCAAGCGCTTTTTTGATGCGACCAATCGCTTCTGTCAACTTTTCGTCGGAAGTCGCATAGGAGATGCGCAAACAGGTAGGCGCCCCAAATGCTACGCCCCCCACAGTTGCTACATGTCCAACTTCCAACAGATACATGGCAAGGTCGGCAGCATCTTTAATCGTATATCCATCAGTACTTTTACCGATAAAAGTTTCCATATCGGGGAAGAGATAAAACGCTCCCTGCGGGACATTCAGCCTGATTCCGGGAATCTCTTTTAACAGTTGGATGCCTAAATCACGGCGGCGTAAAAATGCTTGACGCATGGCAGTAACGCAACTTTGGTCGCCGGTATAGGCGGCAACCGATGCTTTTTGCGCGATAGAACTTGCGCCGGAGGTGTATTGCCCCTGCAATTTATTGGTAGCTTGGGCAATCCATAAAGGAGCGGCAATGAATCCGATACGCCAGCCGGTCATGGCAAAGGCTTTGGAAACGCCGTTGATGACAACCACGCGGTCGGTGATTTCGGGAAATTGCGCAATGCTTTCATGTTGGCCGACATAATTGATATGTTCATAAATCTCATCAGACAATACAATGATATTGGGGTGTTTAGCGATTACATCGGCTAATCCTTTCAATTCGGCTTTCGTATAAACGCTCCCTGTCGGATTGGATGGCGAACAGAGAATGAGCACCTTCGTTTTCGGTGTGATAGCTGCTTCCAACTGAGCAGGAGTGATTTTAAAGTCCTGTTCTATACCGGCATGAACGATTACATTGACGCCTTCGGCTAATTTTACCATTTCTACATAACTCACCCAGTATGGCGCAGGAACAACTACTTCATCTCCCGGATCAATAATGCTCAGGACGGCATTACATACAGACTGTTTAGCTCCACTTGAAACGACAATCTGGTCGGTCGTATAGTCTAACCCGTTTTCTTTCTTTAGTTTGGCAACGATTGCTTTGCGTAAATCCATGTATCCGGGAACCGGCGAATAAAACGAAAAATTGTCATCAATGGCTTTTTTGGCTGCGGCCTTGATGTGGTCAGGCGTGTAAAAGTCAGGTTCGCCGACACTGAGATTGATGACGTCAATACCTTGAGCAGCTAATTCACTGCTTTTCTGCGACATAGCCAGCGTCTCCGACGGAGACAGACTTGCGATACGATCTGAAACTTGTTTCATTGAAGTATTTGTTAGAATGTTTATTTCCGGCGGCAAAATTACATATTTCCGGTTATAATGCAATCATTTCGATGTTGAAAAAATGCACATGTTTCAATAAAAAATTATAAATTATGTAATATATGCCCCATCCGCTCCTTCTTTGTCTTCATATAAAATTCATTATACGGATTTAATTTGACTTCTATCGGTACATTTTCTACCACCGTTAAGCCATACGCTTCAAGGCCGACCCGTTTGACCGGATTGTTTGAGATCAGCCGCATTTTAGATACGCCAATCTGACGTAAAATCTGCGCCCCGACGCCATAGTCTCTTTCATCTGCTTTATGGCCGAGATGCAAGTTGGCTTCAACCGTATCCAAACCTTCTTCCTGCAATTTGTAGGCTTTGATTTTATTCATCAATCCGATGCCTCTGCCTTCCTGATTGAGGTACAGGATAACTCCTTTTCCTTCTTTCTCAATGAGTTGCATGGCGCAATGCAGTTGGTCGCCACATTCGCACCGCATAGACCCGAAAATGTCGCCGGTCATACAGGATGAATGTACGCGCACAAGAACGGGTGCATCTTTTTCTATGGCGCCTTTGATGAGAGCGATATGTTCCAGTCCGTTACTTGTTTGACGGAATGGAATCAGCCGGAAATGACCGTCTTTTGTCGGCAGGTCTACTTCTTCGCCCCTTTCGACAAGCGATTCTGTCAACAGCCGATAGGCAATCAGGTCGTGGATAGAAATTATTTTGATGTTAAACTTCTTAGCCACTTCCATCAGTTGAGGCAGGCGAGCCATCGTTCCGTCTTCGTTGATGATTTCGATCAGTGCGCCGGCAGGATACAATCCCGCCAGCCTTGCCATATCTACGGTGGCTTCGGTATGTCCTGAACGGCGTAAGACGCCTCTTGTACGGGCACGCAATGGATTGACATGACCGGGGCGCGCCAGGTCGGAAGGCTTGGTCAGCGGGTTGGCCAGCGCCAGGATCGTTTGAGCGCGGTCGAACATGGACACGCCGGTCGTACAGCCACCGCCGATTTTATCGACCGATACTGTAAATGGCGTACTGAAAGACGATGTGTTTTGACTCACCTGCAATGCCAATTCCAGTTCCTCGCACCGCTCTTCCGTAACAGGGGCGCAGAGTACTCCCCGTCCATGTGTCAACATAAAGTTAATTTTTTCGGGAGTGACTTTTTCGGCTGCGACAATAAAATCACCTTCATTTTCACGATCAGCGTCGTCAACGACAATCAGGAATTTTCCTTCGCGAAAATCTTCGATCGCTTCTTCTATTGTGTTCAATTGATACATTTTATGAGGATTTTTACAAGTTTATAATTTGATTACGATATCCAATAATTCATCGCATGTTTGTTGAATCATTTGAATGTCATTGATTAAGTATTTACGTCTATAAACGGCAAACAGATAAAAGAAGATGGAGAGCGGGAAAATGTAGCCGATGATTTTACCTGTTTTTTCCGATAAATGGAAATTAAACCGGTAGCCGTCAATGATCGGAAAATCCATCAACTTATTTAAAATAATGTTTTTATCTGAATTGATCCCTTCTTCATATACATTTTCCAGCCGCTCTGAGAGGGCAATGACTTGCGGGTCGTCTCCCCCATATTTCCAGAAAGTAAAATAATGAATCCATCGTTTATTTTGTTTTAAGTACGCGATGGAATCGTCTTTTAATTCCCGGATATGTTGATAAAATGTCGGGTAGTCAACATGAAAAAGAATGACCTCTTTTTTAACAGCATTCCGTATATCTCTGATGCCGATGAATTTTTTTAACCGGTCGATATAGGTATCCAGGTTCAGAATGGCTGAATCATTTGTTGCTTTGTAAGTCAGGAAGATACCAAGCGGGAACAGCACGGCCGAACTGAGCCACATCCCCTGCCAGGGGTGCCACATTCCGCTAACTGTCATTTTCAGCCCGATATTACTCATGATATGGTAAAAAATGAAAAGTGCGACGGAGATGACTGTCGGCAATCCCAAGCCTCCTTTTCGAATAATGGCGCCGAGGGGCGCTCCGATAAAGAAAAAGATCAGACAGGCAAACGAAAGCGAAAATTTCTGGTGCATTTCTGAATGATGTTGCAGCATCTTCCGCTCCTCAGAGGCCAGTATATTTGATTTAAAACCATAATCGATTTGGACGCTTTCAATGCTTGTTTTGATTTGTGAAAGCAAACTCAATTGATCGGTTTTGCTTTTCTTTCGAAAGATTTCATCGACATTGTGCCGGATAACAATCGAATCTGCATCTGCCGATTTGGGCGCAATTTTTGTATTATTTTGATCGGAAAATACGCGTTTATAGGATGCTGCATAGATTTGTTTGGAATTTTGATCCTTGATTGCATCGATTGCAACAGTCATTGAATCAATCGATTGGCGAAGCTGTGCCAGATTTTTGCTGATATGCCGGTCGTTCCAGACAGATTCACTTTGCCGGTTGAAATTTGCGTCATATTTGATTAAGAGTTCTTTTGTTCGAAATGACTCTTTCCGGTAAGGGACGGGCTGGGTAGGGCTTGTTCTGCTGTCAGATTGATCGAGGTTGGAAAACAATTCGCCATTGTACAGAGTGAGAATCAGATGCAGCTTATCGGACGCCATCTTCAGGCGACCGGAATCGGCCACAGTCACTTGTAAATTTGCGAATCCACCGGAGTAATCATAAATCTTGACGTCTTTCAACAAACCGGTTTTGTCTTTGTCTTTGACATAGAGATTAAAGTTGGGGATTCCATTAAAAAATGTTCCTTTAGGAATATCTAATTCAGGCGATTTCTCGCGCATGGAGTAAAGCAACGTCCAGAATTTCACTTGAGAGTAAGGGATGACATGGTCTTGAAAATAAAATGAACCGATGGCAACGGCGCACAAAAAAACCATCAGCGGCTTCATGGTGCGCAGGAGTGAGATACCGGATGCCTTAATTGCCAATAACTCAAATTGTTCGCCTAAGTTTCCAAATGTCATCAGAGAGGCGAGCAGGATGGCAATCGGCAGCGACATCGGCACAAAATTCAGCGCCGCATAAACGAAAACTTCAATCAGCACGCTCATTTCCAGCCCCTTTCCAACCATTTCATCGACGTATTTCCAGAGAAAATTCATCAGGACGATGAATAAACAAATGCCGAAAGTCATCACGAATATCGGCAAAAACGCTTTCAGCAGAAAAATATCTAATCGTTTGATTTTCATCTGAAATTATATTCCCAAAGTAC
>Ga0209629_10002534_pt1 | contig 12526 bp, 13 predicted proteins | sample TergutCu122P5_FD_187286 | JGI IMG/M metagenome (GOLD analysis project Ga0209629, IMG submission 187286) | Cubitermes ugandensis P5 segment gut microbial communities from Kakamega Forest, Kenya - Cu122 P5 (SPAdes) (version 2) | ecosystem: Host-associated > Arthropoda: Insects > Digestive system... | reverse complement strand
CAGGCCGCAAGAGCGAAAGCAAGAGGCTACAGAAACGCCGATTACTTCATCACCATGATCTACCTGATTGGCGCTCCTATTACCGCTTTGCTTCAAAACTCAATTCCACACTAAACAGCGAAGAGCCCATGTAAGTTGACGGAAGATATTTTTTTGAAGTATAGAAGCGCCAGACGGGTTATCCGTTTGGCGCTTTTTTTTGAGTTTACTCAGAAACCGGTTTGGGTTGAGGCTTCGGGGTGGAAGGGTAGATGGATTCCGCGACTGCGCGCGGAATGACATAGGGGGAACCTCGTAATTCTACGTTATTTCTTCGTCATTCTGCGCGAAGCGAAGCGGAGTCGCAGAATCCATAGAATCCATGTCTCGGCTTGAGGTTTCTGGGTAAGAATTACATAAAATAGCATTGTCATCGCGAGGCGGCGCAGCCGCCGTGGCGATCCACTGTCTTTTTCTGGATTGCTTCGCCTGCGGCTCGCAATGACGGCGCTTCACGATGACGGTACAACGCCATGCCCATGCAAGATTCATCCGCCGCCGATTTCCCCTCGTTTTTAACCAATCAGGTGACCACCCCTTGCTACCTGATAAGCAGCCAAGCGGTGCGGCGCAATTGTGAAATTCTCGCCGAAGTGCGGCGGCTGGCCGGCGCGAAAATCCTCCTGGCCTTAAAAGCCTTCGCCCTGCCCGCCGTTTTTCCCTTAATTCGTCAATACCTGGATGGCGTCTGCGCCAGCGGCCCTATCGAGGCGCAATTGGGACGGGAAGATTTTGGCGGTGAAGTGCATACCTACGCCCCGGCCTACAGCGACCAGCAGATGGCGCGCGTCATTGCCTTTTCCGACCATATTCTTTTCAACTCCCTCAGTCAGTGGCAGCGGCACCGGCAGGCAATTACCAAAGCCACGGCCAGCGGGCGGCGCCTCGAAATTGGCCTGCGGGTCAATCCCGGCTACTCGGAAGTGGCGACGCCGCTCTATAACCCTTGTCGTCCCGGTTCCCGTTTCGGCCTGTTGCCGGAGGAATTGCGCGATGTCGATCTCTCCGGCATCTCCGGCCTGCATTTTCACGCCCTCTGCGAGCAGGGCGCTGATGTCCTGGCGCGCGTATTGGCGCATTTTGAGGAAAAATTCGCGCCGTATCTCGACAAAATGACCTGGGTGAATTTTGGTGGCGGCCATCATATCAGCCGCGAGGATTACGATGTCGATTTACTCTGTCAAACAATAAAAGATTTTCGCGCCCGCCACGGTAATATTCAGGTCTATCTCGAGCCGGGGGAGGCGGTGGTGCTGAATGCCGGGGTCTTCGTTACCACCGTTCTCGATGTCCTCGACCGCCAGCCGCCTATCGCTATTCTCGACTCTTCAGCCGAGACGCATCTGCCCGATGTCCTGGCTATGCCCTACCGTCCGCATATTATCGGCGCCGGTGCTGCCGGCGAGTTGCCGCATACCTACAGCCTCGGCGGCATATCATGTCTGGCCGGCGATATTTTTGGTGACTACTCATTCGCCAGGCCCTTGAAACCCGGTGATCGGCTGGTCATGACCGACATGGCGCTGTATTCATTCGTCAAAAACACCACCTTCAATGGTGTCGAATTGCCGGAAATTTATCTGTGCGATGCGGCGGGTTGCCCACAATCGCTGCGTCGCTTCACCTTCGACGACTACCGTGGGAGAATCGCATGAATTTTCATGGCGACGATGTCATGCCGTCGCCGCCGACGGATGCCCTGTTCCACGTCATCCCAGCGCCGATGGAACAATCGGTATCCTACGGCGCCGGCACGGCGCGGGGACCGGCGGCGATTATCGCGGCTTCGCGGCAACTGGAGCTTTTGACCGATTATGGCATCCCAGCCGGTCATGGTATTTACACAGCGGCGGCGGTCGATTGTCAGGGAGAAGTGACGGCGGTGCTCGATCGCATCGAAGAGGCGGCCAGCCACGCCCTCGACCTGAAAAAGCTGCCGGTGTTGCTCGGCGGCGAGCATACCGTGACTTTAGGAGTGATCCGGGCGCTGAAAAAGTCGGGCCGCCATTTCGGTGTCATCCACTTTGACGCCCATGCCGACCTGCGCGATCGTTACGAAGCTTCGCCCCACAGCCACGCCTGCGTCATGCGCCGCGTACACGAGCTGGGCATTCCCATTTTTCAGATCGCCACGCGAGCCTACAGTCTTGAAGAGCAAAAATACCGTCAGGAAAACAGTGACAGTCTCGGCTTTCTCGATGCTCGTGACCTCGGCGGTCAGGCCAGCCTGACGCTGCCCGCTTTCATACCGGCAGAAGTCTATATCAGCTTCGATGTCGATGGTCTCGATGCCGCCGTCATGCCGGCCACCGGCACACCGGTTCCCGGCGGTCTTGGCTTTCGGCAAGCGATGGACATGCTCGAACAGATTATGCGGACACGCCGCTGCATCGGTTTTGATGTCGTTGAGTTGGCGCCGATAACCGGCCTGCATTTTGCCGATTTCACGGCGGCGCAATTGGTCTACAACCTGATGGGCATGGCGACAGGTGTCAGGGACCAGGCGTCAGGAGACAGGTACAGCGCAACTGGTGTATAATCCATGATGCAGCGTACCACTGCGGGCCGCACGGCATTTTGCTCCTTCAACGCAAGAGGAAACGACCATGAACAGCGCCGATATTGTCAATCTGAACACCGAGCAACTGAAATCCTACCTGAACGAGCACAAGGAGCAGGATTTCATGCTCATCGACGTGCGCGAACCGAGTGAGTACAGCCGTCTGCATATTCCTGGGGCGCAACTCCTGCCGTTTCCGCTCATCGAAGAGGAAATCCCCAATCTGCCGAAAGGCAAAGCTCTGATCTTTACTTGCCGCTCTGGTATCCGCTCACGGGCGGCGGCGCTTTTGGCGCGGGATAAACTTGATGGCGGCACAACCATTTTCACCCATCACGGCGGTATTTTGTCGTGGCACGGCAAGACGCTTAGCGGCTTCCCCCGGGTACAGGCTTTCGGCCAATTCGACGATTTTGCCATGGTGCTGACCAACGGCATCGACATGGAAAAAGGAGCCTGGATTTTTTATCACCAAGTGCTGGAGCGTTTTCCCAGCGCCCCTTTCAGCGCGGCTTTTGTTACCCTGTCACAGGCTGAGACCAGCCATGCCCGGACACTGTACAATCTTTTGCGTCGGCGCGATGCCAGCGTGCCCGATTTCGATGCGGTCTTTGCCGCAGCCAAGGGCGAGGTACTGGAGGGTGGCGCCAGCCTGCAAGAGCAGATCGGCAAGCTAGGTAAACTCGAATCGGACGACCCGGTCTTGCTCCTCGAAATGGCGCTCGACATTGAATACGCCGCCTACGATCTCTACCGCCGTGGCGCGGAAATGACTGATGACCCGGAAGTGAAACAGATACTCTACGGCATTGCCCAAGGGGAAAAGGCGCACATGCGGAGCCTGGCCGAAGCTTTCCGCTATGTGAGCCAATGATTCAGCCCATTTTGTCGCGGAACATGAACCAGGCGGCGCCCAGCAGACAGAGCGCCGCCCACAGATAATCTAATTTCAGCGGCTCTTTCATGTACAGGTAGGAAAAGGGGAAAAACAGCGATAAGCTGATGATTTCCTGGAGCACCTTCAGTTGGCCGAGGCTCAAGGCGGTATAGCCGATGCGGTTGGCTGGCACCTGGAGCAGGTACTCGAACAGGGCGATGCCCCAACTGCAAATTGCCGCGATGAACCACGGTCTGTCGCCGAGATTTTTCAGATGGGCGTACCAGGCAAACGTCATGAACAGGTTGCTGCACATGAGCAGCAGCACGGTTTTTACGACGGGATGTGAAATGGCCATTTTTTCTCCTTTACGCGGATGCCGGTCATTTCTACCACGCGCCTTTTTCCGCGGCAAGAACTGCCCGTAGGCTGGCGGCCAAGTTCGCTAAGTTCGTTTGAGCCAAGCCCCGCTTTCATGGTAAACTAATCCGTTTATGCTTGGCTTGGCGCCAGGTGTTCTTCAGCGGAGGATTCATGGATATTTGCGTTGATTTCGACGGCACCTTGGTTGACCATCGCTACCCGGAGATTGGCCAGCCGGTGCCGGAGGCAATGAAATGGCTAAAAAAATTTCAGGGCTATGGGGCAAGGATCATCCTTTACACCATGCGTTCGGACAGCGACAAATATGGCCCGATCCTGACGCAAGCGATCAGTTATGTCAAAGCCGGCGGCATCAACTTGTACGGCATTAACCATAATCCCGATCAGGACGACTGGACGAAGAGCCCGAAGGCCTACGCCGATCTGTACATCGACGATTCCGCCGTCGGCTGCCCGTTGGTGCAGATCAAGGGATTTGCCCGCCCCTGCGTCGATTGGAAAAAAATCGGCCCCTATGTCGAACACCTGCTGTTGTCCCGCCACTGAACCGGTCAGACCGGAACCAATCAAACCGGAGCCAGCCCGACTGGCACCGGAAGAAATCGCCGAGACGCTGCGTCGGGCGCTGGCCGTTCCCGGCCTGATTGGCGCCGAAGACAGCGCGATCATTTTTCACGACCTGTCTTCCATGACCGCCCGTTGCCGGGCCATACAAAACGCCTTTCCGGAAAACGCCCTGCATACGCTAGCGGTCAAAGCTAATCCGTTGGCTGGGGTGCTGCGTGAGGCCGCCAAACTCGGCATGGGTTTGGAGGCGGCGAGTCTCGCCGAACTGCATCTGGCCCTGGCGGCTGGTGCGCTGCCAGAACGCATCGTCTTCGATTCCCCGGTCAAAACCGAAGAAGAACTGGCCTTCGCTTTAACGAAGAGCGTCCATATCAACGCCGATTCCCTCGAAGAGTTGGCGCGGCTCGAAAAGCTTCTCGCCAGGCAAAAAAGCGACAGCGTCATCGGTCTGCGTATCAATCCCCAGGTTGGCCTTGGCGCCATCCCACTGACCAGCGTCGCCGGCGAGTATTCCAAATTTGGCGTGCCGCTTGGAGAGAAGCGTGAAGAGATCATTGCCGCCTTTCAGCGTTATCCCTGGCTGTGCGGTCTGCATGTCCATATTGGCTCACAGGGCTGCCCGCTGCTGCTCTTAGTGAACGGTGTCAGCGTTGTTTTCGCCTTCGCCGAGGAAATCAACAGGCAACTGGTGGCCAGCAGGCGGCGCTTGCACATCTTCGACCTCGGCGGCGGCCTGCCGGTTTGTTACCGCGATGAGCAGCCATCGCCGTCGATGGCCGCCTACGCCCAGGCCCTGCGGCAGACCATGCCGGCCCTGTTCACGGCGGATTGGCGGATCATCAGTGAGTTTGGCCGCTTCGTCCAGGCCAACGCTGGCTGGGCCGTAAGCCGCATCGAGTATGTGAAAGCGGGCGCGCTGCCGACCATTGCCATCCATGTCGGTGCCGATCTGTTCCTGCGCCGCTGCTACCGTCCGGACGACTGGCACCATGATCTGTTTGTCTGTGACGCCAGCGGCCACATCAAAACCGGAGAAACGCGGCCCTACGCCGTGGCCGGGCCACTTTGCTTTGCCGGCGATCTGCTGGCGCGTCACGTCATGCTGCCCGAGGCACAAGCGGGCGATTTGCTGATTATCCGCGACGCCGGCGCCTATACCTTGTCGATGTGGTCGCGCTACAACAGCCGCCAGATTCCGCAGGTGATTGGCTGGGACGGCAACAGCTTCACCGTGCTGCGCCGGCGGGAGAGCCTGGCGGAACTGGCCGTTTTCTGGGGGGCGTGATGGGCGTTGAAATCGAAAAGAAATTTCTCATGGCCAGCGACGATTGGCGCGGTCTCGACGCCGGGCAGATGTATCGGCAGGGCTATCTCAATTCGGAAAAAGGGCGGACCGTGCGCGTGCGCGTGGCTGGCGCTCACGGCTACCTGACCATCAAAGGCCCGGCGGTGGTTGGCGTCCGCGCCGAGTACGAGTATGAAATCCCCCTGGCCGATGCCGTCGAGATGCTGGAAACCCTCTGCCTGCGCCCGCTGATCGAAAAGCGCCGCTACCGTATTGGCTTCAAAGGATTTGTCTGGGAAGTCGATGAATTCTTTGCCGACAACGCCGGACTGATCATGGCCGAAATCGAATTACCCACACCAGACACATCCTTTGAAAAACCGCCCTGGATCGGCCAGGAAGTGACCAATGATCCGCGCTACACTAACGCCGCGTTAAGCAGGCTGCCGTATCGCTGGTGGAGCGGGCGATAGCCCACACTCGTTCGTTTCTCATTTGATGCCCGGCTATTCTGATGGATACTCCTCCAGCCGAATGCGTTGGCGGAAGAAGGGGCGGTATTCGTCCTCGCGGTGGCTGACGTAAAGAATGGTCGGGCCGCCATCTTTTTTAGCCAGGCGTTCGAGAAAATCGAGCAACGCCGTCCGCGCCGCCTGGTCAAGACCATGAGTCGGCTCGTCGAGGATGAGCAGCTTCGGCAGTTTAATCAGCGCCCTGGCGATGAGAACGAGCCGCTGTTCACCGTAATCGAGGCCGCGGAAGGCGGTGGCGGCCTGGCCCTCCAGGCCGACCTGCTTGAGCCAGAAAAGGGCGCGTCGCCGATCCTGGTCGCTGGCTTTGGTATAGAGGCCGATGCTGTCGTAAAGCCCCGACAGCACCACCTGCAGGGCCGAGCCGGGGGCGCGGTAGGCCCGGTGCAGTTCCGGCGAGACGATACCCATCTCTTTTTTCAGTTGCCAAATCGACTCGCCGCTGCCGCGTTGGTGGCCAAAGATGGTCAGATCGTTGGCGTAGCATTTCGGATGATCTCCTGTGATAATCTGCATCAAGGTCGATTTACCGCAGCCGTTCGGCCCGGTGACAAGCGTATGGTCGCCGCTTTTTATGGTCAGCTCCAGGCAGGAAAAAAGTGGCTTGTTTTCATAGAAGGCAAAACCATTTTTCAGGCGGATCAACTCCTCACCGTGGGCCGTCTGTCCAACGCCGGTCATGGCGCCGGTAAAAAGGCTCGCGGCGGCGCGCATTTCCTCAAGTCTGGCCAGGCCTGCCGCCATGTCCCCGTGAAACATCAGGGCGCCATCCTGAAAAATCGTCAGATAATTGCACCAGCGCGGGATGTCTTCCCGGTTGCGAACAAGCAGAAACAGCAGGCGGTCATCCCCCACCACCGTTTGTAGCGCTGTGTTCACTTCTTGGCAACTAGCTCGGTCGAGGCCGTCAAACGGGCAATCGACGACGAGAAAACGCGAGCCATCCAGCAGCGCCTGCAAAAGTAGCAGCTTGCGGTTCTGGCCGGAACTGAGCTGACGGAAACCACGCTGCAACGCCTCACGGAAACCCAGGCGGTCGATCAGCGGGTCATCGAGTTTGTCTGCGGGCAGAAAGTCTCTGGCCGATCGGCCAGGGTCGGGATGGTCGAGGAAATCGCTGTCGTCGTTGCGCAACTCCTCCTCATACATTTCCTGCTGGGCGGCAAAGGAAACAATGCGCGGTTTTTCAGGCGGTTGGAAGGAGGCGCCTTCCGGTGGCGTTACGCTTTCCCCGGCCAGGAAGCGCAGAAAATCGTCGATACCGGAACGGTTGCCGCCGTAGAAACACCAGGACTCGCCGTAAGTCACCGTCAGGTTTTCGGGCTTCATCAAACCTTCTGCACGATGATGCTGCCGATCGTATAGCCACCGCCAAAGGAACAGATCAGGCCCAGGTCACCCGAGGCTAAATCATCGCGGTATTTGTGGAAGGCAATAATCGAGCCGGCGGAGACGGCGTTGGCGTATTCTGCGAGGATCACCGGCGCTTCCTCGCGGCTGGCCTCACGGCCTAAAAGATGGTGGGCGACGTAGTTGTTCATGTTGATATTGGCCTGGTGCAGCCACAGGCGGCGCAGGCGGTCAACCGGGATACCGCTGTCGCGCAATTGCCCTTCGACCAACTTGCAGATCATGGGCAGCATTTCGCGGAACACCTTGCGCCCATGCTGGACGAAAAACTGGTCGGCGACAAAAAGACGCTCGAGGGTGAGGCCGGGTTCGAGCATGGTCGTGAAGTTGCGATGCGTATAAATATTGTAAGAAAACGAGGTCTTCAACCGCCGGTGCAGGATACGGTACAGCAACCCGGCGCTGGCCTCGTCTTCCAGTTCGAGGACGCAGGCGCTGGCCGCGTCGCCGAAGATGAAGTGACTGTCGCGGTTGCGGTAATCGACCTGGAGTGACAGCAACTCCGGATTGAGCACCAAGGCCCGGCGGGCGCTGCCGGAAAGCAAGGCGTCGCAGGCGGTGGAGAGGGCGAAGGTGGCGCCGGCGCAGGCGGCGCTCATGTCAAAGGCGTAACCGCCGCAACCGAGTTCGTGCTGGATTTCGATGGCCACCGCTGGCCACGGACGCTCCGAGGTCGAGGCGGCGCAGATAACCAAATCAATCTCTTCCGCTTTCCTGCCGGCTTGGGCCAAAGCGTCGCGGGCGGCGGCCACGGCCATTTCCGCCGAATAGCATAGTTCGTCTTCGCCGCGTTTGGGCACAAGCGGCATCATGCGGTTAATGTCGAGCAGGCCGTCTTTGGCCACCACATGGCGCTGTTTGATGCCGGAGGCCTTTTCGATGAATTCGCAACTCGACGGTTTCAGCGCCGTCAGCTCGCCACGGTCGATGGCCGCCTGGTGTTCCTGGTTGTAGCGCTCGGCGTAGGCGTTGTACGAGGCGACCAGCTCCTCGTTGGTGATGATCTGCGGCGGCGCGTATAAACCAGTACCGCTGATGACAACGGATGGCATGACTTGAGCTCCTTCTTTCAACGGAAGAGGATGTTAAGTGTTCTTATAGTACGACGTCGTTGCGAGCACTTCATTCCTCGCAATGATTGGTCAAGAGTGTGCTCTCGCTGTCAGCGGTCAACGGGATGAGGCCGCCCGTTGTCGTCGATGGCGACGAAGGTGAAGGCGGAACTGGCGACGAGCAACGATTCATCGGCGCCCGGTGGTGGCGGCAGGGCCGGGGAAACGTAGACTTCCAGATAGATGCTCATCGAGCTTCTGCCGACGCGGACGACCTCGCCGTAAATACAAACGATATCGCCAACGTGGACGGGCCGGATGAAGTTGATCGTCTCGACCGAGACGGTGACAGCCCGCGAGCGGGCGCGCTGTCCGGCGAGGATGCCACCGGCGACGTCCATCTGCGACATGATCCAGCCGCCGAAGATGTCGCCGTTCGGGTTGACATCGGCGGGCATCGGCACGAGGCGCAAAAGCAGGCTGCCGGAGGGTTTCGGGTTGGGTATATTGTTTGGCATCTCGTCGGTCGCCATCGCGAAAAGCGCTTCGCGGAGAAATTTTTCAGGAACAATGCGCCAAAACGATCTGTAACGCCCGCCGCACCGGCTCCGCCGCGCCCCATAAAAGCTGGTCACCGACCGTAAAAGCGGTGAGGTACTCCGGCCCCAGATTCATCTTGCGCAGACGCCCTACCGGCACGGTCAGGGTGCCGGAGGTTTTCACGGGAGTCAGTTCGTGAATGGTCGTTTCCTGGTCGTTGGCGACGATTTTCACCCATGGGTTGTGGCTGGCGATGATCTGTTCGATGTCAGCCAGCGGCAGATTTTTTTTCAGTTTGATGGTGATGGCCTGGCTATGGCAGCGCATGGCGCCGACGCGCACGCACTGGCCGTCAATCGGGATGATGGCGGCGCCTTCGCGGCCAAGAATCTTGTTGGTTTCGGCGATGCCCTTCCATTCTTCCCTGGTCTGGCCGTTGTCCATGGCCTTATCGATCCAGGGGATGAGGCTGGCCGCCAGCGGCACCGCCCAGCGGTTGGTGGTCATGCTGCCGTCGTTCAGTTTCGTCGTGACGCGGCGGTCAATGTCGAGGATGGCGGAGGCGGGGTTGGCCAGTTGCCCGTGTACCGGATTTTCCACTTCCCCCATCTGGATCAGCAGCTCGCGCATATTGTTGGCGCCGGCGCCGCTGGCCGCCTGATAGGTCATCGAGATCAGCCATTCGACGAGATCATGGGCAAAGAGACCACCCAAGGCCATGAGCATCAAAGAGACCGTACAGTTGCCGCCGATGTAATTTTTTATGCCCGCGGCCAAAGCCTGGTCGATGACATGGCGGTTGACCGGGTCGAGGACGATCACGGCGTCGTCCGCCATGCGCAAGGACGAGGCGGCGTCGATCCAATAGCCGTTCCAACGCTCGCGCAGTTTCGGATAGATGTCTTTGGTGTAGTCGCCGCCCTGGCAGGAAACGATAATGTCCATGGCCGAGAGCGCTTTGGTGTCCATGGCGTTGGCCAGCGGCACGCCACCCGCCTCTTCCGGGCCGGCACCGCCGACCTGCGAGGTGGTGAAAAAGACCGCCTGAAAACCGGCGAAATCGCCTTCGGCCCGCATCCTCTGCATCAACACCGAGCCAACCATGCCGCGCCAGCCAACAAAACCGACTTTTTTCATATCCATCCCATGACGAGAATCCATAAACAACAATGACGCGCCGAAAGGCGGTGAAAATCAATAATCGTACAGCACTTGCTGGTCTTGCCGACAGCTTTTTTTCTGTGACCGCTATTTTGATTCAGACATCGAGCCGGATTTTCCCTTGAATGCAGGCGGGCTTTCCTTGTAGGATTTTCCATTCTCGCCTGTCAGGGGGCAGGCTGTCGTCACAGATGTGGTGAAACCATGAACTCGTGGAGAATACCATGAACGGAAAGAAATTTGTTAAAATGTCTGCGCTGGCGCTGTTTACCACTTGCTTTGTTTTCACCGCCGGCGCGGTCTTGGCGGCGGATACTTCCTGGCCGGAGGCTGGAACCAAGGTGAAGGAAGCCGCTGGCGCGGTCGGCCAGGCAACCAAAGACAGCGCCACCGGCGCCTGGGACAAGACCAAGACCGGCGCGGTGGATGCCTATGAAAAAACCAAGGAATCTTCCGAGGAAGTAGGCGGCAAGGTGGCGGAAAAATCGAAAGAAGCCTGGAGCGACACCAAAAAAGAGTCGAAGGAACTGTGGCAAAAGGGCAAAGATAAACTGCATGAAGCGACGGCGCCGGATGGAGCCGACAAGGCTGGGAAATAAAATCCATTGTTGGTATGGGCGGTTGGCTGGCCGCCCATACCGGGATCAACTCATTTCGCCTGTTCCCGCTTCATCTCTTCGTATTCGCGGATGGCCTCGAGCACCGATTCGTCCTGCCGCTGCTTGATTTCCGCCACTTTGGCCTGAACTTTTTCCTCCTTGATGCGCAGGCCCTGGGCGCCGAATAGGGTAGCGGCCAAATAGATGAAGGAAAACTTCATCAGTTCGATGTCGTCGGTCCTGATTTTTTCCACCACATCCGGCTCGATCTCATAGGTATCGAGAAAGGAACTCTCGAAGATGAAACGGCGGAACGATGGCAGATCAGTCGAGGCCATGAAGAACATCCGCTGCGCCTGCTCCGACAGGCTGGCCTGATGACCGTGCGATTTGCGCCGCATGATCAGCCGCAGCCATTCTTTGTTCATCTCGTCGCGGACATCGACGCCTTGGTCGGCGCGCCATTCGGCAATCGTCCACTCCTTGTCCTCGAGATGCCCTTTGCAGTGTTCCTCGACCACCTTGAAATAAAATTTGTCGTAACCGCCGAGCACTTCTTTGCCATCTTCCTCTTTACGGCCACCCTCGTGGAAATCGGCCATGCCAATCGGATAGTAGCGGCAGGCGGTCGGACGGTCGGTATACACGGTGCAGCCCTCTGGCGTCACGAAGGGGCAACGGTTGTCATCGGCCCGCATCTTGATGCGCACGCCCGGCATGTCGGTCTGTTCGAGAAAGTCCGGTTCGGCGTACTCGCTGATGAATTCATGCGATGGCATATTCAGACGGCGCGACAGTTGCAGAATGTCGTAAGGCGTGAGGATGATCTTGATATTGCCGCAGCAGGCGGTGAAACAGGAAACGCCCGGATGGCAGCGGAATTTTATTTTACTGTCCAGCGTCAGTTTCAAGGGCACGATGTTCGAGGGATTGTTGCCCTTAGCGAATTGCAGCGGCTGGTTATCGGTATGCTCCATGGCGAATGCTCTTGCGAAATGATGGGAATGGTGAAAAGGCCGAGGATGAAATGCCGGGGATACTAAACGGAAGCCCCGGCGCTGTCAAATGCCGTCCGCATCGCTCAGACAAATGCTCGTCGTTTTTCCCGTCGCTTGCCGCGCCGTTCGGCGCTGCCGTATGGGGCCTCCGCCGTGCGGAATGCGGGATGGATACGCGGTAAATGGTCAAAGGTATCTACAGAAGTCTATGAGCGAGAGCAGGCATGGCTTTGATTGCAATTTGTTTGTAATGTTTGATTTTGTTCAGGTCGTAGCCGATGGTTTCCAAGAAATCGTACATTTGCAGGAAAATCAAAAGACCGGACAACAGGACGCCTTTTGTTGGCGGTCGCCCTCGCTTCCTGGCTTTACCGCTCAGTCTGGTAAAAATTTGTTTGAGAGTTTTCACCTAAACAGAGAGACTAATTTTTGCAATAATTAGACAAAAATGCTTGCATATTATGTCAATATTTTCTAATATTAGGCATGAACAATCCACCACGGAGGCAAGCATGATAGAGTGT
>Ga0209629_10002533_pt1 | contig 12528 bp, 13 predicted proteins | sample TergutCu122P5_FD_187286 | JGI IMG/M metagenome (GOLD analysis project Ga0209629, IMG submission 187286) | Cubitermes ugandensis P5 segment gut microbial communities from Kakamega Forest, Kenya - Cu122 P5 (SPAdes) (version 2) | ecosystem: Host-associated > Arthropoda: Insects > Digestive system... | reverse complement strand
TTAATCTTCAACAGTACATATGTTACACTACACTCCTCAACATGTTTCGAGCAGCACGCTGCTCATCATCAGGAGGACCAATTGTATCACCACAGCCTCTGGTATCGTCACCCTCTGTAAGCAGCCATACAGTATGCGGGTGGAGAGCTCTCCACCTGCATACTGTACGGCTGTTTACAGAGGGGACAATACCAGAGGCTGTGGTGATACAAATGGTCCTCCTGATGATGAGAAACGTGCTGCTCGAAACATGTTGACGAGTGTAATGTAACATATATATCGTTGAAGATTAAAAGAATTGTGCACTGACTTGGTATTTTGAAAAGTCTATGCTATGATGCACAGTCAGAAAAACATCAAATTACTCAACTTGTTATGACATGTACATGACATCAGATGTAGTCCAAGGGCAGTTCCAGGAAAATGGCTATTGAAAAATTAAAAATGAATTACAAGATTCAAAAATAAAACCTGGGCCAAGCTACATATTTAAAAAACCATAAAAAGAGCCATGAACTTGGACTAACCAGACCGCAGACACCACACAATGTTCCAGAACACATGTAATTAAGATTCTCAACACCACTAACACCATCTGCAGAGAAAACTGTGAATCTTCACAAGTTCCAGAAGTTTATAAAGCAAGAAATATAAATGTATTACTTAGTCAATGTAGACCACAAAGGAATGGCAGTGCATCTCACCAGAAGTCATTATGATGGGTTACAAGAAGTGCTATACATCCAATACAGTGAATTTGCCTGATATGTTGTGGAATGGTAGTGAAGAGGATGGTAATAATAGGAGTGTCAGAAAGGTGACGGTACTGCGAAGATGGAGATAGTGACACTGACTGGTAAAGGTGGATCAAATCTGACATACTTTCTGTATTAAATTCATAATAAAATATTTTACCTTCACAGACATGTTTTATTTGGGGGGGTCATCCTAGGGTAGAGCCACCTTGCACTTGGGTAAATACGGTAATAAATAGTATCATTAACAACCAATAGAAGAGTGAAAGTCAATTTCTACATTATGCCACAGCATCACAGCCAAAACACCAATAGCAAACTGCAATGGGTTAACTTAGTATGAGCTACTATAAGCTAAGATGCTCATACTTACACAGCTCTTTGGCATTTAGTTTATATCTTATTCAATCGAGTGTCCATGAAGGTTGAAAAACATCAACTATACAGTCTTCTGGGATGTGACAGCATGAGTCAGGTACAATGAAACAATGTTTCAGAGGAATCTCCCTCATTTTCAGAGTACGTTTTCTACAATGAAAATGCAGGCAGCAGGTCATCAGAACTGTTTGCTCCTTTTATGAGACTACATGACATTGTACCCCAGACGTTAACATTCACATTCACTGCCACAATAACCTCTCACCTCACATGTACCGCTCTAGAACTGATAATAAATATTCATAAGCAACCTTACCCACATTTGGTGATTCATGTCAGCTGAACCATTAACTGCCAAGATTATATAGTGTTGATAGTAAACAAAATATGAAAACGCAGCACTGGGAGAACGGCAATGACAAAGGGAATTCTAAAGTACTCAGACAAGACTGTGTCCCTCTGCCACTTTCCTCGCCATAAATCCCACATTGTCCTGAGACCATTACATCTTACTTTCAACTTGCAAATGTATCTTTATTCTTCGCATGAAATGCATATCAAGTCACGAAAAAAATATTCTCTGGCAAGCACACACATTCCATGGGACAGCTCTCTTTCAAAATGTGCAACACATTCAAGAAGGTGGTGATGATATTTTACAATCTATCTCAATAACAATGACCTAGTGCCCCACACTGCACATTTCATCCCACAGTATGTTTCCTATTCAATCTACAAAATATTCACAGAACTTATTACGCTTAGCATAAACCGGATCATGCAACTTTCAGCTCATAACTGTACTTTCATTGCTGAAGAGTGTCACATCTTCAGATCCTGAAGCCAAAGCTACACCCAGTATGTGAATTTCATCTACGGTAGTTTTCTTCATTAATTTTATATACATATCCATCCACCATTTTGTAGAAATACACACACAGGTTTCTGCTTTAATGTGTAATGATAATTTTTACTGCTTTCTGTTTGACTTTTTAAACTACTTTTTCACTGGAATGTATAAATGGTCTGTAGAAGTGCACTGGGCAAGCACAAAGGTCAGTAGACTTGCACTTGTACTGCCATATGTTAATCGATGAAAACTGGATTTCTGCTTTAGAGATTTTCGGCTTACAGACTGCTGTCATGGAAACCCATAGAGCAAGGAACTGGTATATATCAATTCTGCTCTAGTAATTGATTTACCCATGAATAGTTCTGTACTACTTTACACACCAACATGTGACCATAACAATAAAATATGAATCCTCATTACAAATTACAAATGGCAGTTGTTGACTGTCTTTACATGTTACAAACTGAAGTATAACCAGCATCTACCTATCTGATTTCAATGTGTGATAAGCTTTTATTTTAAAAGTTCACAGAACTTAGTAACTCGTTCTCTTCTACAGGTAAAAAAAATCACAGCATCCTGAGGACGCTGACGTACCAAAAACATTCAACCCTTAAGGTATCTGGTTCAAATCTGCAACTGGACGTGCTGACCGAGGTTTACCATGTGTCTTCATATACTGACCATTTGCGACTATCTACTCATCTAATCTGTCACTGCATAACCACTAAAACTATAACGTTACCTTTTCACTTCCAGGTACTTGAATTCGTGCAGATGACTTGAACCGTGCTTCATTGTCTGAGTCACTCTCTTCACTGGTCCAGAGGTCTCCACTCTGCAGTTCAAGGTACGGTTCATCAAAGTCCTCTCCAGCCTCTAACACTGTGGATTCATCTGATGCTGCCACAGCTGCTACCATTTCTCTGTCCTTCCCTTCAACTGTACGTTTCTGCGCACCTTGATCAGTAATGTCTCTCTCTTGCTGTTCGCACAGCTGGTGAGTTGCTTTTAGACATATTTTTTTACCATCTGGCTTTACTGGCCCCAATGATTCAAACTTCCGTCGCCTAGCTTCCATTCGTGCCAAATTGGAACCAACACCCACAATATCACTTGATTCCACACAGTCCTTTACAGCTGATGAATCCAACACTGGAATCCTCTCTCCTGCTATATCCCGGAAATCTTCTTTTGATCTATCTGAATCCTTCTTGGAATCTTCCTTGTTCCTCTCTCTCTTCTGGGTTTTAGTTCTAGATTCCTTCCGTTTACTTGACCTCATTTTCAATGGCTTCTTACTAGGTCCTGGGACTGGTGATGGCAGATTTCGTTGCCTACCACTACTTCCTTCCCTGGTACTGGGAAGTAATGGAGCTGTAGGGTTCATGTAGTCTGCCACATGAAGTCGTAAAGGAGATTTGTACCGATGAGTGTCATTTACTGTCCCTCGTTCTGGAGATGGACTGAGACTAATACTTGATGTACGACTTCCACTCCTGCGACATGGCGACTGCAAACGTATGGGACTGTGTTTGTGATGCACATTAGGTTCATGATGTAAGTGTGGCTGCAAGAGTGGAGAGCGTGACCTGGGGCGAATGTTGTTCATTCGTGACTCCTGTAAAGGTCTACGTGAATCTCTCACAGGTGATTCTTGAATTCTTGGAGGTAGCCTGCTAACAGAAGGTTTTCTATTTGGGGAATTTGACTGCCTTCTACGATTTCCATATGGTGATGGAGACCTCTGCTTACCACTGGGTGAATCTGAGTATCTCCTAGCAGCAGACGAAGTTCTCTGGTTGAGTGGTTGTCTAGGTGGAGACCATGGTGATAATTTGCGACCAGCTGGTATGTGTCTGGGAGGTTGCCTATTATACGGGGAATGAGACAGGCGTCTTCGCAAGGAGGGTGACCTAGACACTCGTCGTTTGGGAGACAGAGGTGACCCATTACGGAAGACTCTGCTCCCTGAAGGTGACCTGCCTCTAGACACAAATCTTTCAGGACTGCGAGACAATGAGTGGGAGTAACGCCCTCTGGGTGGAGAAGGATTTCTCCGTAGTGGAGAAAATCTTCGGGGTGGGGAAGGGTTTCTTCGAGGTGGGGAGGGGTTCCTTCGAGGTGGGGATGGAGAAAGCCTTCTTCTTAGAGGTGAAAGAGGCCTGCGGGGTGAAACTGAAATCCTCCTTGCTCTGGGTGACATAAGACGTTTTGGGAGAGGTGAATGTGATGTTCTTCTCGACTGTGGCGATCGTGACCTCCGTGGAGATGCCCACCATCTCGATTCAGGTGATCTATATGGTGAAGTACAATTTAATCGAGACAGAGACTGCCTTGGTGACAGGGGTCGCCTGGGTCGGGGAGAATGCCTCAGAGGCGAGACTCTAGATGCTTTATTACTGCTGGGTTGATGCCATGATGGGGGAGATCTTGAGTATCTCTTTCTTGGAGATCTCACTGACCTCACTGGAGACCTTGACCTAGACCTTGATCTTGCCAAATAAACTGGTGATCTGGACAATCGACGCCTTGGAGATCTTGGAATCCGGTTTCTTATAGGTGAGTAACTAAATCTGCTCCTTGGAGACTGAGATCCAGAATGCCTGCTCTTAAGTAATGATGCTTTGTAGCTGCTGGGGGTTCTTGATCTTGATCTTGACTTTCTGGAGAAAATAGGGGATAACTGCTTCTGTGAGGTACCAACTGTGGGGGATAAATGGCAGTTCTGATGTATACCACTAGACTTATCACTTTTTGTTCTTTCACTTAAAACATTATCTTTATGGTTACTTGAAATGCATGAAGATACGAGGCTCTGCACTATTGGAACTGTCGTAACCTTTGTATATTCTGAAGAACTGTTATGTGAAGGTTCTTTTGTCTTTTGGTTACTAGAGTTTGACACACCAGGTACTACTTTTGAGGTAGAAAGACCTCCCTGACTTTTCTGACTTTTTGAAGTATCACTTATATTACGTTTTGATTTGGCAGTTACTGATTTCTTGTGTTTCTGAAGATCTGATTTCACATTACTATTCACAAGTACACTTGAGTCACTCTTGTTCATTTCCTGTTCTAGCTCATCCATCAGCTTTTCCAAACTATCTTCTTCTTCATCATCTGCCATCACCAGGACATCAGGATCATTATCCAGCTCAGCAGCCACACCTGAGCCTACAGACACTTTATCACTTGTCTCGTTGTCATCCTCACTCTCGTCCGCTGATGAATCAGAGTTGGAGTCATCATATCTACTAAATTTTGTAGACACTGGAACAATTACAATAAATTTACAGTAAACCTAACACCACTGATACTCCAATCTCATATTTCTGAAATAAAGTAAACATTTTCAAGCTTAACGGAACACGTATCAAGCACAGTTACAAAGCAATGTGCATTTATTAACTGCTGTGCTTGTACTTCATATTTGGGAAGTGTAAGTCTGAATGCTCTCTACATACAGTGGGGATTACCAATCTTAATCAGTCTCTCAAATAAGTGATAGGATAACCTATGATTACTGTAACACTATCCACATTACACTCCCACATTCACCATTCATAATAGTTCTCAAATTAACACCTCTTCTTATATTACTGTAATTACCCAAATATAATACATTATTCTGCCGTAAAATAGGTTCTGGGTTGAATGTACATGTGTACTTATTCATTCCTTAATGCTGAAGTTCTCTATCAGTCTAAATATTTAGCTGTTTTGCCTTGTTTGCTAAGAAACACAGGATTATGACATAAGACCACGTGCATCCATCTCCCCTAATATTTCATAACCAACTGAAATTTTCAGGAAACTTGATATGATGATACCACTATGGGGCCACCTACCCTTTGTACATTTTAATTTTCTATCACTAACAGCAAAGCAGGCATAGCGAAAAAACCTGAAGCAGACACAGCATTAGCAGAATTTAACACAGACCAAAAAATGAGTTTTAAAATGCACCTTTTAATTGCGATTATGGTTTGTAAATTGCAGAAAAACAAGGCAGATGCAGAAAATCTAAATCGGGATTCTGATTTGAAGGACATAACTGACCATCCACATGAAGTTTTATATGAGGGGCAGATTACAAACATAAAACTTCTGCTAGGATGACTTTTCATACGTGAAACACACACAAGCCACTGGTACAAAACCTTTGTTCTATTAGGCAAATCTAACACGGCAGTAGTAATAGAAATAGGTCACCAATTGTATAATTCACAGTTCTTGCTAGCCTAACAATACAATCAAGCATATGACAGAACAAACATGTCATGAATTCTTTTCATAACTCAATGTTCTTACTGCACCAAGCTAATCTTTAGACATAAAAATGAGAGCAATTAACTATAACACAGCTATTTTGGCACCATTTATTTCCAAGTTAAACCAATCTGAGTTCACATCAGCTGAATATCAGTGTACGCTCATTCCTATTACAAAAACAGAATAATTTCTGTCAACAAAAATAAATGAAAATACCTGTTGGACCATCCAGTTTATCCTTATTACTTTCAACTTTACAGTAGCGATGCTGTGGCAACCCCAGTTTAGGACTGTTGCTGGTGGCAACTGTAGCAGCTCTTCCTCTTCCTACTGATGAACTCTGACAATTATCACTTTTTGGGGGAGGTTCATTACTTATGGGGACAATTGCAATCAAATTTGAGTTCAGTCGATGTCTCTGGAAAATTGGCTATAACAAAAAGAAAACACACCAATTACAAATATGTTAACAGAAAAATGGATTAAAAATGCACTTACTACTAGTGTTAAAAGGCAACAATGTCTTTGTGCTCAATTAAACACAACATTATGAAAATATATGGAGGTGATGAGACATCGGTCCCTATATTTTTAACCTTAGCACTAGACAGAGATGACTTGTACACCTCAGCTGTATCACGTCAACCTGACTGGGAACAGAGGCAGTCTAAACATTGCGATTCCTGAACACCTGTGGGTCTTCGTGGTCAATGACATGACAAATCCAGAGATCTTTCTCTGATTTTTATCTTCTCACTATAATCACAAAAAATTCACTGCGGTACATTATAGTGATATGACCTCAATTTATTTGTGTGTGTGCATAATACAATATGGCACTCCTGCTTTAACAGCTGGTTTTTATAATGTACACTCCCTCTATCCTAACAGGTTTACAATGCATAACACCCCTTTAATTATATTCCTCTTATTTACCTACCTCATTACCCCAAATAATTTTCTCTAAAATACTCTGTATTTCATTTCCTAATCACCATCTTCACTCTTTTCTGAAACATACAAATTTCTATCCTTCACTCTTTTCTGAAACATATACATTTATATCCATATTTAAAAAATAACTGTTACAATTAATTTTTTACAATAATAAAAGCAGTAACTTCAAAATAATACATGGTGAGATATACTATGTAGTAAATCTCATTTCATATCTGAAACAATATACGGCACTCAATAACTTGGCTCATTCCGGTAGAATGCCCCTACAGTTATCAATACTAATATCAGCATTTTTTTAACCTCATTACTTCATCCAAAAAGTGTTTTCTTACATCCATTCACAAACAAACACGTACACAGAAAAACACTCCTAGAAATTTGTTTTATACATTTAGGCCATAAGAAAATTTCCAGTATTTTGAACACATGCAGCATACTCTCTGTTTTATTTTCTGCAAAATGCAGTTTATTTCATTATGCTAACACTCACATTTCTCATAAACCATGCACTAAAATTTAAATACCCACCCTGACAGGATAAAAGTTAAGAAATTCAGATCTTGGCTACAGCATTTCATACTGGTGTCTAGCTACCAATCAAAACATTGGAACAAACAAAATTTGAAGCAGGGCTCTAGAAATACAATCCACTGGCCAGATGATAGGATTCACTCTTTCACAGTAAAGCACTACACTTTATACCGTTACCATACACTTAATTGTGCAAAATGGGTGCCAACATTGCTGCAATCTTAGTATGAAGCACCACTGTACAATTACAGATTGCCTAAGGGGAAATCATGTTATATGAAATTTGTGGATGGGCATTAGAATTAATTACTCAGTTTTAATAATGAGATAGTCCATTCAAAACTATTTCCCTTGTCCAACCAAATACTTACATTTCTTCCTGGGTGAGTGTAGGACTTTCCTCCCCTGAATCCCCTCCCAAGACCAGAAATCTGTTGTGGTTGATACAATGTGTTGTTAAGATGGTTCAAACTATTTGTTGTTGGCTTATTACTTCCTAGTGTCTGTAATGCTGCAAGGCGAAGGGCCTCTAAGTCTTCATCATCATCATCACGGTTCTGTAACTATAAAAACACATACTATACTAGAACTACAAACTAAAAACAATTTTAGCCAACTATTTTTCACATTAAACATGTACTTCTACCATTTACAGCAGAACTCCGATATCGTACGTATTTCCTTGGTCCTCAAAAAAGATCCAATACAGACCTCCAAAGCCACTGGTACTACACATGCCATTTTTTGTCAAACGTTTCTGTAATTTTCCAATCTGTACTATGTACCTACCCATGATGTTAAATATATGTCATCATCTGAGGTATTTGCACATACATGCTGTTTCAGGAGCTGGCTCTACTCCCTTCTCCAGGGTTATTATGGTTTTAATTTTTGCCTTAATGGGAACAGCTGGGATAGAAAATGAGACCTTTTGAATGCCAATATTTGGCAACATTCAGTTCTTGGACTTTGTCAAACATCTCGTGTTTAAAAACACAAAAACTGAACACAATGTTTCAGAAATGAGTTTTGTCTCTGACCTCAGGAAAAGGGGCCCATTCGACAGAACTATTCTCACTCAACTGAAACATCAAGGACTAAAAATTTAAATATTTTGTTTTCATGTATTTTGGGTGGCGTGACTTGAATTAGTGTGACTATGTCGTGTTGGATATAATGGTCTAATTAAGCTGAACTCTATAAAACTCGATAAACATTAAAATACAGCCACCACAGTATATACAATATTATTCACATTTTCTTTATAGTAGCCTGTGTAAAGGAAATCGTATTTAGCGGTTACTGATTGAAGCATACTAAACGTTATGTGATAAAATCAATCAACCACACTCCTATTCTCTGTAAATTCGAAATTTTATCACATCGTATTAGGCAACTGGAAATATGACCAATCAATAAACTACATTAAGACGCACCTTACAAGCCATCAACACCATCAACGCAATTGTCTACGAGACGGACGGAATGGACTTATCGATTCACAGAATTAATGCGGTGCCTTATGCATCATCAGGTTTAAACGACAAAGCAAAAGCATTTCAGTCTCATGAGGTTTCGCTATGTCGTTCGGCCATCCCATGTAAACAAAACGGCTCGCACAGGCCTAAATCGGACTATTTTGCATAATTAAGAAGAGACGCATGATTTCATACACATTGGTAAATTAGCACTAAACAAAGTTATGTGATACAATTACGGCAGTGACAACAAATCACTCTGTACAGCAAATGCGTCAATTGCGCCTAATATTTCTACTCGACCTAGAAAATTCACTGGCATCAATTACAGTATTCCAACATCCAAGGAAATGTATGATAAATTAAATAATTCCCACGTGACTCTCAAAGTTTTCTTTACAGCTTTCAAACTACTAAATACAGCCCTACATACGTAATACTCACCCTTTGCACTAACGCCATTTTGCTCTGCTTTCACTTTCCTGTTGAACCACGGATTACATATCATCTCTCCCGAACACAGATTAACACCTTCCTCACAACCAATACATCACACTTTCTCGAACCCACGCATGCCGATTATACACCACAGATTACATTACAAGGCCCAACGGCGTTTGTAAATACGGTAATCACCGTGATCTATGGTTTTAGTGTTATCACATATCATCTGTGGTTAACATCATAATTTTTCAGTGAATGTTGAGTCTGTTGTAGAGTTCATACTGCGAGAAAAAAAAAATTGATTGTAACAAATTATCATCTCTATTCCTTTTCCATAAATCCAATAATAGATACATATCACGAGGATTTGGAAATGGTCACATAGCTAGCAGTCCATAACTAAAATTAGTTAGAATGACTCTTTCTAATCCTTGTAATAGTAATTATGAACTGTGGAGACAAACCAATAAAACAACTGAAACTTAAAAGCAAATGCAAAACGTGTGATTATCTATTACAGTTAAAGAATTCCTGCAAGGTATCGCATGAATTGGAGTTAAGAAACCTGTTTTAGGGCAATATGAAAACATTCAAAAGCATTCCTTGAACACTTTGTATTTGCTGGGAAGTGATTGAAAATCTTTATTCCAGAGTAACAGGTCCCCTTCTAAAATTCAGTTAAATTAGATATGGGTGGATTAAGACTGGTATTGTATCTAGTATTAAAGTTATGAATTTCCATATTCATTGTGAAAAGGTGTTAGTTATTCACAATGTATAATGACATGGTATATACGTACTGTGAACATAAAGGTAGTATTTCCATGTTTTTAAGTAGACCTCTGCAGGAATCCCTGCTTCTTGAATTTGTTATTCTACTATATACATTTTTTTTTAATCTGAATATTTTAATGCTGGATATTGCTTGTCTCCCAAAATTATACAATTAAGTTATAGTGGAATGTATGTACGAAAAAAAATATCATTCTTAATGTCTCTTGGGCCAATATAGTATTAACTGATCTTACTGCCAAACAAGCTGAATTCAGCTTTGACATTATTCGATCAATACGGTATTTGCAGGAGAAGGTATCATTTATAATTAACCACAAAAACTCTGGGTGAGTGGTGTTAGAGATACAATGGTTATTATAGCAAACATTAATGTTATCATTAAAATTACTTGTTCTAAACTCTAAGCATTGAGTTTTACTAAAGTTTAAAGATAATGGGTTAGTTTTACACCATTTTCTTATATTCATAAATATTTCATTCACTATTTTAAGATGTGTATCATTAGAGTTGGTTGCTATTATATTTGTATGATCTGCAAACAAGATGACATTAGCATCCTTAGTTGCTATCTTTGGCAAATTATTGATATAAAGAAGAAAAGGCAAAGGGCCAACAATTGAGGCTTGTGGAGCACCTCTTTTAACCTCTTTCCAGCTGGAGTATGAGACCTTATCATTAGCAACTGCATTATTAGTAAGTACACTTTGAAATCTCATAGAGATATGATTGCATCAACAAATGGAATTTCCCAACAATCCCATAAAATTCTAATTTATCTATTACTATTCTATGATTTATACAGTCAAAGCTCTCTCCAGGTCACAAAATATAACCCCCCACTGGAATTTTGTTATTCACTGGAACTAGAATTTAATTTATTAATTTGTATGATGCTATTTCAGTTGAAATGTTGGGTCTGAAGCCAAATTGTTCATCTACAACTATGCCATTCATGTATATATGTGTGAGAAGCCTCCTTTAAATAAGCTTTTCAAAGACCTTGGAGAAAGAAGTTAGCAAAGATATGGATCTGTAATTGAAGGTGATAAATTCATCTCCATTTTTAAATACTGGTTTGATTATAGAAAATTTTAATCTATCAGAGAAAACTCCCAAGGAGAGAGACTTGTTACAAAGATATGTTATAGTGAATATGATAAAAGGATCACTAACTTTTAGGATTTCAGTAGGAATTTCATCGTAACCACAAGAGTTTTAAGTTTTTGGGATTTAACCACATTTTTCTATTTCAGTGGTTGAAGTATAAAACCACTGGATAGTTGGGAATGAATGCTTAAATTTATTAAATAAATATTTTATAGGATTGTTTTCATGATCATTATTACCACTCCTAACACTGCTGATGACTGAGTCAGGTACTGACATTATTTTGAAGTTTGGCACACGTTTATGTTATTTTATTCTTTAACTACATATTTAGTTTTTGTATCTGTATTTTAGATCCTGTTTTGTATATGACATAACTGTATAAATGTACCAATATTTATCTGTTATGCAGTGGTCTAGTAAATTATTTTTTGTCCAGTAAGCACTGTATCCTTTTAATTGGTGTTTTCAAAGTTATTATTTGTTATATTAAAATAATTTATATTACATTAAATCCTCAAACATCATATTAGGCCTAGTAACTAAAATCATTGTACGCTTTTATACTGACTTAAATTCTTGACTTCTTAAGCAAATATTTTTGTTACTTTTATGTAAAGTATCGACTATCGCCATATTCATGTGGATTCCGTAATCCTGTAAGGATCCACAGAATGAGAATATATATATGATATGATATTGTTTGAATGTTGTCTTAGAGTCCTGCATAAATCACTACTGTCCACACACTTTTCATCCTTCGGTAAATAAAATTGTATTTAAAGCTGGTGAGGTCGATTGTTATTAACCGTCAATGTGAAGTACAGCCAAACCTGTCTTAGACATAACCAGGGCATAGCAGAAACCTGTCTATAATGGAAAACTTGCAGTCTCCAGATCTAAAATTCAAATACCTCTATTAAAGTGAACCAGTGTTTACTGTTGGGGGGGG
>Ga0209629_10002532_pt1 | contig 12533 bp, 7 predicted proteins | sample TergutCu122P5_FD_187286 | JGI IMG/M metagenome (GOLD analysis project Ga0209629, IMG submission 187286) | Cubitermes ugandensis P5 segment gut microbial communities from Kakamega Forest, Kenya - Cu122 P5 (SPAdes) (version 2) | ecosystem: Host-associated > Arthropoda: Insects > Digestive system >... | reverse complement strand
TGGAACTCCCTTTCTCTTCATAAACTCCGTCATAAGTGGAAGCAGGTTCCTGATGTCTGCAAAAATTCTAAGCGCAAACGCCCATATGCTTTAAACAGAGTTTTTTGCTGTTAATTGTACGCAGGTGGGGCGAACTGTGTTCGCCCGCTCTTTGACCCCGGGCGACGTCATTGCGGGCTTGACCCGCAATCTCCCCTACAAATACAATGCTTGCCGAATGGCCGTAATTACCGTGAAATTCATATCATAAATGCCCGTTCGCGGACATATCCTTGTTATAAGAATACACGAAGGGGCTGGGAAAATGACCGATGAACGCAAGGTTGGCAGGCATTCTGTCAGCATAAATCAAAAACAGTCCGTTAGCATAACGGGCGTGTCGGACGTGATATCATTCGATGAGGAGGCCGTCGTCTGCGATACCGAGCAGGGCGTGCTGGTCATCAACGGCGCTTTGCTCCATGTGAACCGGCTCAACCTCGATTCGGGGGAGCTGGACCTGGACGGCGACATATTCGGGCTGAGCTATGAGGAGCAGCGGGGCGGCACGAAGGGCAAGGGCTCGCTGCTGAACAGGATATTCAAATAATACTGTTTCTTTTTTATCATTGACATAAATCAGCGTACATCCGTAATGCGCGCAGACACAGCGAAATCTTTTATTCGCAGGTCTGCGCGCTTCAATGGAGGATAGCTGATTTATGTCAACATTCATTAAGAAACAGTATGAAGCGCAAATAACGGGGGCGGGTGAGGCGCGTGATACTCTCGGCGATGGGGCAGACAAAGCTTTTTGCGCTGACCGTTCTGACCGGCTTCGCGATAGGCTTTATATTTGATATCTTCCGCGTGCTGCGCATCGAGTTCCGGCATCCGTCGTTTCTGATCCAGGCCGAGGACGTCCTGTTCTGGTCGCTGGCGTCGTTCATCATGTTTTACTTCCTGCTGATGCTGAACCACGGCGAGGTGCGCGTTTTTCTGCTGATGGGCGCGGGGCTTGGCGCGCTGCTGTATTTTTATACCGCGAGCCCGCTCGCCGTGCGCGCGCTCAGCCTTATAGCGGATATCCTCAAAGAGATTGCCGCGCTTACGCTCAAGATTCTGCTGGCGCCTCTCAGGCTGCTGCTGGCCCTTGCGCGGAGGTTTCTGTGTCCTTTGGTAAAAAATGTAATTAATTTGTTAAAAAAGCTCTTGAAAAAAAATGATATATATGAGAGAATAAAATCTGTCCCAATAAATAAAACGCTAAAGAAAAAGGCTGTGCCGGAGCGTGAACGAACATATGAAAGACGGAAAAAGGCGCGTAAGCGCGCGCATTAAGCTGTACATGCTGTTCTGGGCCCTGTTGCTGGTATCGTTCACCGTCGGAATCAGCGTGCAGTACGCCGGCTACAGAAACGCCGTAAACCAGCGGATGGCCGAGGAAAACCAGATAGCGGACGCCAACAAAAGAACGGCCGAACTAAAGGACGAAATCGCATACAGCGGCAGCGACGCGTTTGTCATGAAAATCGCGCGGGAGCAGCTGGGCCTGGTCATGCCGGGCGATCTGCTCTTCCACAACACCGCCAACGACACCGGCGGCCAGAATAACTGAGTAAATTTTTTGCGGCAATAAAGCAAACCACCCCGGCGTTATCCGCTGGGGTGGTTTTTGACTGTCATCCGAACTCGTGAGATTGCGGGTCAAGCCCGCAATGACGGTTATTATTAGGCGTTACGGTTATTATTAGGTGTTAATGACGGTTATCGTTAAGCATTAATCATGACCAGGAACATATAGCTCACGGTAGGGTCGGCGTTTGACTTGACGGTAATGCGGACCGAGCCGGTCTTGAGGGCGGTGACCAATCCGGTGACGGGGTCTACCGTGGCGACGGCGGGGTTGCTGGAGGACCAGGTGACGTTGGGGTCGGCTCCAACCGGGTTGACGGTGATCTGCAATTGCAGCTTTGCGCCGACTTTCATGTTCAACGAGGTCTGAGCGGCGGACATGGTTATGCTGGTGGGCGGCACGGGGCCGGATATTGGCGTCCACTGGGCGGTCAGGGTGATATTGGCGGTTACCGGGGCGCTGAAGTTGTAAAGCGTTCCGCCCAGGAACCAGCCGCCAAAGGTGTAGCCTGACATGGTGGGGGCAGCGGGTTCAGCGGCCGTTCCGCCGGAGGTTACGGTCTGTGGAGCCGGAGCGGGCGAGCCGCCGTTGGCGTTGAAGGTTACCGTGTAGGTCACGGGCAAGATTGACGTCCACTGGGCGACCAGGGTGATATTGGCGGTAACCGGATTGTTGAAGTTATAAAGCGCGCCGCCGAGATACCAGCCGGCGAAGGTATAATCCGCCTTGGTGGGGGCCACGGGCGGCGAAGCCTTGCCGCCGGAGGCTACGGTCTGCGTCAGCGGAATCGGTGAACCGCCCGCCGCGTCGAAGGTTACGGTGTAGGTGGTTACCGGTATCAACGTCCAATGAGCCGTTAGTGTCAGGTCGGCGTTGACAGCCGTTCCGAAGTCGAACGCAGTTGCCGCGCCGGAAATGAACCAGCCGTCGAAGGTATAACCGGCCTTTGCCGGGTTAGCGGGTTTGGTGGCTGTGCCGCCGGAGGTTACGGTCTGAGTTGGCGGGTTCGGGGAACCGCCGGCCGCGTCGAAGGTTACGGTGTAGGTTGTGACCGGTATCAACGTCCAGTGAGCCGTGAGGGTTAAATCGGCATTGACAGCCGTTCCGAAGTCGAACGCAGTAGTGGTATCCGGGGCGAACCAGCCGTCAAAGGTATAACCAGCCTTTGCCGGGTTGGCGGGTTTGGTGGCCGTGCCGCCGGAGGTTACGGTCTGCGCTGGCGGGATCGGTGAGCCGCCGGCCGCGTCGAAGGAAACAATGAAGGTTTCCGGCGGCGTGACGGGCGTCCACTGGGCGGTCAGGGCGGTGTCCTCATTGATGGGGTTATTCAGGAAATCGAAGGCGGTATCGGAACTGGGGATGAACCAGCCGTCGAAGATGTAGCCGTCACGCGTCGGGGGCGTGGGCTCCGCCGCGAAGCCGCCGTCCGCCACTTTCTGGTCGGCGGGGGTCGGCGAGCCGCCGTTGGCGTCGAACGAGACGGTGTAGGCCGCGACGTCCGACCAGATCGCGAACAGGGTGATGGCTGAAGCGGCGACCGTAATTGGGCTGCCGGCGGCGTAGGCCTTGCCGGAACCGTCCATGGAGGTGTTCCACGCGGCGAACGCTTTGCCGACCGGGCCTGACGGGGCCGCCGCGGCGGCGAACACGCTGCCGCTGATCTTGGAGGCTTCCTTCGGGGCCGTGCCGGGCACGCCGTTCATATCGTAGGTTATGGCGTATTTAGCCGGCAATTCGGGAACGGGATCGGGCGTATTCGCGAGCATAAGCTCGGAAATCTGCGCGTAGTCGCCGTCCTGCTGGCCGGAGATGGTTCCGGAGCGGGTCATCGGGCCGTACCATCTGTAGTATCTGTAGGCCGTGCTGTTGTCGAACTGGTACAGGATGGAGCCGCTGGGGCCGGTGGCGTTATTCGAGACGAAATTGACGTTATCGGCGCGGCCGGGCAGTTTGAAGAATGTCGTCCAGTTGACGCCGTCGTTCGAGCCCTGGAGGCCGGAACCCAGCGCGCGCTGGCCGTTGACGCCCTTTCTGGGGATGATGACGGCGGTGTTGATAACCTGCGGCGTCGCGGCGGTGAAATCCCAGGAGAAGTAAGCGCCCTGGTTGACCCACAGCGTGCCGGTGGTGACCGGGTTGACCTGTACGTAGTTATCGTTGCCGGCAACGCCCGACGCGGTATCGTTGGAATCGCCCGCGATCAGGTCGAAGGCGTTGCCCTGCGCGCTGTTGCCGGTGGCGTTGGCGGACAGCACATATGTGCCCGACGGGTTTGAAGTGGGGCAGGAGCCGATATGCTTGCCGTTGAGGTCTTTGGCCGCGTTGATCGAGCGGTCCTCAGCGCCGGCGGGGATGTTTATCGCGTTGACCGTGAACGTCTTGGTGACTGTATTGCCGCCGTTGACGAAGTCCACTTTCATGCTGTACCGCCCGTCGCGCTCAACCCAGAACGTGCCGTTGTTCCAGTCTACCCTGGCGTCCAGGAACTCGGGATGGAACAAACCGGGATAGCTGTTCGAGGTGGACGTGATCCAGAAGTTTTTGGTATCCTGCGTGCCGGAGAAGAACTGGACGACGTTCATGCCGTCGACGGTGAGCGTGCCGCCGTCCGGGACATTATCCATATTGATAACGTCCGGGGGCGTTACAAGGGCCCATTTGGCGGTGAGGGCGGTGTCCTCCGCGATGGGGGTGTTGGCGAAATCGAAGGCCGTGTCGGAGCCGGGCGCGAACCAGCCGAGGAAGATGAAGCCGTCCCGCGCCGGGGCTTCTGGCTCCGCCGCGAAGCGGTTTTCTATAACCGTCTGCGGTTCGGGGGCGGGAGCGCCGCCGCCCGCGTCAAATGACACGGTGTAGGTCGGGATTGGCGTGAGCACGACCGCCGCAAGCACTATCGCGCCGGCCGCGGTTGCCTGTGACCTTAATGTGTATGTGCCGGCGGCGAGGACCATGTTATTCGCGAGCGTAAGCTGAACGAACTTATTATCAGCCACGTTCGCCTGTGTGCAGTGCATGAAGTACGAAGCGCCCACCAGAAGCGTGCCTGTGGCCGGAATGCTGCCCGTGAGCTGGCTGAACGTTGGGCCTATGGCCGTTTCCGCGCCGTCCTTGAAGCTCAAAAAGTTCTGTAAGGACGCGCGGCCCGAGGTGTTGGGCTTGTAGATAAGGGCGACCGTGTACTGGCCGTCCGCCGGGACGTCGAAATCGATGCTGGCGGAATTGCCGACGGCGGCGGAAGCCGTCTGCAAATAGCAGGAGTTGTTGTCAAAGTTCTTGGCAATGATGGACGTGGGGCTGGTGACGACCGTCGGGTTGAGCACGCACGTTGTGGCGCTAAGCGTGCCGCCGCTGGAAAGGAAGGCGGAGCCGTCGGCGTTCTGCAGGCAGTAGAACGTCCTCAGCGAGGTGTCCTTTACGGTTACGTTCGCGCTGGCGGTGAGGTTGTCCAGGTTGACGACGCCGTCGGGCAGGGCCAGCGCGCCGGTGAACGTATACGTTTTCGGGGCGGCCATGCTGCTGTAAGCCGGCGAGCCCGCGTTCCAGGTAACGCCCGCGGAGGCCGTGCTGCCGTCGCCCAGGGTTATCATAACCGTGGCGGGCAGGGCGATATTCGCGAGGGCGGTGCCCCATTCGACGGTCGTGTCTTTTATGGCCGCGACAGAGGCCACGTTCTGGGCGGTGAACCTCCACTGCGCCACAAGCGTGATGTCCGAGGTGACCTGGGCGCTGAAATCATATGGAACGCCGTTAAGGTTCCAGCTGACGAAGTCATAGCCTTCCTGCGTCGGGTTGGCGGGCTTGGCCGCGGGATAGGCGTCCTCAACGGAAACGGGCGCGACCGGGCTGCCGCCGTTGGAATCAAACGTGACGGTGTGCATGACGCCGGTGCCGGCGGTCCATGTGGCTGAAATCGTGATGTCACTGTTCACGGGGGCGGAGAAGTTATAAGGCACGTCGTTCATTATCCAGCCGGCGAAGATATAGCCGGGGCGCTTCGGGTCCGCGGGTTTGGCCACCGCGCTGCCGGTGGTTACAGAGACTGTGGCGTCCGGCGTCACGCCGTCGTTATAGTAGAACGTGACGGTGTTGCTGGAGGCCGGGGTCAGGCTGAGTATGCGGCAGCCGTGGGCCTGCATGGCTTCCGAATAGGATGTGAGGTTTTGCAGCGTCTTGTCGTCCGGGGCTTTTGTTATCGCGTCCGTCCCGGCGTTCGGGTTGACGCCGTACCACAGATCGCGCGCGTTCCAGCTGCCGGTGAGGCCCAGGTCTTTCGCGAAATCGACGGTGGTGACCCTGTTTTCGGTGGAGGTTCTGTTGAATATGCCGAGTATGTATTCGTTGGTATTGCCAACCCTGCCGAACCAGGCCTGCGTCAGCGGGTCGTTGAGGCCGTTGGTCGCGGAGGTGGAAATGTTTACGCTCTTGTTGGGGACGGCGGCCTCTGCGAAGATATGAACGGGCTTGGCGTAGAAATTGGCCAGGTTCAGGCGGGCCATGTCCGCGTTCTTATAAGCCCACGCCTTGACCGCGCCGCCCGCGCCGCTGGCGGTGTCCGCCTGGATGCCGCTGTTGGTGCCGTTATTAGTGGGTTTGTTATCGCCGATTTGCAGGCCGGCGTTGTTGAGTATGCGCAGAGAAATGACGCTCTCAACCTCGCGGTCCGTGAAACCGGCGGTCTTAACATAGTCGCCGTCCAGGATCGGGGCAGCCTGGTTATATGTGCCGTCCCTGTTGGAAACTAAGTAATTGAGGAAGTTATACGCGTCGAACTGCGTATTGAAAGGCGGCCAGTTCTGCTGCTTGACGGTGCCGTCGCCCGGGGAGGCTCCGGAAAAGCGGTTCCAGCCCTGGGTGTCGTTAGTTATGCGCATCGAATCCGCGTAGAGGCCGTCGTTGGCCATAATATAACCGGGGCCGGAGGCGTTGAGCACGTCGCCGAACTGGTTGATGCCCTGCCCGGCGGGGTTGACGTCCGTGCCGACCTCGTTGCAGAATTCAATGGCGAAATCGCGCCCCGCGCCCTCGCGCATCCATCTCTCAATCTGGGACATGGCCGCGTTGCCGTAGCCGTAATACGAGAAGCGCATGAAGTCCTGCTTGACGTACTTATAGCCCATGGACTTGAAATAATTAATGTAGCCCTGAATGTATTCCTGAGCGCCCGTGGAGGCCGGGTTTATGAAATCCCAGTCCTGGAAGTGGGGGCCGTTGGAGGAGCCTGTGGCGGTGGTGCGGTTGGACGAGACGACCGGAACCAGCTTATCGGTGGAGGGCCGCAGCCTGTCGGAAACGGGTATCGGCGGGTTTGTGCCGGGTATGTAGTAGTCATAGCCATCGTATTTGTAGCCGTTGACGGAGTCCGTCGCGGCTACGCCTAATGATATCTGATTGGGGAGCCAGGCGGTGTTCTGATAAGCGCCGGGGGTGATGCCTCTGGAGTTGCAGTAATCCGCGAAGCTCTGATAGGTATACCCGTTATCAATCCACTTAAGGTACGGGGCGATGGGATAGCAGCCGTATACGGCCCTGCTGTGGTCGATGGTGTTGCCGAAGCAGTCGGTCGTGATGCTGTCGGGAATTTTGCCCTCGATCTTCACCTGGGCGCAGCCGTTGCCGTTGACGTCCAAGTAGGCGGCCGCGCCGGAGGTGGTGCTGGAGGGGCCTACCCAGCCGTCCAGAACGGCGTATTTATAAGCCGTCAGGCCGTTGGCGGGGTCCAGGATGAAATCGACGTTGGAGGTGACGTTGCTGTAGGTTGTGGCGCTGGAGGAAATGGAGTTGGCGGACCACAGCATCGGGGCCAGGTGGGGGCTGTCCGGGGTGCCGGACTGCCGCCAGGTCATTAGGTCCGCCGGGTTGACGGTCACGTTGATGCCGGTGCTTGCGGTCAGCGTGCCGTCCTGGCTCGCGGCGGTTATCGTCGCCGTGAAGTTCTGAACGGCGGTGGCCTGCGCGTCTTTGATGTACGGGACGCCTTTGATGACGCCCGTCGCCTGGTCGATGTACATGCCGTTGGGCAGGCCCGTCTGGGACCAAACGGGGCTGGCGATGGAGGCAGCCGCGGTGACGGGCTTGATCAGCTGGTCAGCCGTGGCGGTGATGTCCGCGCAGGTCACGGTATCCGCGGCGTAAACCGCGGCCGCGCCCAGCGCGAAATTGGCCGGGACGAACATAGCCGCCGCCATGAACGCGGCGACGACAAACGAGGTCCCTCTTTTAATCTGCTTGCTTCTTAACATTATAAACCCCTTTCATGCATAATAATTGACGACGGTCAAATGTTAATACATATTTATCTTAGCATATTATTACAAGCATTGCAAGGTTTAGTTTAAAATTTTTGACAAGAAAAAAGCGCCGGCTGATACAGGCGCTTAAACGGCTTCTCTCTCATGTATTTCTTTCTACAGCGGCGGCGGCCATAAGGCAGGCGGCCAAGCATTCCTGCGCGTTGACGGTTCGGGGGTAATTGATGTATGTCTCGTAGTCTTTCTGCACGCACAGGCCCTCGCAGGCGTCGTAGATATCAACCAGGCCGTCCGCGTTGATTTTCATTTTGGATAACAGCCCGGAAAAGGCGCGGCGCGCGGCTTGCGCGTACTCTTCCCCGTTTATTCCGGGAAGGCCGAGTTCAACCGCCCGCATCATCGAATACGCGAACATCGCGCTGCCGGACGTGTCGTGCCAGTTGTCCGCCCTGCCGCCCTTATCCACTATTTGGTACCACAGCCCGGTTTGGGGGTCCTGGCAGTCCTTCAGGCTTTGCAGCAGCTCCGCATACTGCCGGCACACGGTCTGCCGGCCCGGGTGGGTGGCGGGCAGCGCCTCCAGCGCGTGCGGCAGCAGCACGGCGTACCAGCCCAGCCCCTCGCACCATATTTCCGGGGAGAGGCCGGTTGCGGGGTCGGCCCAGAAGGCCTTCCTGTCCTCGCTGTAGGCGTGGTAAATCAGGCCGGTGCCGGGTTTATGGGCGCGGTCGTAGATGAGCTTGATCTGCCGGGCCGCCTCGTCAAAGCAATAATCGGCGTCCTGATCCGAGACCAAACTGCCGTATTTCAGCAGAAACATCTGGCCCATGAACACGCCGTCCACCCACATTTCCCGCGGCAGCGGCACGCCGTGCCAGAAACCGCCGTCGGCGTTGCGGGGGTAGGCGTCGAAGGCGCGGCGCACCTGGCGGCAGGCGGTTTTGTATTTCTCCGCGCCCGTTTTGGCGTAGGCCAGCGCGATGATTGAGCCGCAGAGCATGTCGTCCAGGCTGTCCCCGGCGAACAGGGGTATGCGGCCGCTTTCGTCCACAAATTCATCGGCGAATTGCAGGATATAATCCTCGTAACGCTTGTCCTTGATTCCATGAAGTTCGGATTTATACAGCTCCTCAAAGCCCCAGAGCAGAAACCCCTCCGGGTAAGACCAGGGCTTCCAGGGGTACAGCCCCGCGCGGGGAAAGCGCCGCATGACGGTATCCGCGATTTTGATTGACCAGTCCATATCTGGTACCTACCCCTTTATCGCGCCGGAGACTATGCTCGACACAATGTACTTTTGCGTGAAGAAATACAGCACTATAATCGGTATAATCGACATCATGAACGCGGCGAAGGCCTTGCCCAGGTCGGTCGAAAACTGCGAGATGAACGAGTACTGCTCCAGCGTCAGCGTATGTATCTTCTGGCTTTGCAGGATTATCATCGCGGTGAGCAGGTCGTTCCAGAGGGCCAGCCCGTCCAGCACAAGGGCCGTCATGACTATGGGCTTTAAGAGCGGCAGTATTACCGAGAAGAACGTGCGGTACTTGCCCGCGCCGTCCACATACGCGGCCTCGTCCAGCTCGCGCGGGATGGTCTTGACGAAGCCGGTGATTATGAACACGGTGTAGCCCAGCTGCAGCGCGGTCATGGCCAGTATGTAGCCGGGGATGGTGTTCATTAGGTGCATCGTCCGCAGCACGCGGTACATCGGCAGCATGATGACCTGGAACGGCAGGATTATCGCCGCCAGGTATATATAGAACACCGCGTTGTAGAACTTGCTCCTGTCGTTGCGGGAGAGGATATACGCGGCCATGCAGCTGGATATGATGGTTATCGCGCACATGAACACGACGGACACCAGGCTGTTCCAGAAGGCCGGCACGAGGTTGGACTGCGTCAGCGCGTTGTAGAAGTTTTGCAGCGTGAACGGGCCGACCAGCGCGATGCCCGAATGCGCTATGTCCCGCGCGGATTTGAACGCGTAGACGAACATGATATACAGCGGGACGAGGAACACCACGGCCAGCAGGCATTTAAACACTATAAACGGCTTCGAATCCCTGAATGACATTAGTATTCCACCTCCTTCGACCTGAAGAACCGGGCTATGCCCTGCGTGATGACCACTATGACCAGCATCATCACCAGCGCGAAGGCCTGCCCCAGGCCCGCGCGGTTATAAGGGAACGCGTATTTATAGACCAGAATGGCGACGGTCTCCGACGACGAGCCGCCCGGCCCGCCGCCGGTGGCGGCCATGACGTAATCGAAGGTCTTAAGGCCCCAGCCTATGTAAAGCGTGATGTTGATCATCAGCGAGGGCACCAGCAGCGGCACCGTGATTTTGAAGAATTTCTGTATCGGGTTGACGCCGTCCACGACGGCCGCCTCGTACAGGGATTCCGGGATGGCCTGGAGGCCCGCCAGGTAGATGATCATTGCGTAGCCGGCGTCGCGCCAGAGGGCTATCAGGGCGATGCCGGGTATGACCCACGTCGTGCTGCTCAGCGGATTGATCGTGCCGAACACGGCCTTCATCACATCGGCGTAGAAATACGACCAGACGAACGCGCAGAACACGATGCTGCACATGAACGGCAGGAAGAACACCGTGCGCAGGAAGTGGTTCATCACGGTCGCCCGGGTGATCAGCAGCGCCAGCGCCAGGCCCACGATGTTGACGGATGTCGTCTGCAAAACCGTGAAATACACCGTGTGCAGCGTGTCCTGGGCAATGGCCGGCGTCTGAAACAGCCGGACGAAATTGCGGAAGCCGATGAAATTGAACGTCTTGGTCAGCCCGTTCCAGTCCGTGAACGCGATGACCGCGCCCATGAAGAACGGCAGGACGATCATGACGGCGAAGATGATCAGCGCCGGCAGCAGGAAGGAAAAGTCTATCAGATTCTTTTGGAATTTGGTGTGCATAGAATACCCCCCAATAGAGGTTAGAAGAAAGAAGAGGCCAGAGGCCAGTACCGCGTAACATCTAAAACTTTATACTTTGCCTGCACAAAGAATAACACCTTTAGTACGTGAACTAGATTGCTTCGGGCACATACGAGCGTGAACCGTAAGTCATTTGCCCTCGCAATGACGCGGCTGTAAACAGCCACATGCCTTCCAGCCGTCATTGCGAGCCCAATGGCACTTCGTATACTGGTACGTATATGGGCGAAGCAATCCAGTGGGATTTGTAAAGATTTAGATAATACATTGTGCTAGATAGTTACTGATGAAAACCATATACAACCGTCATTGCCATATATAACCGTCATTGCGGGCTTGACCCGCAATCCCATGCCTGCGCAAGATTGCGGGCGTCACCCCGGACCTGATCTGGGGCCGCAATGACGAAACGGGGCGCGCACCGAAGGCCGGGTAAAAGAAGAGGCCAGAGGCCAGAGAAAACCTGCGGGGTTCTTATCCAGCTCTCTAGCCTCTGGCTTTCTGGCTTCTATTCTAGTTCGTCGGCTGCAATGCCGCCGCGTAATCCTTGTCGAGCTTGGCGATGTTCGCGTCCAGGCCGTCCTTCTGATTCAGAAGGAAGTCCGCGCTGAACTGGCCGAAGAACACGTCGAAGGTCTGGCCGGTGGGCTGGTACTGGGAATCGGCGAAGATGAACTTGCCTGAATCCTTAATGGCTACGGCTTCCTGCGTCATAACGTCCGGGTTGGAAAGCGTGACGCCCTTCGCTATCGGGATGGCGCCGGTGGTCTTGGACCAGTTGGAGGCGCCCTCGCTGGAGGTGGCGTAGTTGAACAGGTCGGTAATGGCGTTCATATTCTTGGTGCCGTTGGCGATCATGAAGCTATCGTCCACATACAGGCGGGCCTTGGTATCCGCCGCGTTATCCGCCGGAAGCGCGAACACGCCGAAATTGGTGCTGGGGCTTAAATTGCGGATGGTCATGATATTCCAGCTGCCGGTGAAGAACATGGCCGCCTTGCCGGAGGCGAAATTGGAAACGGAGGTGCTGTTGTCCGTGCCGAACGGGTCGCCGGTGGAGGTATTGAAGCGGTCAATGCTGCGCTGCATGGCGGGCTTGAGTTCGGGCGACTGGGCGAACGTCTTTTTGCCGTCGTCAACATCCTTGAAGAAATTGGGGTTCTTCGCGAGGATCATGTACCACTCGCCCATGAAATCCACGCCGGCGGTCCACTCGTCCTTGAAGCCCATGGACAGCGGGTTGATGCCTTTGGCCTTGAACGTGTTGCAGGCCTTGATGAAATCCGCGTAGTTGTCCGGGACGGTTACGCCGTTCTGGCTGAACAGGTCTTTGTTGTAAAAGACCAGCAGCAGGCCCAGGTCTATCGGTATGCCGTATGTCACGCCGTTGACCTGGGAAGCGCCGCCGTTGATGTACTGCGGGTCAATGTTATTGATGAACGGGGCGTTGGTAAGGTCCTGAAGCATGCCCGCGGTGGCCATGTCGGAGAAATCGCGCGGGGCGCCGAACATGATGTCCACGGGGTCGCCGGCGCTGTATTTGGTCTTGATCAGCGGGCGGTACTGGTTGTTATCGGTGATCGCGGAGATCTGGAAATCGTAGTTCGGGTGATCGGCGGTCGTTTTGTCGCACCATTGCTGGAACGCGTCGCGCTTGGTCTGCTCGCTGAAGGTGTACATTACGGTGATCGTCTGCTTGGCGGCCGGGGCGGGTG
>Ga0209629_10002531_pt1 | contig 12534 bp, 5 predicted proteins | sample TergutCu122P5_FD_187286 | JGI IMG/M metagenome (GOLD analysis project Ga0209629, IMG submission 187286) | Cubitermes ugandensis P5 segment gut microbial communities from Kakamega Forest, Kenya - Cu122 P5 (SPAdes) (version 2) | ecosystem: Host-associated > Arthropoda: Insects > Digestive system >... | reverse complement strand
GCACAAGAAAGGAGCGGTTTTGTTCGAAACAACAGAGAACCCTTCGACGGGTGGCAGGGCACTTGCCATCGTCAATCAGAAGGGAGGTGTGGGGAAAAGCACGACGGCAGTCAACCTGGCTGCGGGCTTGGGTCTCTTGGAGAAGAAGGTGCTTCTTATCGACCTTGACCCCCAGGGTAACGCCACTTCAGGTTTCGGTCTTATCAAACAGCGTGAGCACTGTGTCTACAACGCGTTGATCGAGGAGACCCCTTTACAGGAGCTGCTTGAGCACATCCCCAAGAGTTCGATCGATGTGGTGCCCGCGACGATCCAGCTGGCAGGCGCTGAGGTCGAGTTGGTCACTGCGCTGAGTCGGGAGACGCGTCTGAAGGGACTGATAGCCCCCATCAAGGACCAGTATGACTATATCCTTATCGACTGCGCTCCTTCGTTAGGGCTGTTGACGATCAACGCGCTGACCGCGGCCGATGGCCTGATCATTCCCGTTCAGTGTGAGTATTACGCGCTGGAAGGGCTATCCAAGCTGCTTGACAGCGAGCGACTTGTCAAGACGCACCTCAATCCCGCGCTGGAGATCTTCGGTGTGGTGATGACCATGTACACCACTCGTACTAAACTCGCGCAGCAGGTGGTCGATGAAACGCGGGAGTTCTTTGGCGCAACGGTGTTTGAAACACTGATCCCCCGTACCGTTCGTTTGTCTGAGGCGCCGAGCTTCGGGCAGACGATCTTCGAGTATGACCCACAAGGAAAAGGCGCACAGGCTTACCTTGCGCTTGCGAAGGAAGTGATCAATCGTGGCTAACAGTGGTCTTGGACGCGGTCTGGCAAGTCTTATCCCCAGTGCATCAGCTGAATCTGCCTCGGGCGACAGCGCGATCAACGAGCTGCCGATCAGTCTTATCGAGCCGAACCCCGATCAACCTCGTACGGAGATCGATGAGGAAAGCATAGCGGAGCTCAGTGCCTCGGTCGCGCTTCATGGGCTGCTCCAGCCCCTGCTGGTGCGTCCGCATGGTGATAAGTATGAGATCGTCGCGGGCGAGCGACGCTGGCGCGCTTCGCGGTTGGCAGGGCTTGAGCGCGTGCCAGTGCGGGTCGTCAATCTTGATGACACCGGCAGTCTGGAAGTCGCGCTGATCGAGAACCTGCAACGTGAGGATCTCAATCCTCTGGAGGCAGCATACGGCTACAAACGACTGCTCAACGAGTATGGCCTGACGCAGGAGAAGCTCGCGGAGCGTCTGTCGAAATCGCGCGTCTCGATCACGAACGCGTTGCGTCTGCTCGATCTGCCCGAGGAAGTACAGGCCTTGCTCTACGAAGGGAAGCTTTCAGCGGGGCACGCACGCGCGCTGTTGGCGCTTACTGACGACGATCTGCGCGTCAAGTTGGCAGAGCGAGCGGTCGAGAACAACCTTTCGGTGCGTGACGTCGAGAGTATGGCGCGACTGTCTTCCGGCGGTCTGCTGCCGCGCTCTCCCCGTCCGGTCAGTCCGAAGTCGTTCAAAACAGCCGCACGGCGCTTGCGCAAGCTCCTGGGAACGAACGTCCGCGTGAAGCAGACGAAAGACAAGCGTAAGATCGAGATCGAGTTCCAGGACGAGAACGACCTGGCGCGCATCTATCTGATCCTGACCAAAGACGCACGTAAGCTCATCTGAGGTCGACACGGAAAGCTTGCTGGTCATCCGTGATGTCCGAGCCTTCTGTTAACATCAGGATATGAGCTTAACGATCGTCACAGGACCGGCCCAGGCCGGAAAGACGCAGGCCTGTCTGGAGGTCTTAGCTGAGCGCGCGCCCTCTGAGATCATCCTGGTCTGCGCCACAGCCTACCTGGCAGACAGCCTGGGGCGTCGTCTTGCGTTGCGGCGTGCTCAGGGCGCCGGTCAGATAACGACGACGACGTTCAGAGAGCTCACCAGGAAACTCTGGGGGCTTCAGGGGGATGCGCGCGCCCTCATCGGGTCGGCAGCCCGCGAGGCGATCGTCGGGGATATTCTGGACGGGTTGCGTGGTGGAGGCGTTACAGAAAGTCTGACGACGGCCGGGGGTCGTCGCCTTGTGACTGAGCTGGTACAGATATGCGCTTTGCCGGAAGCGGTCCCTCTTGCGGCACTTCGGGGACTGGCAGCGCAGTATCAGGCGCGTCTGGATGAAGCCGGTCTTATAGAAGGCGACGCAGCTCTTTATGATCTGGCGCAGAGGTGCTGTGCCGCGGATGCTGCGTACGCCTTTCTGGGGTTCACCGACTTCCCGCCTGCCCAGCGCGCGTTCGTTGAGATGCTCTGCACTCAGACCGAGGTAGCAGTGGCGATCACCTGCGAGCCACTGGGAGATGCGACGAAGGAGGGTCGCCGTTTCGCGCAGAGTTTTGCGGACAGCTACCAGGCTGTCGCGGGAGAGCCTCCCCGCTGGAGACAAGAAACGATCGCGTCGACTGCCGGTCAGGGCGAAGCGATGATCCAGCTTCGCGCGGACTTTCTGCGTGAAGATGTCTCCGGCGACGCGGACACAGCTGTACGCTTTGTGGCTGCGCGGGGGGAAGATGAAGAGATCGCGGTGGCGATGCGCGCTGCAGGTGAGGCTTTAGAAGCTATCACACTACAGAGAAATGGAGTACTTGAACCGGCAACAGACGACGCTCCCGTCGCTCTGGTCTTCCGTCAGCTCGGTTCGAAGATCACACAGGTCGCACAGATGCTCGATGCCGGCGGTATCCCGGCAGCATTCGATCTGAAGATCCCGTTTCGACAGACCGGCCTAGGCGCGGCGTTGTATGCGTTGCTGAGTTTGCCCTCGGCCGATGACGACCTGCTGCGCTTCGCAACAGGCTATCTGCTGTCGGCATACAGCGGAAAATCCCAGGTCGATGCTGCACAGATAGAGCAAGCACTTCGCGAAGGGCGTCTGGGCTACTCGGACGAGCTGTGTGACAAGCTGGATATCCCGGTATTGCGCTCCCGCTCCCTTGACGTCGAATCTTGGGCGCAGCTGGCAACTGACATGCTCATGCGGGCAGTCGGGATCGCGCGCAGTGACTACCAGAACCAACTCGACTTCGCCGCGCATAAGGTGTTTTTAAGGCTGCTTGACGAACTGAGTGAGCTGGAGTCAGGCGTGAGCGTCCCCACTATACTTGCCGGACTCGCGACAATGCGTATCGAGCTGACGCCACCACTGGGCAGTGCGCGGTTGCTGGTTGCGGAGGCCTCTCGTGTGCGGGGACGGCAGTTCCATACGGTGATTCTTGCCGGGCTCGCTCATCAGGACTTCACGGCGCGGACCGAGCCGACGCTGTCCGAGCATCTGGCTGCCCGGATCACCGGGTGCAAGGACCCCGATAAGCTCGCTGGCGAGCACCAGCTCTGGTACGATCTGCTGGGTTGCGCGCGCGAGTCCCTGGTGCTCATCGCGCAAAGCCGCGATCTTTCGGGGCAGGAGCTACCTCCATCCGCCTTTCTGGAGGAGGTCCGCAGCATGGCGAATGCGGAAGAAGCCGGACAGACGGCGCCGATGCCCGTGCAGCCGAAGACCGCGATCCGTGTGCCTCGTGGCCAGCTCACCGGGCTCGATCTCGATCGCTTCGCCCGCCCGCCTTTCTCCGTCACCACGCTGGAGCGTTACGCGCGCTGTCCCTATGCCTGGTTCCTGAATTCCTTCGTAGCGCGTCGGCAGATCCGCGAGGTCACCGACGCGCAGAACGAAGGCACCATCCTCCACGACGCGCTGCAACGTTTCTACGAACGCGCGCCCGGTGAGTTGGGAGAAGCCCATGTACGAGCTGAGACGCTGGATCGCGCCCACCCGCTGCTCGACCGCTGCTTCGACGAAGCCTGGCAGAAGAAGCTGGGAGTGGGATCGACGACGCAGCTGCCGGACTCCACGCAGGTCTCGCTGGCTTCGCTTCGCCGCTCGCTACACGATTTCCTGGACAGTGAGGTGGACTGGCTGCCCGGCTTCGAGCCACGTTATCTGGAACTGGCTTTCGGAGAGAGCGACGCCCCGGCCCCGCTGGTGGGCGGCGTGCCCGTCAAGGGGCGGATCGACCGCGTTGACGTCTGCGCGTCCGAGCAGCCCGGCGCTCTGTTCGTCACCGATTATAAACGCAGTGTCGTCGACGGAGGCGGGGGACTGACTGCGCGCAAGAACCACCGCGAGCTCCAGGCGACGGTCTACAGCTTGGTCGCCGGACAACTGCTCGCGCCCCTGCGTCCCATCGGCTCCGCGTACCGCAGCATCCTCAGCCCCCAGATCTGCAAGGTCGAGCATCGCAAGTCCGCGCGCCTGCGCCTTGCTGAGCAGCTGGGCTTCCCGCCCCAGCTTAACCGTGGCCCCCAACCGATCAACGACGAAGCGCCCGAGGACGGCTCGCCCAGCGTCTACGCTCAGGGGATCGCCGATATCGAGGCCCTGGTTGCAGATGCCTCACAGGGTCTGAGCTGCGGAAACATCCCCATCACGCCTGCGCGAAAGGCTAACGGCGAGCCTCAGGACAGCTGCCCCTGGGCACGTGATTGCCTCCATCAGGCCTGCCCGTATCGCCGGACGGGAGGGTCGCGCTGATGACCCTGCTCGACAAACTCTACGCCTCGGAGTTCTACGCGCCGCTGAACGTTGAGCAGCGCCAGGCAGCCGACAGCGACCAGCATACGATCGTCATCAGCGCCGGCGCCGGTACGGGCAAGACCAAAACGCTCGTCGCGCGCTATCTGCGCCTACTTCTGGAGCGCGTCCAGCGCGAAGGAGAGCACCTACCGCGCCCCTTCGATCATCTGCTCGCGATCACCTACACGAACGCCGCTGCCGCTGAGATGCGCGAGCGCATCGATCACGCTCTGCGCGAGCTGGGCTTACTTTCGCTCGCCCGCCAGATCGACGGCGCCTGGATCTCGACCATCCATGGCTTCTGCGAGCGGGTCATCCGGCGCCACGCCCTCACAGTTGGCGCCGACCCGTATTTCAGCGTGCTCGACGATGACCGCAGCGTCCTGCTGCGCCGTCAGAGTTTTGACGAGGCGCTCGCCGCATATTACCATCGCGATAGTGCGCGGCTGCTTCACCTGTTGAGTTTCTACTCGCAGAGGCAACTGCGAGAAGCTTGCTTCACGATCGCCGATGAGGCGGCCAAGATCGGCGTCAACATCGATGATCTTCAGCCAGATGACTTCTCGTCAGATGCCTGCAAGAAAGGCTGTCCGGACACTGCGGCGATCTCCAGTCTGCTCGACTTCGCTGGCGCGTTCCAGCGCCATTACGCGGCGCTCAAGCAGCAGCGGGGCAGTTGCGACTTCCATGACCTGCTGTTACAGTGTCGGGAGGTTCTCAAGATCGGGCAGATCGCCGGATACTATCGGGATCAGTTCACTGAGGTGATGCTCGACGAAGCCCAGGACGCCAACGCCCTGCAGCTCTCGCTTCTTGAGCGCATCGCAAGCCGCACATTCATCGTCGGGGATTTCAAGCAATCGATCTACCGCTTCCAGGGCGCTGACGTCGGTGTGTTCAGCGGTCTGGTCGAGCGCGCTCAGGATCCGGCGGATGAGACCAGCAGCGCACAGGCACTCATGCGTAACTATCGCTCGCGCCGTGAGATCCTGGATTACGTCAACGAGCTGTTCGCCACACCGGATCTGTTGGGGGAGTTGGCTGAGGAGCTGGCGGCAGGCCGAAAGAGCGAGCGAGTGAGCGGCGCCGATGCGCCCGTTCGCGTCGACGGGGGGCAGGATGTTCTGGAGGCGGACTGGATCGCCGGAGAGATCGCTGCGCTGGTCGAGGCCGGGTGCTATCAGCCCTCAGGCATCGTCGTGCTGGTGGCGAAGCGTACGTATGGAGTGCCGATCGCCGATGCCCTGAAAGCCAAAGGGCTCGTCGCCCGGATCATCGGCACGGATGACTTCCTTTCGCAGCCGCACATCCGCGCTGCGCGCGCGTTGCTGGAGGCGCTGCGCAACCCCAGCGACGACGCAGCCTTCCTCGCGCTGCTGCTCTCAGACCTGGGGCAGGTCAGCGACCAGGGGCTCTACGAGCTGGCCTGCGCTGCTGACGAATGCTGCCTCTGGGAGGCCGCAGGCGATGTCGCGCTCAGCGACATGACCGACGCGGAGAACCTGCGCCGGGTCTGCACGTTGCTCAGCGTGGCTTTCGCGCGTCTGGGAGCCGCTCCGCTCTCCGCGATCATAGCCGATGCCTTCGATCTTGACGACCCAGCGACGCCGCCGCAGGCCCGTGCAGATCTGCGCTGGCTCTGCCGCCTCGCCGACGAGCTCCAGCGTGATGGTGGCGGACTGGTCGATCTGATCACCTGGCTCGATGAGAAGGAGACTGCCAAAGGCAGGATAGAGTCGCCCGTGGTGGCCGACGACGCGAGCGACGTGGTACGGATCATGACCATCCACGCGTCGAAGGGGCTGCAATTCCCGGTGGTCGCGGTGGCTTGTGCGCAGGACAAGAGTAACAAGAAAGCACCGAGTGAGAACGCGTTCATATACCGAAACGAGATCGATGAACCTGCTTGCCTGGGTCTGAAGCACAAGCCACCAGGCGCCAGCGACGCAGTCTGCACCCCAACAGCAGATCTCGCTATCGCGAAGGACAAAACAGCAGAGGAGCGCGAGAAAGTCCGCCAGCTCTATGTGGCCTGTACGCGCGCTGAGGATGTCCTGCTCCTGAGCTACCAGGCCGACGCGAAAGCAGGTGTCACGGCTAAGGTAGCCCATGCGGTCGAAACACTTGGGACCCTCGAGAAGGAAGGGGAGCCCGATGACCGCTGAGCTTATCCAGATCTCCTACAGCGACCTGGCCGCCTGGCATGAGTGCCCGCGACGCTACTTCTACGAGAAGCGCCTGCGCATGGGGACGCTGCAGGATCGGACGACGACGGCAGTCAAGCGCGGCACGCTCATGCACACGCTGCTGGAAGGCGCGCGTGACGGACGCATCGACGAGCGTCAGGCGACGGCACTTTTCGCGCGCGAGCGGGTGGCTGACCCCCGGGAGCAGGAGGCGATCCTTCGGGCGGCGCATCGGGTGCTGAGCTCCGCGATCTACGCCGAGGTCAGCACCGGCAGTGACGTTCGTCGCGAGCGGCAGTTCTTCCTGGCGCTGCACGACGAGGATGGACCTGCTCGCTTCCTCAAGGGCTTCATCGACATCCAGAGTGAGCGCGTCGACGGCAGCTTGCTGATCGTGGACTACAAGTCCGGCACACGTGCCTCCGTGACGGAGCGTGACTACGAGGATCAGGCGCGCTGCTACGCGCTGGTCGGTCTGGCTGACGGGCATCCGTCGGTCGAGGTCCGCTTCATCCGCCCGGAGGTCGACGCAGGCGATGGCGACGGTGGAGCTGGTGAGGGGGATGGAGCAGGGACAGGGGCAGAAGCTCCTGCTGAGACCGATGCGCCGCAGGTCTTCTCGCTTGGCCCCTATACGTGCGAGGATTACGACATGCTGGAAGCTGGCCTCGTCGCAGCCATCCGCGCGATGGAGCAGGTCGGGCCCGACACTCCCGGCACCCCCGGCACGTTCTCCTGTGCCGGCTGCCTGATCAGCCACGGGGCCAGGTGCCTGGCTGGCTGAGCCGTGACGAGGACCGTATCCTCTGCCACGTCTTCACTTACTTGTTTTCATAGAAAACAGGGATGAAAAGAGCCTGACCGGTTACCTTTCCTATAGTGGTGCTGTGCCATCAGGTCCCTATACAGGGGCCAGGAAGTGAGGGTCCTGTGCCCTTGCATCAGAGGTGATGGTGACAGCGCCTGGCTTTCCAGAGTGCTGGAAGCGTTGGGGGGATGATCAGCCGTGGGGATGATCAAACGGGGGGAGTCGGAGAGGAGATGGCCATCATGGCTATCTCCTCCCGACACACTCTACTCGCTCATCTGAGCTTATGATAGACTGGATAGTCAGGGGTTTCCGGCGATATCGATGTATCGCGAAACTGATTCGGGGACTCTCGCAGACGCACTTCAGGACAAGCGCGAGGGGAGCGCTGAGGTGCAAAGGGAGGGACATACTATGCCGTACGACGCGAGCATGACAGCAAAATGCGGTCTTTCGCATAATCAGAAGCTTTTGACGACGATCGAGGGCGCCATGGCAGGCGACGTTGCGGCGTTCACCGCGCTCACCCGGCAGTATGCGCCTCATATCCTGTTCAACGTGAAGACCCGGATCGATCATCCGGAGGCTGCCGAGGATGTCGCGCAGGAGATCGCTTTGCAGATGTATCGTACGATCGGCAATCTGCAGACTCCCTTCGCCTTCCGTTCGTGGCTGCAACGCATCATCGTCAACATGTGTGCCAACTACAACAACCGTGACGCCCGGAAGAACTACGATGTCCGGCTGGACCGGGTCGAAGAGCTGGAAAGTCCGGTCGCGGAAAGCTCTCCTGACGATCTGGTGGAAGACGACGACCGCCGCTCGCAACTCTATCAGATGATACTGCGGCTGCCTGATCGCCAGCGCGAGTGCGTGGTCATGCACTACTACGATGAGATGAGCTATCACGAGATCGCGGAGACTCTGGGTATCGCGGACGGGACCGTGTCCTCGGCCATCGGCAAGGCGAAGGACAACCTCAGGAAGCAGCTCAGGTATACCGGGGCTCTCGACTATAGTGGCGCCGGCAGCGCCGCCTTCGCGGGGGTCATCTTCAGCCCGGCGCTTGTCAGCTCCGCCCTGCAGCAGGGCGCCGCGCGCGTGGTTCCCGACCAGCAGGTCCACCAGCTGTGCGCGGCGGTCGAGGCCGCGGTGCGCGGGGCGGGCGGGGTCGGCACGGGCGTTATCGCCGCGGCCCAGGCGCTGAAGAGCGGGCACACGAAGCTGCTGCGCGCGCTGATGGCGGCGACGGTGGCTCTGGCGGTGCTCGGCGGGGCCGGCTACCTGATCGCCCGGCTCATGGAGCCGCCCTCTGTCGCTCCGGCCGCGGCATCGGCGCGCTACGATCCTGACGCGTCGGTCGCGCTGTCCGGCGATCGCACGCTGGTGCTTTCGATCAGGGATTCCTCCCGGGTGGTCGGCTGGGAGCTGCGTGACAGCGGCACGGGCAAGCGGATCGCGACGGGCGACGGCACCGAGGCCGGGGCGCCCCAGGCGGCAGGTAGCTACGAGGTCGCATGGAAGCTGGTGAGCCCCGCGGGGCTATCCGGACAGATCGCTCAGTCGTTCGACGTGCAGTAGGATCGGCTGCGGGCCAGGATCAGAGAGGGGAGGGGACATGTGGCAGAGCCATGCAGTAAGTAAGCGCAGATGGCCGCGGGTCCTCTCGCTGGTCTGCGCGCTTGTGATGATGCTTGCCGCCTCCTCTGCGGGCGCGGTCGCTGTCTCTCCCGGGGTCGCGAGCGTCGCCTCCTGGGATGACCTGCGGGCCGCCCTGGCCGATCCGGCGGTCACGGAGGTCGTGCTGGCCTCTGACATCCAGCGCGGCGCCGGGGCGACCGGGCTTGACACGGATCTTCCGGCCATCGACCGCAGCCTGAGCATCGATGGCAAGGGTCACCGCCTGGACTTCCGCGCGGGGGGCACGGCGACCGTGATCGAGCGCCCGGGCATCAAGCTGGCGAACCGCGGCGCCGGCGTCTTCAGCCTGCGCAACACCGACGTCATCCGCCCGTGCGGCGGCGAGGACTCCCTCATCGAGGTCCTCAGCAATGCGAGCACCTCGACCGCGGACAACGACTACGCTTCTGACGTCTACAGCGCGGGAGCGAACTCCGCGCCGAACCTCGCCAGCCAGGACTGGACGGTCGGGCTCGCGAACATCTCGACCAGCGTCGCCCCCTCCGGCGGCCTGGTCGTGCTCCCTGCCGGGACGGTCAACATCAGCGGGAGCCTCAACTGGGACGTCACCGGCGCCGGCGCCGGCGCCGGGGCAGCGCAGACCCTGATCAACGCGGCGCAGATCAACATCAGCGGCGCGGGCACTGACGTGACCCTGAAGAACCACGCGGCCGCCGACAGCGTCGATGGCTTTCCCACCATCATGGCGGGCGCCGATGGCCGGCGCAACGCGGTCACGGTCGCCGGCGGCGCGCAGTGCCGTATGGGAAACCTCGGCGCTGCCAAGACCCAGGTCGTCCTGATGTCTCCTGCGGGCGACACCCGTCCGGCCGGCACGCGCTGCGAGCTCATCGTCGATGGCGCGGGCACGAAACTTGATATCGACGGCTACGGCGACGGCTCGGCCAACGACGGCGCCACGGTCGCCATGGTAGCCGCGCCCGCGACCAGCGGCGGCGGCGGCGGCTTCCAGGTCACCGGCGGCGCGGTCTTCAACATCCACGCCTACTCGCCGGGCGGCTCCCATGGTATGCCCGCCCTGATCCAGCAGATCGACGGGGGCGCGTTCCTGGTCGATGGCGAGGGCACCCAGCTCAACGTGCAGTCCGACGGCAACGCCAACATCCTGGGCGGGGCGATCCGCATCCGCATGGTCGGCAACCAGACTTTCACGGTCTCTCATCTGGCGCAAGTCAACGTCGTCAAGGGAGCGCGTCCAGGCGGTTTCGGGGCGCCTGCCATCCGCTTCGGCGACGGCGCGAACAACAGCTTCACCGTGACGAGCGGTGGCCTCGTCAGCGTCGTGAACCAGGGCAACGGCACGATCAGCGCGAGAGACCTGGAGGGCAACAACGCCGCGGTCGAGTTCAGCGCTGACGACTTCACCTTCGATGTGTCAGGCAGCGCGGTCTGGACGACCGGCCCGAACGCCGGCATGAAGCAGCCGAGCGCGATCTCGCTTATCGCGGCCGGCGGCGCAGCGGTCGCGGCGCGGGGCAGGTCAGGCGGCACGATCAGTATCCGGGACGGCGCCGCCTTCATCGCGCGGGGAAACGTCAACAGTGACACGGACGGCATCTTCTCGGCCGGCTCGAACTTCAGTTTCTCCTGCGACCACCCGCTCTACTACGACTTCGCGAACCTGCGCGCCGGCGGCACGTCCGGCACGATGAAAGGCGGCCTGGTCTTCGATCTCTCCAGCTCAGCCGGGTCGTCGTTCTCGCTGGCGAACTCCGATCTGGCGGTCTGGCGCAACGGGCGCAGCCTGTCCGCGAACAGCACGAGCGGCGGGACTTATGATCCTGTCAGCGGCGACCCGTTCAGGACCTGGGGAAACATCACCGCGACGTTCACGGGCCCGGACTTCAACACGATCGCGGCGTCGAGCGACCCCGCCCTCACTGCCACGGCAGCGAGCTTCGGCACGCAGGGGATGCGCTCTTTCACGCGGATATCGGGCAACAACGCCGGCGCGCGTCTGGTGAGCATGGCCCCGCTCACCAATGCGGACCGCCATGTCCGCGCGTTCGGGACGGTGCCGGAGGGTTTGGACTTCAAGGGGCATCTGATCTGGGATGGCGAGGTCAAGGCCCTGGTGCAGCGGGTCGCCGCGGGCGGTGGCGCGGTCGACTCCGGCCTGCTGGCGGGCGCGTCGATCCTGCACGAGAGCGTCTGGGAGCAGCAAGTCTCGACGCCCGATCCGCTCTACGACGGCGTGGTGCGCTACGACGCCGGCGGCTTCCTGGCCACGGGCGACACCTACCGGTTCACCGACGTCTGGCGCGGTACGGCGGACGATCCCGCCTCGCCGCTGGTCCACCACGAGTCAACGCCCGACATCGCGCCCGCGGTCCGCGTTGGCCAGACGGTCACTGACGTGACGCCGCCCGCACCGGCGGTCCTTGAGGGCACGTTCTCACGGGGGAGCGCGACCATCACCGGAACGTATCCGGCGCAGGACCCCTGGAACCCGGAGGATCCGGTGGCGGTGCGCGCGGTCGTGGTCCGGGCGGGCGTGCCGGTCGCCGGTCTGAGCTACGCCGGGACGCTCGATCCGGGAGCCCGCGCGTTCAGCATCGACATCCCTGCTGACGCTCCGCTGGAGGTCGGCGATCTGGTCTATGTCCTGCTGACTGACGCCAACGGTAACGAGAACCCGCTGGTCGAGACGGCCTGCCATGACGCGCTGTTCCCAGCTGGCGCGTTTCTGACGGTCGAGGACGCGCCGGTGCCGCCGAAGCCGAAGCCGAAGCCCAAGCCGAAACCGAAACCAGACCCGAAGCCGAAGCCGCAGCCGGGGCCGGGGCCGACGCCGGCTCGTGTCGCTCAGGCGGCAGCAGCGGCGGCCAAGACGAAGCCCGCGAGCACAGAGCCAGCTCCGCAGCAGCCTGCCAGCACAAAGGCTACGCTGGTCGGGCCTCAGGTCATCACGGGGAGCACTGCGCCCTCGCTCAGGACGCCGGGGACCACCCGCATGCTGCGCCTCTTCGGCATCCCGGTCTTCGGGGTCGCGGGCTCAAGCTGGGCGCTGGCGAACCTGCTGCTGGTCATCTTCAGCCTGGTGGTGCTGGCACTTGCCCTGTGGATCGCGCTGTTCAGCCGGACCAAGCGTGATGTCGACGCCCTGGTAAACGAGCTTGACCAGTATGTGGCGCAGCAGAAGAGCGAGGGGCGGCGTGTGCGCCGTGGCTGGCTTGGCGCAGCGGGAGTAGCCGCCGCGCTGATGCTGGCGGTCTTCCTGCTGAC
>Ga0209629_10002529_pt1 | contig 12536 bp, 10 predicted proteins | sample TergutCu122P5_FD_187286 | JGI IMG/M metagenome (GOLD analysis project Ga0209629, IMG submission 187286) | Cubitermes ugandensis P5 segment gut microbial communities from Kakamega Forest, Kenya - Cu122 P5 (SPAdes) (version 2) | ecosystem: Host-associated > Arthropoda: Insects > Digestive system... | reverse complement strand
TTCTAAAATAGGAGATGAACCCATGCAAATGTTCCAAAAATTTCCGAAAATAGCCGTAGCCGTTGATGCCAACCGGAGGAGAGGCATTCGTAAATTATTGAATCTTCCTGAAACTCAAAAGCCGGACGTGATTTTATTAGACGACGCTTTTCAACACCGGTATGTGAAACCGTCTTTATCCATTCTTTTAACCGACGTCAATCGACCGTTTTATGACGACTGCCTGTTGCCTGCGGGACGATTGCGGGAACCTGCAAAAAATTACAAGCGGGCGGATTGGATTATTTGCACCAAATGCCCCGAATCGTTTACTTTTGACGACTGTCTGTTACAAATGGAAAAAATTAATCCGCAACCGCATCAACAGTTGTTTTTCAGTTCATACCGGTATAAAAATCTTCTGCCGGTTTTTCCTGAAGCCAGTCCTTCCAAAGAAGTATCCATCGAGCAGTTGAAGTCCGAGAATTGCAGGGTTTTATTAGTCGCCGGATTAGCCAATCCATCTGCCCTGACAGTATATGTAAAACAGTATGCATCAAATTTGCAGACATTGATTTATCCCGACCACCACGAATTTACATCCAAAAATATTCAGGCAATGATGGACTTTATAAAAACAGCTCCCGATAAAAATAACCGGATAATTACTTCCGAAAAAGATGCAGTGCGGTTAATAAATCATCCGGCAGTTCCCGACGAAATGAAGGCGGTGATTTATTATTTGCCCATCGAGGCGGCGATTCGTTTCAATGAAGATTTATTTACACAAAATATAGAAAGTCATGTTAGAAAATTTAAACGAAACAGTATTCTGGCTTAGACCACAGATACCTCAGGAAACAAAAATCGGAATCATTCTCGGCACCGGATTGGGCGCATTGGCTGACCGTATTACCGAAAAGACAGAGATTCCTTACGAAATGATCCCGCATTTTCCGGTTTCAACAGTAGAAGGACACAGCGGAAAGTTGATTGTCGGCAAGTTGGGAGAAAAACCGGTAATCGCTCTGCAGGGAAGATTCCATTTCTACGAAGGCTACGATATGAAACAGGTAACTTATCCGGTTCGAGTGATGCAAGCGCTCGGAATGGAATATTTGTTCGTTTCCAATGCGGCAGGCGGAATGAACGGTTCATTCAAAGTGGGCGATATCATGCTGATTGAAGACCATATCAATCTCTTTCCCGAACATCCCCTGCGCGGTAAAAATTTTCCTGAACTTGGAACGCGTTTCCCCGACATGAGCGAAGCTTACGACCTCAATTTAAGAAAATCCGCGATTGAAATTGCTGAAAAGAATAAAATCAAACTGCAATTCGGCGTTTATATCGGCACGCAAGGTCCGACTTTTGAAACGCCTGCAGAATATCATTATTTTAAAATCATCGGCGGCGATGCGGTAGGCATGTCCACCGTTCCCGAAGTGATTGTCGCGCGGCACGCCGGCATGAAAGTGCTGGCTTTTTCGGTTATCACCGACTTGGGCGTTTATGGAAAAACCGTTGAAGTGTCGCACGAAGAAGTGCTGGAAGCCGCTAAAATCGCTCAGCCGAAGCTGGCTTTCATCATGGAAGAAGTAATCAGAAATTTAGTTATAAAACAGGAATAATGGAAATCATAAGTTTAGTAACGGGACTGTTAGCGGGAACAGTCATTGCCTGGGTTATTTTTTATTTGCTCAACAAGTCAAAATCCGTCCCCAAAGAGGAGTTTGACAACCTGACCGTAATGTTCAACGAAGGCATCACTGCATCCAAACTCAATGAACAAAGAGCCAATTCATTTTCAACGCTCAACAGGGAGTTATCGGAAAAACTTAACGCAAAAGAAAACAGTATTTCTCAACTTCAAAACACTTCAACCGCATTAGACACTCAACTCAAAAACAGTGAAGCCAAAATAGACGAACTGTTGAGGCAGCTAACAGGAGAGAAAGAGATAAACGCAAAACAACAAAACGAAATCAACATTCACAAGCAAAAGATAGCCGAACTGTCGGCTAACAACGCTTCTATTTCCGAAAACCTGTCGAAACAGAACGATACCAACGATAAACAGACAAAACAACTGGATGAGTTAAACGCAAAACTTGTAGAGCTTACTTCCTCTGTAAGTCAATTAACTGCAAACAATACTTTCTTATACGAAAAACTGACCACTCAAAAAAAGGAAATTGAAGAACTTCAAAATACGGCGCATCTGCAGTTTGAGAAAATCGCCAATAAATTGTTTGAAGAAAAATCTTCAAAATTCACCGAAACCAATAAAACAAACATTGAATCATTGCTGAATCCTTTAAAAGAGGACATCAACAAGTTCAAAATAAAAGTTGAAGAAACGTATGATAAAGAATCAAAACAGCGGTTTTCTTTAGAAGAAAAGGTAAAAGACCTGATTGAGCAAACCAATAAAGTCAGCGCCGAAGCAAATAACCTGGCAACAGCTTTGAAAGGGAAACCTCAAAAAAGAGGAAACTGGGGCGAGATGATTTTAGAAAGAATCCTCGAATCGTCAGGGTTGACAAAAGACAGAGAGTATTTTATACAACAGTCAATGAAAGACGAAGAAGGAAATATTTTTAGACCGGATGTGAAAATAAATCTGCCGGATGAAAGAGTTATCATCATCGATTCAAAAGTTTCATTAGTTGCTTATGACAAATACATTGCAACCGAAAGCCCCGACGAACAAAAATCGTTTCTCGCCGAACATCTGAAATCAACATACGACCGCATAGACGAATTAAGTTCAAAAAAATACGACAACCTCGAAACTGCGCTGGATTTTACAATGATGTTTGTTCCCGTTGAACCGGCATATTTAGTTGCCATACAAAGTGATTCTGAATTATGGTCGTATGCCTACTCCAAACGAATTTTATTAGTCAGCCCAACCACTTTAATTGCTTGCCTCAAGTTGTTTTCGGATTTATGGCGGCGTGAATGGCAAAACAAAAATGCAATGGACATAGTGAAAAAAGGAGAAACCCTTTACGAAAAATTTGTCGGTTTCACCAATACTTTCGTTGAAATCGGCAACAGCATAAAATCAAGTCAGGAAAAATACGACAAGGCATTGGGGCAACTGAAAGATGGCAAAGGAAATTTGGTGACTCAGGCAATCCAGTTGAAAAACCTGGGATTGAAATCGGGAAAGAACATAACGTCCAATTTGCTCCCGACAGGTATTGAAGATACAGAGATTGAAGATGATAACGAAGTATAAATTTCATTTTGCTTTTTAACAGATGACAACAATTGCCTCCTTGGGTGAATTTGGCTTAATCCGGCGCCTGACTGAAAATATACAAATAAAAAATGCGAGTACCAGAATGGGAGTCGGCGATGATGCCGCTGTTTTAGAATACAAAAACAAACAGGTACTGATAACGACCGATTTGTTGCTCGAAGGCATTCATTTCGATTTAACCTACGTTCCGCTAAAACATTTGGGATATAAAGCAGCTGTAGTCAATTTCTCCGATATTTACGCCATGAACGGTCAACCGAAACAAATAACGGTATCTTTGGGAATTTCCAACCGGTTTTCGGTAGAAGATTTGGAAGATTTATACGCCGGACTGGAGTTAGCATGCAGCATTTACGGCGTTGACATTGTTGGCGGCGACACTTCCGCTTCTTTAACCGGATTGTGCATCAGCATCACCTGCGTTGGAGAAGCCGACCGCGACCGGATCGTTTACCGGAATCAGGCGAAGAACACGGATTTAATCTGCGTTTCCGGCGATTTGGGCGCTGCCTACATGGGGCTTCAATTGCTGGAACGGGAAAAAGCCGTTTTCTCCGGAGAAAAAGATTTCAGTCCCGATTTTGCCGGTAAAGAGTATCTTTTGGAACGGCAACTAAAACCCGAAGCCCGGAAAGACATCATTCAAATGCTGAATGACAGTGAAATCATTCCTACGGCTATGATTGACGTATCGGACGGACTGTCTTCCGATTTACTGCATATTTGCACGCAGAGCAATGTCGGCTGCATCGTTTACGAAGAGCGGATTCCTGTAGATTACCAAACGGCAATGATGGCTGAACAGTTTAACATGAATGTAACGACAGCCGCTTTAAACGGAGGAGAAGACTATGAATTGCTATTTACTGTTCCTCTCCGTTTTCACGAAAAAATAGAACAGTTGAACGGCATCCATCTGATTGGCGCTATTTGCGCCGCTTCGTCGGGAACAAATCTCGCTACCCGAGACGGAACGCATATTCCGCTGGTCGCCCAGGGCTGGGTCGCTCCACTACATTAACTGAGACGAAACATTCAAGGATTTGCGGGTCTCCGGCGTCATTGCCCGCAATGACAGGCGTTCAGTTATTCAATTATTCAGTTATTCAGTTATTTAAAATTCCTGTCCTATGATGAAATGGAATTGTCCTCCTGAAATTTTGTCGCTTGGCGTAGGACGGTCGAATCCATAACCCCAGTCAATCCCCATCAATCCAATCATCGGCAAAAAGATGCGGGCGCCGACTCCGGCAGACCGCTTCAGGTCGAACGGATTGAAAGTTTTGATGTCAGTCCAGGCATTTCCCGCCTCCAAAAATCCCAGTATATAGATGGTAGAAGATTGCTCAAGCATCAGGGGATAGCGAAGTTCAAGCGCAAGGCGCGAATAAGCATATCCTTCTCTTCCCTGCGGCGTTAACGACCCGTTTGAATATCCGCGCAACCCTATAATTTCAGTAGCATAAATGCTTGAATATCCTGTCATCCCGTCGCCTCCCACATAGTAAGTTTCAAACGGCGTCCGTTTGTTGGGATTGTATGAACCTAAAAATCCATATTCTACGCGACTCATCAGAACAGGCGTCTTTTTCATCGTTTCCGGATTTGCCAAAGGTATAAACAGTTTGCTCTTAAATTTCCATTTGTGAAATTCTATCCATTCGTATTTTCTCGGATCATTGGCAGTCATGGAAGCATAATCCTGCTTATCGAACAAAGAGTAAGGGGGCGTAAAATTAACGGAAGCCGTAAATTCCGACCCTTTTCGGGTATAAATCGGGTTGTCGGTAGAATTTCTGGATAAAGTCAGCCCCAGCGAAAGGCTGTTTGCGCTTCCGTTTGTAATCACAAAATAATTCCAGTTTTTCAACATGTAGCGCTGATAAGAAAGATCGACCATGAAATTAAACAGGTAATCAGGCCACGAAAGCCGCTTGCCGTATCCAACCGAAAGTCCGAAAATTTTCATCGATTTATTTTCGTCATAAGCATAACCGCCGCTGCCATAATCGCCATATCCTCCATATCCCCCGTATCCATATCCGCTGTACATGGAATTGTAATAGCTGTTGTAATAACGGTCGTCCAATTGAGTGGTTATCATGTAATAAGCGCTTACTTGCAGGGAATTGGGGCGTTTTCCTCCAAACCAGGGATCGACGAAAGAGACGCTGTATGACTGATAATATTTGCCATTGGTCTGTCCGCTTAAAGTCAGTGTCTGTCCTTCGCCTTGCGGAATAATTCCTTTATAGGTTTTTGGATGCAGCAGGTTTTTGAAAGAAAAGTTAGAGAATTTCAGGCTCATTCGTCCGATTATACCGGTTTGCCCCCATCCGGCAGAAAATTCTACCTGGTCGTTTGCTTTGGAGGTCAATGGATAAGTGATATCTACCGTACCTGATTCAGGATCGGGGACGATACCCGGTTTTAAGTTTTCCGGATCAAAATGCCCCATCTGGGAGACTTCGCGCAACGAACTCATGATAGCTTCTCTACTGAACAGTTGACCCGGTTTGGTCAACAGTTCCCTGCGGACTATATCTTCATACACCCGATCGTTTCCGGTGATGATTACCCGTTTGATAGTTGCCTGCTGTCCTTCGAAAACGCGTATCTCAATGTCCACCGAATCATTTTCGACATAAGTTTCTACCGGAGCTAACTGAGCAAAAATGTAGCCATTATTGTAATAAACATTAGAAACGGCATCATCATCGCTTTGTAAACGATTGTCTAATTTCTTCTGGTTATAAACGTCCTTCGGCTGCATATTTAATATATAGTCGAGCGTAGTAGAAGGATATAAAGTATTTCCTACCCAATTGATGTTCCGGATATGGTATTTATTTCCTTCCGTCAAATTGATGCGGATGGCAACTTTTTTATCATTAACCTTTACTACACTGTCAGAAAGAATTTGTGCATCGCGAAATCCTTTTTCGTGATATTTTGAAAGCACATTATCCAAATCCTTTTTATATTCTTCATCAACGAAATTTTTTGTGCGGAACAGTTTGAGAACGCTCAACTTTGGACGTTTTGTCAAACTGAAGCCTTCGTTGGTCTTTTTCATTGCCATTTTTAAGACATAATCCGACAGATTTTTATTCCCTGTAAAAGTGATGCTTTCGATTTTTGTTTTTTCATTTTTGTTTACAGTGATGTCAAGAATAGCTTTTCCTTCGTTGGATAAATCGTCCGATTGCCGAATGGCTATCTCTGCATTGCTAAATCCTTTTCCGTCGAAATAGTCTTTGATTCGTTTGCGTATGCGGTTGATAATATTGGGCGTAATCTGAGAACCTTTTGCCACGCCGATTTTTGCTTCGATGTCTTCGCGCTCGCTCTTTTTTACGCCATAATAGTTAATGGTTGAAATGGTTGGATTGGGTTTCAGTCGAATTTCTATCCACACGCTGTCGGCAGTCTGTTTGGTAGCGACTATGGACACGTCGGAGAATAATCCGTGCTTCCAGAACTTTTTTGCTGCTTCCGTAATCTTATCACCCGGAACGGTTATATGATCTCCGACCGTCAATCCGGAAATACCGATTAATACATAATCTTCATATCCATAGTTTTCTACGCCGGATACTTTTATACCGGCAAGCGTGTATAATTTGTTATTAGTGAGCGAATATGATATAACCGGCAATTCTTCGGCGATTTTTTCCGTTGGCAGGGGGGGAGGCGCCGTATCTGAAACCGCCTTATCAGTCGCTTCAATATTTGCAGGAATACTGTTGTCTTGCGCTTTTACAGAAGCCGCAATAATAGCCCCGAGGCAAAAAAGTAAAATATGCTTATACATGTTGTTTGAAATACATTCGTTAAATTTTTACTTGTATCTGTTCTCCTGTTTTTCCGAATCGCCGTTCCCGTTGTTGATAATTTAAAATCGCTTCATACAGGTTCTCTTCGCGGAAGTCGGGCCAAAAAGTATCGGTGAAGTAAAGTTCGGAATAGGCTAACTGCCACAGCAAATAGTTGCTGATTCGGCGTTCTCCGCCTGTCCGGATAAGTAAATCCGGATCGGGAGTTCCGCAGGTAGCCAAATGCTCGGAAACCGTTTCTTCAGTAATCTGATCAGCGCTCAGTAATCCGTCTTTCACTGCGGCTGAGATTTTTTTCACCATTTCTGTTATTTCCCATCTTGAAGAATAGCTTAGCGCCAGCGTCAGATTTAAGCCCGTATTCCGGCTTGTCCTTTCGATTGTTTCTATCAAACTCTCATAAGTTGTCTGAGGCAAGCGCTTTATATCTCCAATTAATTTCAGCCGGACATTATTCGTCATTAAATCTTCCGATTCATTTTGAATTGCCGAGATCATTAATTTCATCAGGGCATTGATTTCTTCTTCGGGACGATTCCAGTTTTCGGTCGAAAAAGTGTAAAGCGTCAGATATTCAATACCCAATCTACCAACTGCTTCCGATATTTTTCTAAGGGAAACAACGCCTTCCTTATGTCCCATGAACCGGTCCATTCCATTTTTCTTTGCCCATCTGCCATTACCGTCCATGATGATGGCAACGTGTTTTGGAAGCCTGTCCAAATTAATATTTTCTTTTAATGACATGTTATTCGTTCGTACATTTCCTGTCATTAGGACCAAAGTCCCAAGTGACAGAGAACATCAAAGTGTTATACCAATCTTTATTTTTAAATAGTCCACTCCGGATATTATATGGATTATCCAGATTGAATCCTTCTTTGTCCGGAGCATCAAAGCCGTCGCTAAACAATTTATGCACTGTATATTCCAAGCCCAGATTGACCCTGTTTTTAATTTTATATTTTACGCCTAATCCCAACGGGAAATGTACACTTCCAAATGTCCTTTTTCCCGTAGCTGCCGTGAAACCCAGCCCTGTGAGTAAATAAGGGGCTATTCTACTTGTATTCAAATAAGCAAATTTATCGCTATACGGTAGAAAATTAAATTCTATCTGCCCGCCCAATTCAAAAAAATTCCGTGTAAACGACACGTTTCCCTGATTGGGGAAAACATTATCCGTATTCTTTGTATTGCCTGTTATCCTTCCCATCATCAGATCGGTTTTCAACGCCCAGCGAAAGTTGAAATTCCGCCTGAAAACCAAGCCGCCCGCCGGATTAAATCCCCTAAGCAAAGCTGTTTGGTTGGCATCTCCCATATACATAGACGCTCCAAGCATTCCTCCTATTTCATATTTATATTCCTGTGCAACCGCTGTTGCGCAGGCAGAGCAAATAAGCGCTAAAGCCAATGCCCAGTATAAAGATATTTTATATCCATTAGTGATCAAAATTCATTTTATTCAAAGAACCTGTCCACACTTCGGGTAATAACGACACATTTTTCCCTCCGATAATGTAAAAATTTTTATTGTCTTTATCGGTTACTAAAGAAGCGCCGTAACGCGGCGTATATCCTGCCGGCATCTGACACTTTTCCGGTTTGACAAACCATGTAACCCCTCCATCGGTCGAATAATACACTTTATTGTTAAACCCTGTATCTGTTTTTCCGTTTATCAGCCAAAATTCGTTATTGTAATAAAACGCATTAGCGCCTTTCAGCGGTGGAAAAACCTTGGTATTGCCGCTTAATTTCGCCCAATAGAGACCATCTTCCGTTGACCATACGCCGTTTTGTACCGTTCCGTCCTGCGAAGTTCCTCCAAACAGGGTGACTCGTCCGGTTAGCATCACCTGATAGCTTTGACTCGAAAAATCGCTCAAAGGAAAAGCGGGTGGAACAGAGTCTGAAGCGCTGGTATTGTAATTCCACTGGTTGAAATCTTTATCGGCAAAAGCAAATTTATTTTTCCCTCCGGATTCTATTATCATGCTTAATCCTTCCGAATATTTCGGGCTTCCGGGCAAGTATCCCAATATACTTTTTACTTTTGTTGAAGCCGGTTTGTTAGCCAATGTCCATTGATCGGTAGAGGCATTGTTTCTAAAATATAAATCGCCGTTATCAGTATAAACAAACAATTGAACGCCGTAGCTTTGAATTCCGCCAATCACTGCATTTGCGGGAAGTCCGGCGGATTCCTGCGTCCACTTTACGCCATCGATCGAACTGTGCAATTGGATTTGATTATTAATTCTGGAGTAGGCAAGAAACTGATTGTTAAATACAACCGTTTTTGCATCTTCGGTTTGCAGAAAGGCTAAACCGGAACCAAGCCGGCGGTATGCCACCGAATCAGGGTCTATCTGGTGAATGTTCAGTTGTGCAATATATATTTTTACGGTTTTCCCATCCATTGCGTAAGCTCTCAGAGTTAGCGGGCTGGAAATATCGATTGAATCGCCCGAACTGACCGCAATCGAATCGCCGTTGGTAATATTTAAAATATTGTTTGCTCCGGTTGCGCTTGTGTAGGTAATGATCACTTTATTCTTAATTGTAGTTTGATAAGCCATTGAATCGTAGTTGTAAATCAACCCGACCAAACCATGCTGGTCGATAGAGAAAACCACCTTGGCTAAATCAGGTACCGAATCGCTGCTTAAACTGAAACTTAACAATTCGGCATCAGTTAAAGCATACGTATCTTCGTATGTATTATTTCCCAAGCAAGAGAACATCAGACTCGCAAGCAATGAAAAATTTATTAAATACAGCCCAATTTTTATTTTTACTTTCATACTAATGGATTCCTAAATGAATTTACAAAAGTAGAAACAATTTTTTCTATAATCACTATGTTGCATAATATTTATGTTTTTTTAGGAGTTACAGCTATTCTTAAAGTGAAAAAGTGTGGAATTTTCACATTTTTGAACATTTACCAATATCCCTTTTGGACTTGGAGCGGCTATTCCATCCGATAAAGGAAATGCTGCGGCTTCTATCTGAATTTCATCCCATAAATTTTCGTTTAAAAAGGATTGAATCAATTGGGCGCCTCCTTCTACCATTAACGATTGAATTTTTTTTTCATAAAGCGTTCTCATTTGCTGTTGAAGCGATTGCTTGCCGTCAACCGTGATTCTTTCCGGATTGTTTCCGTTCCAATAGCGGACATTCAGCGCCGGATTATCCAAACGAAGGGTACGCGTCCCGACCATGATAGCCGATACTTCAGCACGGATTTTATGAACCATTATTTGAGTAAAAGCGCCGGAAAATTTGACCGGCGCTTTTCCGTCATTTTCATTCCTGCGCCGATCCATGAACCCGTCGGACGATTGCGCCCATTTTAAAAGAATGTAGGGTCGATGTAGAAGCGAAAAAGTTAAAAATCTTTTGTTTAATTCTCTGCATTCTTCTTCCAGAATGCCGCAAAGCGTTTCAATTCCTGCATCTTGGAGTTTTTTTATTCCCTTTCCCATCACCTCCGGAAAAGGGTCTTCATGCCCGATTACCACGCGGGGAATATTCGTTTTGCAAATCAGATCGGCGCAAGGCGGCGTCTTTCCATAATGTGCGCAAGGTTCCAGATTGACGTAAAGAGTCGAATTTTTCAAAAGCGCTTCATCTTTTACGGAAGCAATGGCTTTTACTTCAGCGTGAGGACCGCCGTATCCGGCATGAAAGCCTTCGCCGATAATCCGGTCGTTGTGAACAATGACGGCGCCTACCATTGGATTCGGGGCTGTGAATCCTCTGCCGTAATTTGCCAGTTGAAGGCACCGGCGCATATAGCGAATGGTATTGTCTGTTTGATTCATTATGTGTACTTTTGTACTGTGAAAACAACGCTGCATTTCATACAGGAACAATTAGCGGATTTTTATCCCGCCGCCGACATCAAATCGCTCAGCTATATGATGTTGGAATCGGTTTGCCGTATGGATAAAACAGCCGTTTTCGGGAACAAAGATAAACAATTATCTTTAAATGAACGCCTTCGCATACAGGAGATGGTCGAAGAACTGAAGAAATGCCGTCCAATTCAGTATATTTTGGGTGAAACTGAATTTTATGGATTAAAATTCAACCTCAGTGAAAATGTTTTGATTCCCCGTCCGGAAACGGAAGAGCTGGTCGAAAGGATAATCAAGGAAACTCCCCCCCCCCGCCCCCTCCGGAGGGGGACAGGGTGCAAGGTAAAGGGTGAAAGGTTCAGGGTGTTGGATATAGGAACGGGGAGCGGATGTATTGCCATCGTTCTGGCAAAATATTTGCCCGGCGCAGAAGTTTATGCGCTGGATATTTCGGACGAGGCGCTGGAAGTTGCAAGACAAAATGCAAAGCTGAATCAAGTGGAGGTTCATTTTTTTCAACACGATATTCTGAAAGACGAATCGACGGCTTTTCCTCCCGCAGCTTTTGCGTTTGATTGTATCGTCAGCAATCCTCCCTACGTCACTTTAAAAGAAAAATCGGCAATGGCAAAAAACGTTCTGGATTTTGAACCGCATCAGGCGCTTTTTGTTCCAAATGATAATCCCCTACTCTTCTACGAGCGGATTGCCGATTTTGCATACAGCCGGTTGAAAAATACAGGGTCGCTTTATTTGGAAACCAGTTCCTTTTATGGACAAGCCGCAGCGAAAGCGCTTGAAGATAGAAAGTTCAGGTCGGTACGGTTATTAAAAGACATTTCAGGAAACGACAGAATAATAATTGCAAAATTATGAAAAAAATGAATTATAAACAGGTATTGCGGCGATTGGCTTCTTATTGCAGCCGTGCCGAACGGTGTATTTGGGATATTCGCAAGAAAATGAATGCTTGGGAAATTCCATACGAACAGCAAGATTTCATTGTTCAATACCTTCAGAAAGAAAAATATCTGGATGAAGCACGCTATTGCAAGGCTTTTGTTAACGATAAACTGCTATATAACCGCTGGGGAATATATAAAATCCGGTTTGAACTCAAGAAGAAAAAAATCCCCGCTACTTTGATTCAACAGGTATTGGACAGTCTTAATCCGGAAGAAAACATCGAACGCCTCCGGTTATTGATAGAACAGAAGAAAAAAACGGTCACAGGTAAAAACGACTGGGAAATTCGGCAAAAGCTCCTTCGTTTTGCATCCAGCCGTGGATTTTCGCAGGAGGAGGCTGAAAAAGTGTTGGGAACGGGCAGAGATTAATGGTTTTTTGCTTACACCATTTTTTCACCATTCGCTCATCGCCATTACTTCGGCGAACATCTGTTCGTTTGAAAATCCTTGCATATCGATTGACTTGGAACGGCAGAAAGCAACGCAGGTGCCGCAGCCTTGGCACAGACCGGGATTGATTTTTGCAACGGATTTTACCACATCGCCTTGCCGGTTTTTAATATCTTCGCGTCCGATTGCCTGATAGGGGCATGCCGGTACGCAAAGGAAA
>Ga0209629_10002528_pt1 | contig 12536 bp, 6 predicted proteins | sample TergutCu122P5_FD_187286 | JGI IMG/M metagenome (GOLD analysis project Ga0209629, IMG submission 187286) | Cubitermes ugandensis P5 segment gut microbial communities from Kakamega Forest, Kenya - Cu122 P5 (SPAdes) (version 2) | ecosystem: Host-associated > Arthropoda: Insects > Digestive system >... | reverse complement strand
ACTCCATATCCCTCCTGCCATGCAAAATGCTTGTTTTTATCAAATTTTTCATGAATAAATTTGGAAGATGAAGATTTTATTTTACGCACTAAATCGGATAATAATACATTGGGACGCGAGCCAATCAAATTCCCCCGACGTTTCACATCGGGCTACCAATATCCAATCCGTTCCGGATTGACGTTACATAACATTTATTAATGAGCCGAAATTTAATTGTAAAACTGACCTGAGCAGTAACGTTTATTATAAACAAAGTGCTTATTATGACCTTAACGCTATTTTTTACGGACTCATCATTTGGCCAAAACATCCTCTCAAATTTTCAAGTTCTATCGTTATCTCAGACCAACGATTCATACTGTCCGATATTTTTTTTTGCAGTTCGGCATGTTTCCAAAGCAGATTGACGTTGGAAGCGCCGTCAGGGGTTGCTAAAATTTCTTCCATCTGCTTCGCCTCTGCTTCCATTTTTTCAATTTGACTTTCCAATTCCGAAATGGTCTTTTCTAATCGCTTTATCCGGCGTTGTTGTTCTTTTCGTTCTTCATAAGAAGATTGCTTCGCTTCGCTCACTATGACGGATGGATTGCTTCGCTCCGCTCGCAAAGACGGGACTTCATTTCGTTCCAATTCGCGAAGCGATTCTATCTTTTTTCGTTCGAGAAATTCGTAAATACCGCCGAGATGTTCTTTTACTTTTCGATTACCAAATTCATATACTTTATCGACTAATCCGTCTAAAAATTCGCGATCGTGCGACACAAGAATCGCCGTGCCATTAAATTCTTTCAGAGCTTCTTTCAAAATTTCTTTTGAACGCATATCCAAGTGGTTGGTTGGTTCATCTAAAATCAATAAATTAACCGGCTCGAGTAATAACTTAATCATTGCCAAACGAGTGCGTTCACCTCCCGATAAAACGGCGACTTTCTTGTCGGAAGCCTCGCCTCCAAACATAAAGGCTCCGAGAATATCACGGATTTTTGTGCGGATGTCCCCTACGGCAACATAATCAATGGTTTCAAAAACCGTCAGTTTTTCGTCCATCAAATCAGCTTGATTCTGGGCGAAATAACCGATTTTTACATTGTGTCCTAATTGTAATTTCCCTTCATAAGAAATTTGATTCATGATACATTTAACCAAAGTCGTTTTGCCTTCGCCGTTTTTTCCGACAAAAGCGACTTTATCTCCCCGATTGATCATGAAGTTTACATGGTTGAAAACCAAGTGATCGCCATAGGATTTACTTACGTTTTCCATAATCACCGGATGGGAACCGGAACGCGGCGCCGGAGGAAATTTCAGCCGCAAAGCGGATAGGTCTTCTTCATCGACTTCGATGCGTTCTATTTTATCCAATTGCTTGATGCGGCTCTGGACTTGCACCGCCTTCGTCGCTTTATAGCGGAACCGTTCGATAAACGCTTCGGTGTCTTCGATTTGCTTCCGTTGATTTTCATACGCTCGCATCTGCTGTTCGCGGCGTTCTTTTCTCAATACAACGTATTTGGAATAGTTGACTCGGTAATCATAGATTTTACCTAAAGAAATTTCAATGGTTCGCTGCGTTACATTATCTAAAAACGCCCGGTCGTGCGACACGAGAATAACGGCATTGGCTTGCGTGGACAGGAAAGTTTCTAACCATTGGATAGATTCTATATCCAAGTGATTGGTTGGCTCATCCAACAAAAGAATGTCGGGTTTTTGCAGCAAGAGTTTAGCTAATTCGATGCGCATCCGCCAGCCGCCGCTGAATTCGGTTACCGGACGGTCGAAATCATTCCGGTTGAATCCTAATCCCAGCAAAGTCTTTTCGACTTCAGCTTCGATTTGCACGGCGCCTTCCAAAGCCAAGCGTTCGTTCAGATGCGTAATTGTATCAATCAGGTTATGGTAAGATTCCGATTCGTAATCTTTTCTATTTGTTAATTCATGATTTAACTGTTCCAATTGTGCTGCCATCTGCAGGATAGATTCAAAAGCGAGGGTAGCTTCTTCTTTCACGGTGCGTTGCGAGAAAAATTGCATTTGTTGCGGAAGATAGCCGATCACTACATCTTTTGGCATACCCACTCGTCCTTGAGTAGGCTCTTGCAATCCGGCGAAAATTTTCAACAATGTGCTTTTTCCGGCTCCGTTCTTACCAACCAAAGCAATCCGTTCTTTTCTGTCAACCACAAAACCAATGGAATCCAATAAAGTAAAACCACCAAAAGCAACCGTTAAATTCTCTACCGAATACATGAATCAGATTACAGTTTTCAGCCAGGCTTGAGCCATCAATTGCGCGCCTGCCATGGAGGGATGCACGCCGTCGGGTCCCCAATAAGCTGCCGGCGCATGTTTGAGCGCTTCGTTAAATACGGATTGAAGTGGAACGAAAATCAATCGGTTGTCAGTCGCTATTTTTTTTGCTGCGGTTCGATACGGAGCAAAAGCATTTTCCCAAGAATCGTCCAAAGCTGTTCCGCCATGAATGATAAATGGTTCAAGGATAATGATTTTTACTTTCGGTAAAGCGGTTTTTGTTTGTGAAATCAAACGACGGTAATCGGCAACGTAGGTTTCGACTGTTCCGGTATAGCCTCCGGTTTTTGTATGCCAGAAGTCGTTTACGCCGATTAATATGCTAAGGATGTCGGGTTGCAGCGCAAGGCAATCTTTTTCCCAACGTTCCGCTAATTGAAAAACTTTATTACCCGATATTCCTCTGTTATACAAAATCAAATTATCATCCGGATGATTTGCCAAAATGGATGCTGCAGTAAAGAGAGCATAACCGGTGCCAAATTGTGAAGGCATATTGGGCACAGCTTCATCCTTTCGACTTCTTCCTGCATCGGTGATGGAATCGCCTTGAAACAAAATGACATGCCCTTTCGACATTTTATATCGTGGAACAGCATTTGTCGATGTCGATTCAGGCATCGCTGCCTTTACAATTTCCGGTAAAACCAGAGCGGTTGCACCAATAGCGGAAGTTTTTTTCAAAAAATTTCGTCTATTCATAATTACAATTTATGTGATATGTCGTCATTGCGAGGGCTATAGCCCGAAGCAATCCAATTCTTTTTATGGATTGCTTCGCTACGCTCGCAATGACGAATTTTTATTTATACAAACAATTTTTCAGGGTATTCGCCTTGCTTTATTAATTGATTGATTTTTTCAACCACCGAAGCGCGGTCTTCCGCGTAGGTTACGCCAAACCATTTGGACGGAGTATCCAATACTTTTACCTGAATTTGACCTTTTTCAATCAGACGATCGATTACCCAGGGAATATACATTTCAGCTTTCGGATTATCTTGATTTTTAGTCAGAAAATCGATAAAAAGGGATTCGGAATAATCGAAATATTCGGTCGTAAAACCCCACATATTCATGGAAACCGGTGTATTTTCATCAGTCACAATCATGTTCTCGTTTTCGTCTTTGTACTTGATTTTTCCGTCTTTGTCGCGAATAATATAAGTACGTTCTACCACCGAGGTTAAAAACCCGTCTTGATTGGCGGAACAAATGCCGCGAGCAACCGAACCGCTCTCCGACAGGGTATTTCCCATGCGGTATCCAACCATAAAATAGTGATTCTTTTTGTTTTCAAGCGATTGCAGATATTCCGCAGCTATCCGGTAACTTTCTTTTCCGTAGAAATCATCGGCGTTAATAACCAAGAATGGTTCCTTAATCACATCTTTTCCCATCATCACCGCATGGTTGGTTCCCCAAGGCTTTACGCGGTCTTTGCTCAATTGAAATCCTTTAGGGAGTTTATCCAATTCCTGAAAAACCAATTCAACGGGAATCAGGTTTTCGTACTTTCGGAGAATCTTTTCACGAAAATCCTTTTCAAACGATTCTCTGATAACAAAAACGACTTTTCCGAAACCGGCTCTCTCGGCATCATAGACAGAATAATCCATGATGGTTTCTCCGTTTGGACCCAGTCCGTCCAACTGCTTCAATCCTCCGTAACGGCTGCCCATTCCTGCAGCTAAAACAAATAATACAGGTTTCATAAATTTTCTATGCTCAAACAATTTTCGGCAAAGATACAATATTTTATGCGTCCCGGCAATTAATAAGTAACAGCAGTTACACTTTTCATGGAAAATTATTTCTACCTTTGACGTTTTAAAAATGAATGGATGATAACACAAACATGGTATTGCAAAATCCATTTGACAAAACTACCGGTAAGTTAATTCTATAATGCCGTCATTGCGAGCCGTTAGGCGAAGCAATCCAGCATATTGAATATCAATGGATTGCTTCGGACTTCGCCCTCGCAATGACGAGGAGTCAAATTTGAGTTAACATAACACGACCTGTGAAGTAAAAAATCAAGAATAAACAAAAGAAGTAATTATGTCTGAATATGTTTTTAAAAAAGCAATTGAAGTTAAAAAAGATGTATTTTGGGTGGGAGCGCTCGATCCCCAACTTAAAATCTTCGATGTGATTATACCAACAAAATATGGTACGAGCTATAATTCCTATATTATTAAAGGCAATGAGAAAACAGCGTTGATTGACAATGTGAAAGAAGATTTTTTCGACGAGTTTATGGAAAGGTCGAGTCCGATTGCTTCCCCTCGGCAAATTGATTATATGATCGTCAGCCATGCCGAGCCTGACCACGCCGGCGGACTTGCAAAACTCTATGAACTGAATCCGAATATCGAAGTTCTTGGTACTGCGCAGGCAATACGGTTTGTTTTAAAGGTCACCAATCAACCGTTGAAAACGCGGGTCGTAAAAGAAGGCGATCGCTTGGATCTCGGTGGGAAAACACTGAGTTTCATTGCAGCGCCGTTTTTGCATTGGCCCGACACGATGTTTACCTATTGCCCGGAAGATACAATTCTTTACAGTTGCGATGTTTTCGGATGTCATTACTGTCCCGAACAACTTTTCAGCGACGAACAGAAAAACCCCGACAGCTATGAAGAGGCTTATAAATACTATTTTGACAGCATTATGTCGCCGTTCAAGTCGTTCGTGCTTCAGGCATTGGCAAAAATAGAAAATCTTCCGATCGATATAATCTGTACAGGACATGGACCAAATATCCGATCAGAAATCGCTGAACACCTCAAGCTCTATCATGATTGGGCAACAGTTGTAAAACCCGACAATCCTTACGTAGTTATCGCTTATTGTTCGGCATACGGATATACTCGGAAACTGGCTAAAGAAATAGTGAAAGGCATAATTGATTCCGGAGTTAAGGTTTATTCTTTTGATTTTGCCGAAAATCACATGGACGAAATTGTAGAAAAGATAGAATTTGCAAAAGGGATTCTAATCGGCTCGCCTACTTTTCTGAGCGATGCTTTACCGCCCGTTTGGGAATTGCTGTCTCACTTAAACCCTATCATTCACAAGGGCAAAATCGCAGGCGCTTTCGGCGCTTATGGCTGGAGCGGCGAAGCTGTCCAAAATATCGAACAGCGGTTTTCACAACTCAGGTTCAAAATGCCTGTCGAAGGACTTAAAGTCAACTTTCGCCCGAACGAAGAGGAATTGAAAAAGGCGTATGAATTTGGCAAAAAGTTCGGAATGGAAACGTTAAAGTAACAGAAGATATGTGCAACAAAGAAGGTGTACGACAAAATTCCTCATTTTATCGTACACCCCTTTGCATTGTATCTTGCTTGTTAATGAATTATAGTCAAGTACTAAACTTAATTAGTTTTATCCTCATCTGCCACTGCATCCTGCCAATTATCCCACATAAGTGCATTTTCATCATAACCGGCATAGCCGAAAACTTGAGCAAGCGGGGCTTCCCTATTTGATTTGATTACGTCTTCTCGGATAGGCCAGTACATATTATGCTTATCTAAGGTAAATAACTGGGTGCGGTTAAGGGATATTACAGGGCCTTTATTGTAAAAATTATTATAATGGCAAATTCGTTGCCACCAATAACTGCCTCCTGAAGGATCCGTACCGCTCTGTCTGTCCCATGTTTTGATGTCATAGGTGTTGCCCCATTCATCAGGCTTGCCGCTCAAAGCAAGGCAACGCGAAACGCGTTTCAATTCCACATTACGCCATTCTTCCATGTGCAATTCGCGGGCGCGTTCGTTCATAATATCGCCAATGTTTACGGTGGTATATAGCAGCGAGCATCTTGCTCTGCTGCGCACTGCATTTACATCGGTGGTAGCGCCCGCAATATCACCCAGATAGAACTTGGCTTCCGCTCGCAGCAGATAAGCTTCTGCTAATCGATAAAGATAAATATCGCCATGTCCTCCGGTTGAACCTGCGGTAGCGCCATTGAATTGGGTAGCGCCCTGATTGGCTTCAGCTCCTACATCTAAATTCCAATATTTGTAATGAGGCCAATCGAACCATACACGAAGTGTGTCGCTGCACAAAATTGCTCCGGTTGTTGGATGATAAAGCATTAGATTCTTTCCATAGTAGGCTGATTTTGGATCAAAATTGTATTTTAAATCAATCATTCTTCCCCAATTACCTACTTTATAACTGTGGCGCAAATCGGTTGTGTCCATTATTCCATTCACTGCCCATAATCCAAACTGTGCAAAATGGGTAGGACGCGTACAGCCGATGCCTCGTCCAACAGCCCTTGTAAAGTCAAGACTTTTGTTGTATTTGGCAGTATTTGAACGGGCATAGTCCTGCATAGCCGTATTTCCATCAGGGTCTCGTAAATTAGTCGAAACCCATTGGGGGCCATAGATACGCATTTGCAACCATTGGCGGAAAGCGGCATCCGCGCCGGACGCCAAGCCCCGGTTGGGCATTACCATGATGGATTCTGTATTTGCCGGATTAAGTTTATTCTGGGATCTGTGCAAGTCCCAAATCACATTGCGGGTGATTGGCCAAGTCTGGGGTTCTCCTCCTTGAATAAAATCACCCAATTGACCCAAGCCTGCTCCTCCTTGAACTAAAGCATAGCCCGATTGATCTATCAAAATATCTGCCTGATCTTTGGCTTTTTGCCATTGACCGGTTGCTAAATAACATTTAATAAGCAACATACGACAAGCTCCTTTATTGACCATTCCTTTGTAAGTCATGCTTTTTTGATCGGGCACCCATTGCACTGCAAATTCCAGATCTTTGGTTATCATATCCAAAATAGCTGCTTGTTTGGTTGCACGATAGTTAAATTTGGGTACGGAAGGAATCTTTGTAATCAAAGGAACGTCGCCAAATTGGAAAACCAAGGTATAGTAGCGGAATGCACGGTGAAAATAAGCCCTGCCGAGATAGGCGTTTTTGAGGGCTTCATCTATTCCTTGTATTTTATCTATACTACTGATGATGGTATTTGCATACTTTATTCCGTAATAGGTCTCCGTCCAAAAGTATTGAATCAGTTCGCCGTCAGATCCTCCGCTGGTTGCTCCTGTACCTGCATTGGAAGGAGTGAGGTTAGCCATCAGAAAATTTATTTGAGTGGTGAGGTTATCTGTTTTTCCGAAAGCGCTCAGGTCGGATAACAGATACTCTGTTGCCATTGGATTGGAGTTGTGTCCCGTATTATTCTCCTGATGGGTCCAATAATTACGAAGATGCCTGTCGCACATTGCCATTACTGCCTGTAAACCGGATTCGGTAGATAAAGTAACGTTGGGATCATAGAATGACAGGGGGGCAGGTTTTAAAAAATCGTCGGAACAACCGGAGAAAAGCGCAGAGCCGGACAAGGTAATTATCAGCGCCAATGCCGGTAAAATATATTTGTATCTTTTATTTAAATTATTCATATCTGTATTTTTTAAAATGTTACATTTAATCCAAGTGAAAAAACGCGAGTAGCAAGACCGCCGGAGTATGGATTGTTTGTGTCGCCATAAACGCTGTATGTTTCAGGGTCGCCGTAGGGCCAATCTTTGCACCATACTGCAACATTGCGGATAGAGCCGTATATTTTTACTTTTCCAACATCCATTTTTGATGTTATCTTTTGGGGTAATTCATACCCTAACGAAATATTATCAAGTCGAATAAACGACCTGTCGAACAATAGATTCGGGTCACCTCCATTTCCTCCATTGGATGCTTGAATCCGTGCATATCTGTTGCTTGGATTTTCGGGTGTCCAATATATTTTCTTAAAGTGATTCGCATGTTGCGTTACAGCGTTACTGTTATTGTCGTCATTCATGAATTGATTCGATATGCTTTTATGCCCCATAAGCGAATACATGTTGATTGAAAGCGACCAATTTTTGAACAGTGTGAAATCATTCCGCATCGACCAGTATATTGGCGGCGTGGTTTGACCCAGAAACTGCTTGTCGTCATTGTTATACGCAATTTGTCCATTGGTAGCTGTTTGAAGGGGATTGTCCGGATTCTTATAAATCTTCGGGTCGCCCGGTCTTTGTCCGTATTTTTTTGCTTCGTCAATTTCATTCTCTTGCCAAATGCCTATTACGCGCTGTGCCCAAATAACGCTGATGGGCTGTCCGATAAACCAATTGTTATTCGCATCGTCTTTTTCCTTTCTTCCAATAACAGTTCCATCCTTATCTTTCACATCTTCATATTGGTTATAAATATGCACGATTTTGTTTTTGTTGAACGAAAAATTCACGGTCGTGTTCCATTCAAAATTATTGGTTTTGATGTTCGTTGAAGAAAGCGAAACTTCAAAACCTTTGTTGGATACTTCGCCAAGATTGGTCGTCATATTATTAAAGCCGGCGAATGCTACCAATTGTTGATTTATAATCATATCTCGGGTGGTAGTGGAATAGACCTCGACAGTACCTGAAAGACGATTTTTCAGAAAACCAAAGTCAAGTCCCAAGTTTTTCTGCTCCGATTTTTCCCATTGCAGGTTCGGATTTGCCATACGGCTAATCTGCAAATAATTGAAAAATTTCGCTGTTCCGGAGGCATCTATATACACATACCGGTTTTCACCGCCGGTTTGGAGATTGGCAAGCGATACATAAGGATCTTCAAGCGAGCGGTTACCGTTTTTCCCCCATGAGAAACGTAATTTACCATAATTCATGGGCTCCCAATTAAAGAAACTTTCGTTGGTGAATGTCCATGCAGCGCCTAAAGACGGGAATGTGGCGTATGGGTTTCCAATTCCAAATGCCGAATAACCGTCTCGTCGAACCGAACCGGTCAACATATAGCGGTCGTTGTAGGAATAAAACAGACGGGCAAGCATAGCGGTGGCAGAATGCTGCGAGTCGGAAGTATTGACGGAAACTTGTGTTGCATTGGCTGTATTGTGAAAACCCAGCGCATCCGAAGGTGAGAATTGGTTTGCCGATATATCGTCGGACCAATATTTTCGTCTTTCGGCTTCTTGCGCCAAAGTCAGATTGAACTTATGCACTTTATTGAAAGTTTTATCCCAGTGTATTTGATTGTTGATCGACCAATCAAACCGCCAGCGGTTTTGTCTGGTAACTTGCCCGCCGTGGGATGAACCCGGCTCAGCCGAAGAATTCCATGAGTAATTGTGAAACCATTGGTATCTGGGCGAAGCATTGAAAGTGTAACTAAATCCGTAAGGCAAAGTTACTTTAGCATTGAAGATGGTGTTAAGCACATAATATCCTCTGTCGATATTATCTCTGTATTGTTTAAGCCAATCGAAATTAGTATGGCTCAATCTTACGCCCGTTCCGGCAGGATACTGCGCTAAAGTTCCATCAGCATTTAGATAATTACTGTAAGGAGAGTTGCGCACCTGATTATTTTGCGCATCAGAATTATTTACACTCAAATAGGGTTGGTAACCGCCGTCGCTTCTTTGTTGGAAGTTTACATTTGCTCCAATGTCTAACCAGTCGGTTACCTTGCCTTCCACTTTCAACTGGGAACGAATATTGTCGAAATAGTCGCCTTGTATAGCGCCTTCGTTGCGCGCATATCCCAACGACATGTAATAATTGATTCGATCACTGGCTCCCGATACGCTGGCATTGTAATCCTGATTGTGGCCGATACGAAAAGTATGATCATACCAGTCGAATGTTTTACCTGCAAGAAAGTTAGGTAATAATATTTCTGATCCTCCTTCTCCGTCAAATCCAATACGGCGGGCAAACAATTCTAAATCCGACATGCCGGCAGTAGGCTTGATTGCTCCGTTGTTCCGCCATGTTTCTATATCGACGCCCCATTGCGCCAAATTATTTGGATTTTCAAAATAAGCGCGCGGATTGGTTCCTGCTTGGTAAGCCTCATATTTTCCGGTAGTGGGATTTATCCCGTAAGTTTCTCTTTTATAATAATCTATGCGGTGCTGTAAATATTCCTCAGGGTTCCACACTTCGCGATATGAACTTTTCCGGGTAATTCCGTAATTCGCGGTAACATTTACAACCGGTTTGCCTAATTTACCTTTTTTAGTTGTGACAATAAGCACGCCATTAGCCGCTTGCGCTCCATAAATGGCAGCCGATGAGGCGTCTTTCAGAATATCAATTTGTGCGATGTCGTCCGGATTAATTTCCGAAAGTTCGCCATAGAACATCATTCCATCAAGGATAATCAAAGGTTCGTTATGTCCTCCGGCGGTATATACCGAGCGTTGTCCACGTACGGTCATGGATCCGCCGCCCTTTGCCGTGGGGTCGTAACCAACAGCCATTCCCGCAGTGCCGCGAAGAATATCCTGTATGGTTTTAGGATTCTCTGCTGCAATTTTATCAGGAATGATTTGAGTGACAGAACCCGTCAGGTCTTTTTTCCGCATCGTTCCGTATCCGACAACGACCACTTCGTTCAGTTGGTTGTCGTTTACGGTAAGGACTACATTGATCATGTTTTTTCCGGCAATTTGAACCTCTTTGGGTTGATAGCCCACGTAGGTAAACCTTAATGTTGCGTTGGAAGGAGCTTCCAAGGCAAAGTGTCCGTCAATGTCCGTGATTGCTCCGTTTTTTGTCCCTTTCACTTCAACATTGACGCCAATCAACGGTTCATTGGAGGCATCCACAACTTTTCCGGTTACAGATAGACTTTGCGCCAATATTTTACCCGTTGCAAGCAGAATAATTAAAACAATTAATAAACGTTTTCTCATACATTCATGTAGATTTATGCTTCTCCTAATTTTGATTTAAAAAAATTAATTAAATTAGAGTTAGCTGTTAATAAAAAATAATATTATCGTCAAAAGTATAAAAGAAAAAAAAATTTTAGATAAATGTTACCCCTACAAATGCCCTACCAAGAAAAGAATTAACATTTACCTCTTTATTCTATTATCATGTCAACTGTAAATTGCCGTCATTGCGAGCGTAGCGAAGCAATCCATTAATAAGTATTTTTCCGGATTGCTTCAGGCTTCGCCTTCGCAATGACGATATAACATGATTGCATTGACACAACACTATTTTTATTTTTTCCGGTTATACCAATTTTGCAACACATAAAAAGCCTCTTTGCGCAAGCCTTTATCGGAGATAAGTCCCTTACGGTTAAAGCCATCCTGAGTTTGCGGCAACAAACGGCGAGGGGAGCGAAAATCTTTTAATATCCAAGGAGACATGCCCGATAGGGAGGGCGTCATCCGCTCGTCAATCATACGAAGGGTTTTCCGGTATATTTCCGCTTGATACTCTTCTGTCCAGATTTGTGAAGCATCACCATGGTTACCCGCAACTGCATCTCCTCCAAATTCGCTGATAATGGTTGGCTTATTGTAATCTATCGACCAGCTTATGCGATCAATTTTTTCATTTCTTCCGTCATACCAGCCTACATATTGGTTGAAGCTGATTACATCCACATAGTCGCTCATGGGATCCCGAACCGATAGTATTTCCCGCGATTTATCATTCCGCTCCATTGCCATGCTGATGAGGCGCGTATTGTCTTTTTGACGGGCGTAGGCAGCTAATGAAGACAAGAATTTGTTGCGGGATTCCCCCGGAACCGTTTCGTTGGCTATCGACCAAATAATAATATTCGCACGGTTGTGGTCGCGTTCAATCATTTCATCCAACTGATTTTGGGCGTTGGCAAACGTTTCCGGATTATCCCATTGTATCGTCCAATAAACAGGGATTTCCGACCAAACCATAATTCCCATCTTTTCGGCCAAACGGACCATTTGTTCATTGTGCGGGTAATGAGCCAAGCGGACATAATTGCATCCCAATTCTTTCGCCCATTCAAGCAAAGTTCGGTCTTCTTCCGTGGAATAGGTGCGCCCATTCCGGAAAGCGGCTTCCTCATGGATACAGATTCCTTTCAGGAAAATAGGTTGGCCGTTCAGTAATATTTTCGTTCCTTGCGTTTCTATGGTTCTGAAGCCGATTTCATCTTTAACGCTGTCGGTAGGAGATTTAACGACAACTGCATACAATTTCGGAGAATCAGGCGACCAGAGTTGAGGTTTGGCTTTTATTTCGCCGGAAGCCGTACCGTTTGCATCGGTTGTCAGTTTTTGATTTATCTTCAATTCGGGAATTACAATCTGAACGTTTTGAGCCGGTTGATTGTCCGATAATTTTATGGAAACTTCTATCACATCCGGCATGCCTTTTTTCAAATGT
>Ga0209629_10002527_pt1 | contig 12537 bp, 9 predicted proteins | sample TergutCu122P5_FD_187286 | JGI IMG/M metagenome (GOLD analysis project Ga0209629, IMG submission 187286) | Cubitermes ugandensis P5 segment gut microbial communities from Kakamega Forest, Kenya - Cu122 P5 (SPAdes) (version 2) | ecosystem: Host-associated > Arthropoda: Insects > Digestive system >... | reverse complement strand
ACCAGTCCGAGCAAAATATGCTCCGTCCCGATGTATTCGTGGTTGAACCGCTGGGCTTCCTGATTGGCCAATTGCATCACCTTCCTGGCACGGTCGGTAAATCGCTCGTAAGGCATTCCGTAACTCTTTTTCAGTTAATGGGTTATAAAAAAACTGGGCAATGATCGTCTGATGATACCTTACCTCAAGGGTTTTCCTTCAGTAAATTATCATAAGATTATAGACATTACGTCAAAAATAGCAAATTGGTCGTCCCGATAAAACCATAAAATCTCCGTTTTACTCTTTATTCAAGCCTGATTTTTAAAAAATACCATGTAAAAAATGTCGAATAGGGTTATCTGGGAAAATCTGGAAAGAAATAAAGAGAAGTCAAAAATCAACGTATTATTGACTTTCATATACTATAGCAATTAAGTAATCTATATATCTCCGATGATTTGTGTGTTATGTAGAACAAATCACACGGCTCATGCACCATTTGAAATAAGTTTCGTTAAAAAAATCGCAACAGTGCGTAATTCTTTTTGCCGCTGCGAAGAATCATGACGGTTTCGCTGGCCAGATGATCGGCGGTCAGCTTCATGTCGATGTCGGTGATTTTTTTGTTGTTGACGTAACCGCCCCCTTGTTGCAAGGTTCGCCGCGCGTCGTTTTTCGACTTGGCAAGCCCTGATTCGGTAAAAGCATCAATGGCCGCCAATCCTTCCGAAAGCCTGGCACGCGGAATCTCCCTGTTCGGCACGTCGGCAAAAATCGCGACGAGTTGAGCGTCGTTCAGGTTCGCAATTTCAGCACCGAAGAAAATTTCCGTCGCCCGTTGCGCGATTTGCAGACTTTCTTGTCCGTGAATCAATTTCGTGAAATCGTCGGCCAGTCGTTTTTGTGCGACTCGCTTTTCCGGTGCCTTGAAATGCTCTTCGATAATCGCACTTGTTTCTTTTCGTGACATTTCCGTGAAAAAACAAAGAGCTTTTCCGACATCGGCGTCGTCGAGATTGACCCAATATTGATAAAACTGGTACGGACTCGTCCGTTTCGGGTCGAGCCAAAGGGCACCGGATTCGGTTTTGCCCATTTTTTTCCCGTCGCTCTTGGTCAGGAGCGGACTGGTCAGACCGTACAATTGGGTGCCGCTCAAACGCCGGGCAAGGTCGGCACCGGCGGTGATGTTCCCCCATTGATCGCTGCCGCCGGCCTGCATTTCGCAGCCGTAATATTTGTGGAGATGATAAAAGTCATACGACTGCAAAAGCTGGTAACTGAATTCGGTGTAACTGAGTCCGCTGTCGGTTTGGGCAAGCCGGTTTTTGACCGAATCTTTCGCCAGCATCACGTTGACCGAAAAATGCTTGCCGACATCGCGCAAAAAGTCAAGATACGAAAACTTGCCGAGCCAGTCGTAATTGTTGAGCAACAGGGCACCGTTTTTATTATCGTCCTTGTCGTCGAAATCGAGAAAACGTTCCATTTGTTTGCGGATTCCCTCGCCGTTTTTCCGCACGTCTTCGATCGTCAGCAGATTCCGCTCCTCGTTCCTGCCGCTCGGGTCGCCGATCATCCCCGTCGCGCCGCCGAGCAGTGCAATCGGCCTGTGCCCCGCCTTTTGAAACCGCCGAAGCACCATCAACTGCACGAGATGTCCGACGTGCAAACTGTCCGCCGTCGGATCAAAGCCGACATAAAGCGTACGCGGCTTTTCAAGCAGCCATTTGCCGATGTTTTCATCCGTTTTCTGGTGAATCACACCACGCCATTCGAGTTCCTGAATAATGTCTTGTGTCATAGTTATCCTGTGAGGCTTTCGCCGGAAAGTATTATCCCCAATCAGAGCCGCGACAGTTATGGAGCGGTTGAATCGGAAAGGATTTTGCATTGGGGTATACGATAATCTGGCGGAAGCCTTAAAAGTGTATGTTGCCTCAATTTAATTTGACGGTTTAGTTGGAGGTCTTTGCCCTGTAAGGGCTGCACATAACAGCCCAAAACAAGGCGGGCCAGAGTACCGGCATTGTCGCCGCCCTGGGTCACGATTGCACGCTAAAAATAATCGCCGCCCTGAAAGGGCAAGGGAGTTTTTCATTTGTTCTGCATCAACTCACGCAGATAATTCTTTTTTTCTTTTGTGTCGGCATAATCAAATGGCGTTAAACCCACTGAATCTTTTTTGTTGACATTGGCCCCTTGGGAAACAAGGTATTTTAATACTTCGATATTGGGATTGCGGGCGGCATTGTGCAGAGGTGTGTTGCCAAATGCGTCTTGCGCATTGACATCGGCACCTTGGGATACAAGGTATTTCACTGCCTCCAAATGACCGGTAAAATGCAGCACAGTTCTGTCTTCAACATCTCTTGCATTGACATCGGCACCCTGGGACACAAGGTATTTTAATACTTCCATCATATTGGGATTGCAGACGGCGTTGTGCAACGGCGTATTACCATATATCTCATCCTCGTTGACATCGACACCTTGAGAAACAAGGTATTCCAAAACATCAACATTGGGGTTGTCGCGAGCTGCCTCGTACAGTGGCGTTCTGTGATCGTGATCTCCCGCGTTGGGATCGGCTCCTTTCGAGACGAGATATTTCAAAACATCGACATTGGCATTCCTCGCGGCCAAATGGAGCAATGTCCGTTTTGTGTCACTCACAAGCCCATACTTTGTACCAACATCAGTGTTGTCGGTAACTGCGATCAGTGACGGATCGGTTTCCAGCATCTGTTTGACGGTTTCCCAATCCCCGTTCGCGGTGGCCTCCCAAATCGGCTCCACCTGCTCAAGTGAATGAGAAGGAATGAGATAATGCACGTCAATAATACTCAAACTGTAAACGAAATGAACAATGAACGTTGCAACATGTTTTGTAATAATATGTTGCGTCAAAAAAAAATGGGGAAAATTTTCTTGTTTTTGAAACCACATTGAACCCCCATTTTTGGCATGAAAACGCCAGGAATCTGGGAATCACGAGCCAAAACATGCTCAAAAATGATTTTTGTACACAACCCGTTTACAGTTTGAGAATAATACTCTTCCAATTCGGTTGACTGTTACCGGAATCTTCGGTACTCATCTTTTCCCTTGCCCTTGCAGGGCGGCTGTATTTTTGGGGGACATGTTACCCAAGGTGGCGGCGAGTACGCCTTGCCCTGGGCTGTGATGCATTGCCCCTTGCGGGGCGTATTCGAGTTGGAAATCAACAACAACCGGGAACGTCAGTGACCGGTTTGACCGCTCCATGACTGTCGCGGCTCTGGTTTTGTGAACAACTTGTTTTTTCGCGACTCCTTATGATTATTTTTCAAACGGCTCGACGGCGCGGTCGAGGATACCGAGCATGAATGCGATGGCGAGGCCGTAGTTGGTGATCGGCACGCCGGCGTTGCGGCAGTGCATCATGCGGCTGAGGAGTTCGCGGCGGTTCCACATGCACGCCCCGCAGTGGATCACGAGGTCCCATCGGGCCAGTGCCGGCAAATCGTCCGGGAAATGATGTCCCTGCACATGTTCGATGACGAGGTCGCCGCCGACGTATTTTTTGAGCCAATTCGGAATCTTGACGCGCCCAATGTCGTCTTCGACCGCATGGTGCGTGCATGATTCGGCCATCAGCACGCGGCTCCCCGGCTTGAGCCGGGCGATTGATTTCGCCCCTTCGATCATCGTGGCAAGGTCCCCCTTTTGCCTTGCGAACAACACCGAAAACGATGTCAGCAAAATCTCGCGCGGCACAACCGCCGACACGTATTTGTACGCTTGCGAATCGGTGACGACCAGTTTCGGAAGCGGCGTCAGCCGTTTCAACGTCGATTCGAGTTCCGTCTCTTTGCAGACGACGGCAATTTGGCCGGCGTCGAGCAGATCGCGTATCGTTTGCACTTGCGGCAAAATGAGGCGCCCTTTCGGGGCTTCCTTGTCGATCGGCACAACCAGCACGACCGTTTCGCCGGGTGCGACCAGATCGGAAACAATCGGCGGCGGCGTCAAAATTCCGTCCGGCACGACTTGCACCAATGCTTCGCGCAGTTCGCCGATTCCCTGCTGTTTTTCCGGGTCCGCCGTTGCCGCCGTTTTGACGAACGGAATGTTTTGCGATTGGAGCCGCGCCAACAATTCATCCGACGGCAAACCGGTATCGGAATGGTTGAACACGACAATGAATGGCACGTTCCGCTTTTGCAGTTCGGCAATCAAAGCGTCTTCGTATTCGCCCCAACGTCCGGAAGCGACCGTCACGAGACCAACATCGGTCCGGTCGAACGTTTGCTTCGTTCGTTCGACCCGTAATTCGCCCAGTTCCCCCTGATCGTCGATTCCGGCGGTGTCGAGAAACACGACCGGGCCGATCGGCAATAGTTCCATCGCTTTCTCGACCGTGTCGGTGGTTGTCCCCGGCACGTCCGAAACGATCGCAACCTGTTGTTCCGTCAGGGCGTTCAACAGTGACGATTTTCCGGCATTCCGCCGCCCGAAAATCCCAATGTGCAGCCGAAATCCTTTGGGCGTTTGACTCATGATCTCTTCCCCGGTGTCCTTTTGAAGGATTTTTCAATCTTTTTGCCCGGTTTTTTTGTCGATTTTTTATTGGCAAGAACGGATTTTTTTGCTCCGGTTTTGCCAGAAGATCGTTTCGCGGTTTTTTTGCTGATTTTCCCTTTTTTTTCGGCTTTTTTTGTCTTCGCGAAATCGGCTTTTGCGTTTTTCTCTTTTTTCGAGACGTTTTTCCTCGCACCTTTGGTCGACTTTTTACGGAAAGAACGCCGCAATTCTTCCCTGGGCGGCTCCGGCGGGATCACCCCTCCGCCCGCTTTCAGCTTTTCAAGTTTTTCTTTGAGACATATTTGCAAAATGACGCTCTCAACCTCCGTGCCGGGAATTTTGTACGAAACGAGCTTTCGTAATGTGGACTTCCCAAATTGCCCAAAATGTCTTGATTCGCCACGTTCCTCGACCCAGCGAGGGCCTTTGACCAGCAAGAGGCGGTCGAACGCAAACCAATGCGGCGAAAACCATTCCATGATTTTCTTGAGACGTGCCACCGCACGAATCACGATCGTTTGAAAACGATGCACTTTGAGCAGGATTTCACCGCGTGCGTGCCATACCGGAAGGTCAAGTCCGAGCAAATCGACCATTTCGCCGACGGCAATCGCCTTTTTTCCGGTCGAATCGCAAAGTTCGACCAGCAGGTCGGGGCGTAAAATCGCCAGCAAAATTCCCGGCACGCCGCCGCCGGTTCCGACATCAAGAACATGTTCCCCTTGGGTCAACAGTTCCGCAAGTCTCATACTGTCGACAAGATCACGGGTGACGAATTTTTCGTAATCCGTGTGTCGGGTAAGGTTTAAGTGCGTATTTTTTTCCCAGAGAATCTGGCAATAGGTATCGATTTTCGTAATTTTATTCTTGGGCAGTTTGATCTGATGCCGTTTCAGAGCCTCTTCAAGCGTGTCGTTCGGAACTCCTTCCGGCAAGGCGACTTCCGGTTCTCCAGACAATGATATTTCTGATAACGGTTTCTTTTCCTGCGAGTCTTGCGAAAGTGGCAACATGAAATGATCTCTGATATACTGGGAACGGGGTTCCATAAAATAGGGTGGGCCATGCGAAAAGACAAATTTTAGCATTTCCCGGAAATATTGCCACCGCAAAAAAGCGACATGTGACAAAATCTCTTTTCGGCAACACACTTCCCAGAAATACGGATACCGGCTACGATATGAATTTTCCCGTCAAATCAAGAGTTTTTTATGTTTCGTCAAACAATACTCGAAAACGGTCTTGAAATCATCGCCGAATGCAATGCCGCCGCCTATTCGCTGGCGACCGGATTTTTCGTGAAAACCGGCTCGCGGGACGAATCGGACGAAATCGCCGGGGTCAGTCATTTCCTGGAGCATATGATGTTCAAGGGAACGTCGAAACGGACGGCCGCCGACGTCAATCGCGAACTCGACGAACTCGGAGCCTATTCGAACGCCTATACGTCGGAAGAGACGACCTGTTATTATGCGGTGCTGCTCCCGGAATTGCAGGATCAAATCATTGATCTACTCGGTGACATTCTCCGCCCTTCGCTCCGTCAGGATGATTTTGATATGGAAAAACAGGTCATCATTGAGGAAATTCGAATGTATGACGACCAGCCGCCGTTCGGTGCCGATGAAAAGGGGCGGGAATCGTTTTTCGGCGGGCATCCGCTGCACCGGAGCGTGCTTGGGACTTGTGAAAGCATCGAACATTTGACGCCGGAACAAATGCAGGAATATTTCGAGCGGCGGTACAGTCCGGAAAACATCGTGCTGGCCGCCGCCGGAAACATCGATTTTGACGCTCTTGTCCGCAAAGCGAATCAAATGTGCGGACACTGGAAACCGCACGACACGAAACGTCAACTCGGTCGCACCAAATGCAACGGCGGTTTTCAGCAAATCCACAAGGAGGTCGCGACGCAGCAATACGTCATGCAGCTTTTTGAAGGGGTCGGAGCGGACGAATCGTTCCGCGAACGTTATGCGGCGTATCTTTTGTCGCATGTCATCGGCGATGACGTCGGCAGCCGTTTTTACTGGAACCTGCTTGATCCCGGCAAAGCGGATTCATGCGGCTTCGGGATGATCGAATATATCGACACCGGATTGTACATGATGACGATGAGTTGTGCTCCTGAACTCGTGCATGAAAACATGCAACAGATCGACGCCATTTATGCGGACGTGCAAAAAAACGGCGTCACGGAAGAGGAATTGCATCGCAATCAGACGAAAGTGATGTCGCGAATGGTGCTTGCAAACGAAAGACCGCATCATCGTCTGTTTGCGTTCGGCAGCGAGTGGTTGCAGGAACGGAAGTATTACACGGTTGACGAAGAACTCGATTTCGTGCGTCGCGTCACGCTTGACGACATTCGCGGCGTGCTTGAGAAATACCCGCTCCGCAACAATTACACGATCACCGTCGGTCCGTTACAGACATGGATACCGTAGCCGGATACTGCAAATCAAATATTGTGCTGGAAATTAAAAATAAGCGTGTCCGGTGAATCGCCGGTCTCGCTGAGGTGAGCAAAATAGCACATTTTGTGATGTCTTCACGTCTCAGCGCAACCGGCAGCCGTGGAAGCGTTGTGCATTTTTTCTCGCCACCACAATATACGCGGGCGTGGTGGAATTGGCAGACACGCCGGATTTAGGTTCCGGTGACGCAAGTCGTGGAGGTTCGAGTCCTCTCGCCCGCATTATCACATGAAAATCGGAGTCGCGACAGTTATACTCAAGCCGGTTGAAAATTCCGGAAGCTGGAGGCGGCAAGCCCTGCAACGCAGGGCGTCTGCGCGAGGCCGAAGGCTGCCACCCATACCGGCTGCGGTATATGGATCGATCAAACCGGTCGCTTGCGCTCCCGGCTGCTGCCGTGAAACAGGCAATACGAAGCGTCGGTGAGCGACATTTTGGAAGTCAATCGATCATGGAAAAAGTTCGTCTCGGCAAGACCGGTTTGATGGTCTCGCGGATTGCAATGGGTTGTATTCCGATTCAACGGCTGACGGAAAACGCAGCGGTGGAACTGTTGCATTATGCGTTTGATCACGGTGTCAATTTTTTTGACACGGCCCACGTCTACACCGACAGCGAGGCGAAAATCGGAGCGGCGTTTTCTGGAAACAAGCGTCAACATGTCATCATCGCGTCGAAAACGATGAGCACGACGTATGAAAAAACCGTCGAACAGCTTGACGAAAGCCTGCGACGGTTGAAAACCGATTACATCGACATTTATCAATGGCACAATCCGGAAAACGGGTTCGAGAATTTTCCGAATGAACGCGGCCCGTATCAGGCGATGCAGGACGCTCAAAAAGCGGGCAAAATCCGATTCCCCGGCGTGACGCAACACAATCTTGCACGGGCGAAATTCGCCGTCGGGTCCGGAGCATTTGCCACGCTTCAGTTTCCGCTTTCGGTTTTGTCGAGTCAGGAGGAAATCGACATCACGTTCGATTGCGTCAGGCACGACATGGGCGTGATCGCCATGAAAGCGATGTGCGGCGGACTTTTGAACGACGGCCGGTTGCCGTTCCTGTTTCTGAATCAGTACCGGCACATCATCCCGATCTGGGGACTCGAAAAAGTCGCGGAACTCGATCAGTTTCTTCAGTTGTCGCAAAATCCCGAACCGTTCACTGGTGCGATGCAAGCCGAAATTGAAAAATTGCGGGCGGAACTTGGCGACGAATTCTGTCGCGGTTGCGGCTACTGTATGCCGTGTCCTGCCGGAATCACACTGCCGATCGCGATGCGCATGGCCACGTTTCACAAACGCGGCATGTTTCACGGCAGCCTGTTCACGCAAGAACGACTCGGGGAAATGCGGCGAATCGATCAGTGTCAACATTGTGGCCAGTGTGTTTCACAATGTCCCTATCACCTTGATGTTCCACGGCTCCTCAAAAAGCAGCAGGCCGCCTATATGACACTCTATGCCGAAAACGCCGGAAGATGATATGCCGCAGCCGGTATGGACGGCAACCTTCGGCCCTGTGCTATCGGGCTTCCGTATCCGGCTTCAGGAGTTTCCAACCGGCTTGAGTCTGTTCATCGTTTGGCCTTTCCTGTGATGGATTCAATGTGGATCACGATGACGGCGGTACGGTGCAGACTTCCGGCGATCGCTTTTTTGGCGGCGTCCAAATGGTCCGGCGTGTATTTTTCGCAGAGTTTCATCAGCAAGGCCGTTTTGTGTTCGGCATTTTCGATCAACTCCGCGCGGCCGGAAACAATCGCACTTTCATAACGCGTCGTGAATTGGGCAGGCTGAATCTCCGTCTTGCCGACCACGCAAAACGAAACGCGGTTGTTACGGATAATATTGTCGATCTTTCGACCTTCCGGGGCACAGTGCAAAATCAGTGTGTTGCCGTCACGAACGAAATTGACCGGAATTCCATACGGCGCACCATCGACGCCTGTCATCGAAAGACAACCATATTCGGCAACATCCAACAATGCGAGCGTCTCCACCTCGCCCATGATCCGGTCTTCACGTCGAACAGTGTATTTCATGGTGATATTGTACTGGAACTGAAGTGCCCACCGCCTGAAGCCAATGGGTTCAGCAGTCGGCTGAAAGCGCGGAGCCAAATCGAAACTTGAACCCTGTCACGATCGCCTCAAAAAAATTGTGCCGACACGCCCGACGCGACGTTGTTTGAAATTCGCGATGCCTTGCCGGTCAAGGTGTCACATCAAACGGTCGCCAACGAACTGAAAAAATTGAAACTCGTTTATAACTGTACTGTCTCAGTTATTTTTTTGTCAGCCACAGATTGACACGGATATTCACGGATGAACACAGATATTTATTGATTGTTTTGGAATCTCATCCGTGAACATCTGCGTCATCTGTGGATCAAAAAAATCCGTGTTTCATCCGCGCCGGTCCGTGGACGGAAAAACAATCCGGGGATTGCGCACAGTTGATCAGCAGCCATGCGCGTCGCAGGGCGACACGGCTATCGTGTTGCGCCGGGCAGACCCGGCGTTTAATACCAATCCCGATTTTTATATGACACTACCCGAGTGACGGGAGTTCGTAACCTTTGCGACGCGGTCGCGAAAGCATTTCGTTTCCTTTGTCGTTGTTGGTGAAACGTTCCTTGACGGGGTCCCAGCCGATTTTTTCCCCGACGGGTGCCGTGGCGCGGACGATATTGACCAACTCGCAAAGCGTTGTCGAACGCTGGCCGTATTCGATGTCCGCATTGCATTTCTTGCCGGTTTTGATGCAATCGACCCAATTTTCGACGTGATATTTTGTTTCCAGATGCTTGTGTTCCATCTGAAACTTCGCTTCTTCCGGCATGTCCTCAAGCAGCGATTTCGGATTTGCCGTCACTTTATGCCGGTTGACTTCCATTTTTCCTTTTTCGCCGACAACGATGCAGCCGAGACCTGGGCCGCGGTCGCCGTCAAGGTTGAGCCGCAATTCGACAACGTTGTTGACGCCGTTGTTGTTGTCGAACCACATCTTCATTCTCGCACGCGGACCGGTCACTTTCGCCATTCCGTAGTAATCGCCCCCCGTTTCATCGTCGTCAAGTTTGCGGTTTGCGAATTTTCCGGAATCCTGGATCGTGCATGGTTCTTCCAGCAAAATGGTCGTCGGGCCGGTTTCGTTCGTTTTCATGACCATGTTGACCTGGTCGTAAGAGTGCGTCCCCCAGCCACTGACCCCGAAACAGGTACCGCCGGCGTCGTAATCCCACCAGCGGTCCCAGCCGAACTGCAAATCATGATGATACGGTCGCACTTGGGATTGATTCAACCAAATATCCCACCATCCCTCTTTTCCCCCTTCCGGGAGCGGTTCACCCGGCTTGTCGACCCATTGATTCGGTCCGACGAAATTCGGGGCTTCAATCACTTTGACCTTGCCGAGCGCACCGTCCTGTATTTTTTGACATGCCCAGATGCAAAGCGGCAGCGAACGTTGTTGCGTCCCGACTTGCGTGACCCGGTTGTACTTGCGGGCGGCATTGACAAGATAGCGTCCTTCGGAAATCGTCAGGCACATCGGTTTTTCAATGTATAAATGCGTACCCATCTGCATGGCGGTTCCGGCAATCCAGGCACGTTGATGCGTTGCGGTTTCGACCATCACGCCATCCGGTTTTTCCTGTTCGATCATCGTGCGGAAATCATCGTAACCTTTGACGCCGTCCGATTCCCCGGCATTTTTCATGAACGAGTCGACTCGCGGCTGAAAAATGTCGCACGCGGCCACAACTTTAAGTCCGGCCACCGGTTTGACCTCGTTGGGGTAAATTCCCTGGCATCGGCCCCCCAATCCGATCAGAGCCACTTTGACGGTGTCGTTGGCTCCGGGAGTGTTGATTGACCCCATCACCGTGCGGGGAATGACCATCGGCGCGGCAACCGCAACGGCGGTCACGGCCAGAAACTGGCGACGTGTTGTTTTCGACATTATGTTCTCCTCGTTTTGCAAATCATGAGCAAATGGCTGCTGCCAACAATCAAGGCAACACGCTCATTATTTCACAAAACGGCGAACATTTCAAGAAAAGAGAGAAAAAATCAAAGTTTTTTAATTCAGACGGGTTTCATCGAAAAGTATCACGCAAGAACAACAGCCGGGAACGTCAGTGACTGGTTTTGACCGCTCCATGACTGTCGTGGCTCTGATTGCGGAATACTTTCCGGAGAAAGTCTTATCTTAAATAGGCGGATGAAACGTAGGATTTCGGACCGCTGCTTTGCATTACACTGGACGATTTGCCACAAGTCGGACATGACGAACTTCGAATGGAAGAACTCGGCGAGTAAAAGGCGGACGAAGAGCCGGACCTGGAATCCGAAGCGGATGATTTTCCGCAAGTCGGGCACGTACTGGAGCTTGCACTCGAACTGGTTCTCGCGCTCGCACTCGAAGTCTTGCCGCAAGTTGCGCAAGTGCTTCCTCCGCGATTCAAGGATGAACTGTTTGCGGTGACTGTCGACTGTTTTGTCCCCGTGTAACGATTGAGACTTGTTCCCATTGAGGATGTTGTACCGGAAATGGCCATGACTTAACTCCTTATCATGATTATGTTTTAGTTTAATAATGAATCAGCCTGAACGATCCAATATTCAGTACATTGATCAGGCATGTACTTTTGTATATATAGCATACCTCAATGGGACAATCGTATATTCCTTGCCGGGAAATCAAAAAAATGAAAAACTTTCTTCCTTTGACGATTAAAAAAACAACGCAAGATGGTGAAATTACCCGGATTATCCCGCGTTCGGTCCGGACACTCGTACATCTCCGTTCCAGGTTGCCGCGGAAAGAAATATTAGTAAAATACTTATGATTTTTCCAGAAATTTTTTCCAGAAATCAGGCAACGGTGCCCTCAATTCGAGCGGCTGGCGTGTGACGGGATGCTCAATGACCAGGCAACCGGCATGGAGGGCGATACCGTGCGGAAATGCGTCGCGTGCTCCGTATTTCCGGTCACCGAGAATCGGATAACCATGATGGGCCAGTTGCAAACGAATCTGATGCTTGCGACCGGTTTCAAGCGTCACTTCGAGGAAAGAATAACGTTTCGTGCCGTCAATGAACCGATACGAAAGCATCGCTTCTTTCGAATCGGCGTTCGGTTTTGCGGTCACCCACATTTTCCGGTGCCGGGGGTCTTCGCACAAATGATCGGTCAAGGTCGCGTTTTTCGGATGGATGATCCCTTCGACGATGGCATGATACGTTTTTTCGGCATCGCGATTGCGAAACTGTTCATTGAGCCGTGCCGCCGCTTTGGAAGTTTTGGCGAACACGATGATCCCGGAAACCTGAAAATCAAGCCGGCTGACAACCCCCAAATAAACGTTGCCGGGCTTGTTGTAACGTCTTTTGAGGTCGTCTTTGGCAAGCGTGAAGAGCGTTTCCTCCCCTTCGGGCAGCCCCATCGTCGCAATCCCCGCCGGTTTGATCACCGCCAGGAGATGATTGTCTTCAAAAACGATTT
>Ga0209629_10002526_pt1 | contig 12540 bp, 11 predicted proteins | sample TergutCu122P5_FD_187286 | JGI IMG/M metagenome (GOLD analysis project Ga0209629, IMG submission 187286) | Cubitermes ugandensis P5 segment gut microbial communities from Kakamega Forest, Kenya - Cu122 P5 (SPAdes) (version 2) | ecosystem: Host-associated > Arthropoda: Insects > Digestive system... | reverse complement strand
TGATCTTAATCCTTAATTATTGTTTCTACCAGTCACACTGTTTTGCATGATTTAAAGAGAACTATGCTAAATGAAAATTAAAAAATAATATTTATTTTAGAATTTTTTAATTTTCATTTTCTTCTTTAGGCTATCTCCTATTCATGTACATACTCACCCCGTACAGTTTTACACCCTGTGTAGCACTTCAATTGATGCCTTATGCTTATACTTGCTAATCCCATTTGGGTTTTTAAGTTGTGTGTTATTTCAAGCAGTGTCTTACACATACTAACTTCATCCATATTACTTTTGTGTACAATGTCAGTCATTGCCTTTGATATTTATTCACGCTTTCCATTTCTACACTGTCTGCCACTTTAAGCATTTTCTTTCTCATGCACACTGTTAACATTCATGCCCTTAATGCTACATTACTGAGGGTTCAGTTATAAAATTTAGAGTAACATACCTTCTTCATCATGTAGCTTTTTGTGATATTAACTCCATTATTACATTACTAACTTAAATTCCGGTAGTCAGAATGTTAGACCAATTTCATATGAAATGATTTCAACCGAGACTTAGTGGTGAAAGTATATTTACTTAGTGGAACTATATATTGAGTGTTAACAAGACAGGCATTGTACATAAAACATAACACTGAGGTGTGTTCATGCAACCATTATTTCAATGGAAAAGTATTAAGTATTACACAACCCGAGTGTGTGTATTTGTAGCCTTAGTAATCCAGTATGCAATGTGCATGCACCATATTGTCATCTGTGGCCTGCCCTGCACGACAGTATTTTTCCACAATTTTTGAAAAAAAGTTACTGAATGCAAAATGTGTGTTTTGATTTTCTCTACAACTTTTGTCTGAAACATTTCTCATTCTGAGAAGAAATGACTGAGATATGATCAAAAATGTATATTGGTCTTCGTGTGAAGTACCCTTTATTCTTGTCTATTTTAGTGATACTCGAATTTTCCTCACATTGTCAAAAAATCCTCAAATATCAAATTTCATGAAATCCATCCAGTGGGAGCTGTTCTGTGCAGACAGGTGGACAGACATGATGAAGCTAATAGTCACTTTTCACAATTTTGTGAAAATGCCTAAAATTCCAGATGTTTGATCTAAAGAAAAAGGACATAAATTTGTAATACTAAACATTATATTTATGTTGTTTGTTTCAGATGATGCTACAGAGAAGACTCTGGTTGATGAAGAAGCTTTTGTGTCAGAACGTGTTGCAGCACTCAATTTGCCACTTTTTCACACTGGTGATCCTGCAGTAGAGGAAGAAGTAGAATTGGACCATTTCCCAATGGTGAAAAAGAAAAAAACAATTTTAGTTGCTGGTGACAGTTTTACATTCGTAGTACAATCTTTTTTAACAGTCACTTCAGAATTTATGAATTTGTATGCACTTCTGTTCTGAAATATTTTGAACCTTTTGAAGTCCAATATTATATTTTTTGTTATTTATTTTATTTGTGTTTATGCAGGTGTGTATAAGTGAGTAGACAGTGATGCTGTAGCTGAATGATATCATTACATATGTCCATAGTGTTGGCTGATAACACATCCACTTTATAGTCATAAAATGAGACATCAAGTAATACATGATAAAATGAAGTAGTAAATACAGATTTTGTGTATAAGAACTGCATTACAGTTCTGGTGTTGATACCATGACTTTTTCTGTTTAATGAGTATTTTTGGTTCACAAATGTTCTGGACAAACAAGGCTAATTGAGATACTGGTCTTATAGAATGTAATGCTATGTAGCCTTTGTGTACATACTAATGTTTCTGAGCAACAGCTGCTTCCATCTCTCAGTTGTTATTCCCCTACATTGAAAGCAGTTGGTTCATAAAAAATATTGAGACCTCTCTGCATGTCATCATTTCCAGTAACTTCATAGCATTAAAAACTCCCTGTCATGTGAAATTCCAATATGAAGTAAACAGTCCAAATGAGTAAATGCTAAAATACTGGGTATGTGTGATATATCTGAAACAAATGATAATCATATTTTTAAGACAGTATACACATACAGATTGCAGTGACTTTTTTGAGGGCTGGTAGGAGTGGTAAAGGAAGAAATTAAGAGAAAGATGCAAGTTCAGTGAGATGAGATACATCTAGAATATTTTATAAATGAACATTGATTATTTTAAACATAATTTTAATAGTGACTATAATACCATATTTACCTGAATCAAGATGACCCCCCAGAAAAATAAGTCTGCCAGGGGAAAATTTGGTTATCCAAATCTAAGACAAACCCCCAGAAATAAAACATCTGCCAAGAAAAATATTTTACTATTAAGGGCATGTCAGATTCTATCCAACTTTACCAATCAGTGTCACTGTCTCCATCTTCACAGTCAGTCCTTTCATCTTCCTCACACTAACTCAACATCCCCATTCTCTTCACTGCCATTGCACAACATGCCATCAGTCATATCCATTCCATTGGATATACAGGACTTCCTAAAACCCTTCACAGTCACTTCCAGTGAGACGAGCTGCCATGCTGTTGTGATCCATGCTGACTGAATAGTACATTTATATTTCTTGGTTTATAAACTTGCTTGAACCCATGAAGAAGATTCACAGTTTTCTGCACAGATTATATTCGTGGTGTTAAGAATTTTCAATGCATGTGTTCTGAACTTACATGTATCTGTGGTCTGATCAGTGTGAGTTCCTTGTTCTTTTTATGGTTTTCAATTTGTGGATTTGTTCAGGTTTTATTTTTGAGCCTTTTAGTTAAATTATAGTTTTTCAGTAGTCATTTTCCTGTTACTACCCTTGGACTGGATCGCACGGTGGCATAATGGTTAAGGCACTACGCTACAAACAGGCAGGTCGCGGGTTCGATTCCTGATGGTGTCATTGGAATTTTTCAATGACATAATCCTTCCGGTTGCACTATGGCCCTGGGGTTGACTCAGCCTCTGACAGAAATGAGTACCAGGTGTATTTCCTGGGGGTAAAGGCAGCCGGTGCGTAAGGCTGACAACCTTACCACCATCCTGTGCCGTTGTCATGAAATCTGGGAACCTTAACTTCCTGGAACCCTCTGAGCCACTGCAGGCCTGTAATGGGACTGCTTTACCTTTACCTTACCCTTGGAATAGATTTGTTCTCAGGTGCATATCTTAACAAGTTACTGTTTCTATGGTGCACAGTGATTGAGAATAGCTCAATCTAAAGTATACACCAGGTTAGGTGCTTCTTTGTCTGAAAACAGGAACAGAACTGGCTTCTGAATATTGTGCTTCTTTAAAAAACAAGATGTTGGACAGGCCCAAAAGAAAGAAGATTGTCAGTTAACTTCAATTGTGCTGTTTTCTCTCTTTTGGTTTTCTTGACTCTTGAAGATGAGACCGATAGGTGGTCCCAAAATGTCGGCAAGGAGTTGCCACTCAACACTGCATAATCTCTCAGAAGAGTGATGTCACATGACAGTTTGGCAGCGCTGGCCTTGGTTGGCTGAGCATGATATGGTTGAGAGTGATCCAGTTTGGCACTTCATATGCGAATTTAAGATGACCGAACATAATCCGCAAATATTAAGGGGGGGAGGGAGGGGAACTCGTCTTGTATTCAAGTAAATACGGTACATTGCACTTAGATTGGTTTAAAATAAGATGGTACATATTTCACATGAGGATGGTATGATGATACCAAAACATGTGAGTGTGAATGAATTAGAGATTTTTTGACACTAATTATTGAATATGACTGATATACTAATATTCAGTGAAACAGAATGTGCTTGTAAAATAGTGGATTGATTTACCATACTGCTGATTTGCATGCAGTAGTTTTTGTGACACTCTTGAAGGGGGCAACCGAGTATAATTTAATTCATGAATGGGATGTGTCATTTTATCATTAGTGTATGTGTGGTTACTGTAGAAGTGAACTGTGTCACTTTCGTTATTTGGGCTCTCAAAGCATGACCTAATACACATTGACAGCAATATTTTGTTATCTGCCTGTCTGAACATGGACTGTTTTTTGAACTTCTGATAAATTCAGCTGTAATGTAAAGATTGGCTGAATTGTGTATTCAAAATTGATGATGATTCATTGAGTTCAATTTTTACAGTACTTGAGTCTACCTACCACCTAACACTGGGTTGTCATGGTGGTAGCCCTTCACCGTTTGATACATATGGTATTTACAAACCTTTATTTAACTTTTATCAAATATCTGCTTCAAAGTTGAAATTAATTTTGCATAGGTAAGCATGTTGTGTAAGTTCAATTTTATATTGTAGTTTTTTCACTTTTGTTGTTAGATTGACGACCCAACAAAACTGGATGAAATGAGACAGGAAGCAGAAAGAATAAAGAAACACAAGAATCTATTTAAGGGACTGAAGTTTTACATAAATCGGGAAGTTCCTCGTGAGCCCATTGTTTTTACAATCCGTTGTTTTGGTGGTGAAGTTTCCTGGGATAAACTACTCTTTGTTGGGGCCACTTTTGATGAGTCAGATGAGAGCATAACACATCAAATTGTGGATAGACCAAGCACAGGAAAACAGTACATATCTAGGTAAGAAAATGACAGTTGTCTGAAGTTGATCTACAGTCAGCATCTTTTATTAAGTGTTTGGGGGAAATCAGTCTTTGTAGGAGAAGGAACCCTTGCTGACAGGCAAAATGTTGCTGTGGTACAGCTTTGTTTTGTGTAGGATTACTGAAATGTCTGGTACAATATGATCTCTCAGTGGCACAGTGCATACCTGATATATTGAAAATGTACAATAAAGCTTTATCTTCAATATTATTCAGATTTAATAACCACTGCTTCTAAATATATATTCAACAGATATTTCATGGGTATGGGCTCATTTTTAAAAGTACCTCTTAAGGTTATATATGTGAATAGTTTATAGTGTGCTTGCGGAGAGCATGGTTGGTATAGTAATTAGGCTGTGGGCTGGACAACAGAGGAATCATGGTTCAGTTCCCAGCAACGACAAGAGATTTTTATTTTTTCTGAAGCATCTGCATTATACTAACCAATTTACAAAAAGCGGTCAGGAAACATTCTTCAGCACGATTTCACCCCCTGCTCCCCAAACATACATTAGGACACACACGCTGGAATTTCCATCATCAGCTTCCGACTTACCGAACCTAGTTTTAAGATATTTTGATGTGTTTGAGCTTCTGGAGTTTATGAGAAATCAGAAATTGGAGTAAATTCAGCAACATTACTTCAGTGGAAGCCTTGGAAAAATCACTGATTTATAAAATATGTGGAATTTGGAGAGTGATACAGAGAAATCAAGGTACAAAAACTACTGCAACAGATTTACAAATACAAAATACTGAAAAACTACTGCAGCAAATTTACAAGTACAAAGTACTGTTGTGTGCTGAAATCAGATGAGTTATTGCAATGTTGGTAATAGTGCAGAGAACTCTGTTTATTATTTCCTTTTCTAAGAAAAGACCAAAATGCAATAAATGTTGTCACTTAAATTTTGTTATTTCATGTGTTTGGTGCCTAACTCATGTAGTCTTGGTGGCCTTAGTAATGACAATAGAAATGGAACACAGTGATGTAGTCCATTTATGTGTGTGTGTGTTAAGACAAATTTTATCGTATTTCTGAAACAAAATGTTACACGCCCAGAATTGAATTCAGTAACACAAGTTACGCATGGGGCACACTGCCGAAGCTGTTCGTAAACTTTTTTTTTTTAAAGATGTTTGTTGCTCATCCTCATCTTTATTATGTGCCACTTTCTGCAGGTCAAAAATGGTGATGTGTGACTGAGTCAAGTATATTAAAGTGTACCTTTTTACTACACCTAATTATTCATAAGTCCACACAGTGAAATTAAAAAAAATTTATTAAAACGGGTGTTTTACCATCATTATTGAGTTTTTTGGGGGAGGGATTCAAATTAATGGTTGTGGTGGTACATGTAACTATCAGAGCACATTTTACAGTTTGCATGGTCAAATGCTCTGTAAATCAGGTACCTATACAGTGTTCTGGGTGGCAAAATTATAATTATTATTACATTAGAATTACAGTTTGCCAAGTAAAGTAATAAGCATGCGCCAAATACTTCGGTTTGGAAAGAAAGATTGTTCTGTCTTGAAGTGTATTCATGTGTTATTTTTGCAAACCACTGGTGTAAACAGTAGTAGTGGTATTTTTTATTTCAATATGTTGCAGATATTATGTGCAGCCACAGTGGATATTTGATTCTGTAAATGCACGTGAACTTCTGCCTGTAGAGAAATATTTCCTTGGAGCAGTGTTGCCACCGCATCTTTCACCATTTATAGATAAAACAAGAGAACAGTACATTCCACCTGAGGAAAGAGCTCTAGAGGATCCTTCATCAGCAGAAGTTAACCAGGGTTGGTGTATACTTTGTTCGATGGGTGTCTGTCCTTTTAAAAGTAAAGTTCATATAGAATCAAATGTACTTGTGTCATGTCGTGTGAGATCACTGAGCACCAGTAGTGTTGACAGCATAATATGCAAACCTCCGCCCTACACCATGTATCTTCTTACTGCAGCTGTCACATATTTAATGAAAATGGCATCTACAAATTGTTAAAAACAATTTTGATACATGGGGTATTTCCTTTCATTTCCATATTCAAGTAGGGTATTGATGGTCACTAATTGATCAGTGGTGAAGGGATTAACAAGGTTTGCTGGATGTCCATTCAGAACCAAAATGTGGGTGAGGAAAGAAAAGAACATCGCTCTGTTAACTGTAAGACCACACTTGACGAAGTTGCTGACTACAACTACATACTGTTGTGCGTTAAAAAGTAATGTACATTTGGATAAGACTGCTTTTAGTTAGTGTGATGCAGTGTGCAGTATAATGAGTAGCTGTGTCACAAAGGTTGGAGGTATTTGTTAAAGCAATTAGTATTTTACTTTCACATAATGTTGGTAATATTCCAAGAATATTTCATTCTGGTCTTACTTTTGTAGAAATGTACAAGACAGGTGTACATGCTATAGAGGGTGGGTGAGATTTAGTGAGTTAAATTGTGGATAAGCCAGAGTTTTATGAGGAACATTGTAATTTACCCATATCACCTGGTATGGGTAAGGTATTGCAATGAAAATAGCAGTAGCTTAGATGGTAAGGAATAAATGATCATACAATTATTGTGGGCAAACATCCACAGCAAGTGGGACATGTGGTGGGTTTTACTAGTGTTGAATCTTCAGTTTCAATTACAAAACAGTTAATATAGAGGCTTTAATTTCTAAATGAAAAACTCCACACATTATGGTATTCTGAAACTTATGTTAAGTGATAAATGAAACGTTTAAATTGTTTCAGGAGGAGGAGATGATGATGATGATGATTCAGAGGAGGAGGTGGAGGAGGATGAAAAGAAAGATGGTGGTGAGAAAGGAGAAATGTTTGAAGATAAAGAAACAGAAAATGCAGATGAAACTGAAATTCAAGAAAAAGGCTCCATGAGGGAAGAGAAGGTTAGTACAGGATGTTCGTTTTAAGATTCCTGCAAGTATTACATTTTGCATTCATTGCTTTTACCACCACCCTCATTCTGTGCATAATTACTGGTCTTGTTACAATGCTGAATTTTTATTTGATGTATTTCGCTGGCTTGATATGGAAGCTGTGTTATTCACTATATACTGCATGTATACTTTTCTTCTCAAGTAAGAGTCATATTTCAAACAATGAAACATTTGTAATGTGAATTTATTTACTTGCAGAAAAAACGCATGTCTGTGAGTACAGGAATTGTTGCTCGGGAAGACCCAGCTGAGAAAAAGTGGCAAGAAAGACAGGAGTATAAATTGAGAGAGAAAATGATTAAGAAAAAACATCGTAACCTTTATCGAAGCATGATGAAAGGCAAAGCAGAGCGAGCAAAAGAGGCATGGCTGCTTGGGAAGAAACGCCGCCTTCATGATGAACAAGAAAATGTGAACTTAAGGCTAAAAAAAAAAGAAAAAAGAATAAATGAAATAGTAGCATGAACATGCCTGCTGAATCAAATTGAAGCCGAATGTGTTTCATAGTTACTATCAAGCAGTGACGAAACAAAGTGCATTTAAATGGCACAACAAAGGTGGTGATAATCCCTCTGTCCTGGGTGATGCTATACTGAGTTCTGTAATTTTCCTAAAATTTCAGATTTTCTGGTCATAATGTACTGTAGGCACAGTAAACTTGCTACATTAATGTATCACAGGAATTTATTCTGAAAATACATATTTCAAAAGTGGAAATTTATGCTCCTAGACATTCAGAAACTCTTTTCAAAGTAATAAATTTCAAATTTTGGATAAAATATGCATAATGGGAGAAGTCTGTATGTTTCATTGCCCCCCCCCCCAAAAAAAAAAAAACCTAACAGAGTGTGATGAGATATGTTACTGCGGACATGAAAAGCTGCAAGTTATACTTAAAATGTTTCATACTGGTCCATTGAAAGCAAAGCTCAAATCAGATGTGCAGTCTCCAGTTTCAGGTTCTAGCAATTAAGTTGCTTCTTGGACTGCCAGACCTTGAAAATGAAGGCTGCAGACTCCTCTCAAACATATATACCTTTTCACTGGTTAATGGTTTAGCATTCCAGAAGACCTGAATCTTTGTAAGTGTAGAATTACACTATTTGGGCCTGTGCAGTGTTAAAAATTGTTCATTTGCCACTATGTTCAGAAGCTGAAGAGTGTACATGTACAGTGGCTGTTTCCTTACAGAAACTAAACAAGAAGTGGCACTGAACCAGGGAATCAATGAAATGGGTTGGACTCAGTAGTCCAGATGCATGGAGTGTCTCATATTGATGTGTGGAAGGTACACAATACAAATGTAATTGATCTATTCTCTGTCAGTTCCTATAGAAGACTCATGGATTTGCCAGTAATGTGGTCATGTAGAGAAAGAACACTAAACTCTGTAAGTTGTTATAATTACTACCTTTATGAGATGTACAACATTAGTACTACTATTGAACATATACACACTTTTCCATCAGTGGAAGCAAAAGATCTTGGCCCTGTACATTTGACATGTATAAAAGAAAGAGAAAATGAAATTTATCAAAACAAGAAAAGGGTTTCATAAAATATAAACCTGTCCATGACACTACATGGTATGCAGCTAAAACAATTCATATACACTTGGCCACCAATTATAAATTATAAATACAGTACATTTTGATATTTAATACAAATAATATACTTTTTCCACATGTGTGTACACAAAATAAATAATCTTTGTATATAAGAAGAACAGTTTCTTGTTTTAAATTTATGTAGTAGATCAACAAATGCTTCTAATATATTATTTTTTACCAACATGTTTCAGTTGTTATGTTTACAACCCTGATGGTTACAATAGCAACCAAAACATGTAGGTAAAGAAAAATATATACATATTTTACCAATGTGCATTTTTTGGTCTACTAAATAAATCTAATACATTCCTTTTAACACACAGATATGCAACATACTGAACAGTTTTTTTTTTGTCTCCAACTGAGGTCAGTTTTCATGGTCACTGTCTTCTTCATCTTCTAATTCAGGCATTGGAAAGCGCAAAATTGCTGCCACTCCTGTCAACTGATCAAGTTCTGAAATAGCAGGTTGATATCGGTTAGAAAAGCATGTGGTCACCTTCCTCCATGTCACATATTTTATTACAGTACCAGAAGGTATGGATCATAGTGAAATGTTAACTTACGTTCGCCTGAGACGTGCATACTAGAGAATATCTTTACTTCACCTCCAGATTCACGAACACTATCCACCAGGGTGACATAGCGTTTCCGTAGCTTCACGTCCTGGATTCTGAAAACATCATAATGTTATTTAATATTTTGCTGCATATAAAATAATTTCTTTCAGTTTTACTATTTCAACATATAGCTGTAATTACTATATTTAATCACATATTTTTTTCCTGCATCATCTCAAAAATAAACTTGGGGGGGGGTCTTATAACTAAACACAAAATTAAATAATTAAACCTTCTTGGCATAGACATTTTTCCTAAAATTAAAGATTATGAAGTGGGGTCACTGTATATCTACAGCCATATCATTCAGGTAAATATGATAGTCATAAAGATATTCTTTATCTGTCAATACCACAAAATACCATGACTTACCTTAATTCCAAAAGCTGTAAGAACTTTTAAAAGATGGTCTGAAACTTTGAAATTGAAGCTTTTGAAAAAAAAAATGTTCAAGAAATGTCAGGAAGATGCCCTGTGATGCAAGACATTCAAAATTATGATGCTAATTGTTTGCACATGCATACAGGTAACATTTATGGGTTGACCTGCACAGATCAGATGCAGATTTAATTTCTGTAAGTCTTGGAAACCCATTTCAGTGAAGCTGTGAGTTTTTTTCCTTTCTCTTAATTTATTAAACTTTGGAAAACATGTCAGAATACATGCATTAATAATAATGTTTTCTTACAATCTGAATGGGATATGACACTGGAATACGAACAATGAAAATGCAGTCTCATCTATGCTAATCAAATGCAGAGATTACCTAGTGCAAACTATGGAAAAACACGGTAACACATAGTGTTCTAATACAATGACACTGTTTGGTAAAATCAACAGAATTTTGCATTATAACTACCATAAGTAATCTCACAAACTCAAACAGCTGTATATTAGGTATCAATGTGTCAGAATCAAGACACTGCACCAGACTTCTCTGACTCTTGAACTCTTCCAGTGTTACAATAATATTCAAGACTCTGTAATGATTATGATGATGACATTACTAGCTACTCACTACTGATGGGCAACCACAAATCCTCCATTAAACCCACTGACACTGTTAAGTGTTTATGAGTCCATTACTGAAAGAACCAAAGAAAAGCATTAATCTCAATATATGTTTAGTTGCAATGATGAATGTTTTGGTTAGTGCAGACTTACCGGAACAGATTATCTGATATGAGTAACGTTTCGATTGCCTGAGCTTCATTAGCATGTTCAACATGTTTTGTGCCATAAAATGCTTTGGCAGGCTCAGTCTGCAGCATGGTGTAGAAGGCTTCTAAAGCTCGAACTTCACTCGATGCTTTGGTGTCTGCCATTTTTGCTATTACTGAAGGATCTGTCAGGACTTCTGTAGTACAGAAAAACATTAAATGAAAGTCAGTCAGTTCTGAGGATTGTATTCTAAACAGTACAATAAGTCAAATCCTTATCAAGACCATACTTTTGGTAGGCAAAGAATGAATGCAATTTACATCCACATAAGGACAGACATTAATTGTATAGGGTCATGTACTGAAGTAAGAAACCAAATACATTCCTTACTTTTGAAGTACAGTGCAGAGCTATGGGTGTTAAACAGCGGCACATGAGAAACTACATTATCACCTGGGAAATGTCGGGAAGCAGCTTTGGCCTGTTTAAATGCCATTTCAGCACTGTCAGGTGGGTGGGTGGAAAACCATGAGAAACCTCATCAAAATACTGGTCTACAGGCTTAAACGGAAACCAGGGGCATTCAGAATAAGAAGGAAGTATGGTGATCACAATATTAAGTAAAAATGAATATGTCACACAATTTTTAATGGTTCAGGTAAGTTATTTGCAATTCCACACTCTACCTCTGAGTGAATGTTTGAAGCCACTGGAGGAATGGATCAACATGAATTTGCTCTTATTCTCAAGCAGTATTTTGTTGTCCAACTTTATGGCCTGTTGGAACATGTACTCATAGAACTGGTCACGAACGAACCCAGGACTGGCAATAAGGACACATTTGACCACATCAAAGTTCACGTGACGAAGGATTCCTTGCATGACACTCTCAAAATAGCGCTGTAAACCCTGCATAAGAAGACAGTCCTGTTAAATGGGACTAAACTTACAGTCTAACACAGCAGTAAAAAACTTCGTTTAAAAATGTCACCTAAGAACCCATGTAACATGCTGTGGAGACAAAGAGGAAATCTGCAATAATGCTTTACACATTCTTACACCTAGGTATTAAATGGAGAGAGATGTCAGCTCCTTGTTGCAGCTACTTACAATGCAAGGAAAAAAATCCCTTATCCACTGGAGAACTGACAGTGAATGTGTTCCAAAAACTTATTCCTGAACTAAACTATACTTAGTTGTTCCGACAATACAAAATCTGTAGTAAGCACCACCATAAATGCCAAACTTGTGAATGTATTAAGTTGCAACTAAACAGTTCTGAAATGAAAATGTCTTGTACTGAGACTCCACAGACACAAAGCAACACAACTGCTCTTCCTTCATGTAGCATATAAAGTTACAAAACCAAATACTAAAAATGGTAAGATCAGAAGGTAGTAATGCCAAGAAAATCCTAATAGCTGTTAACCCTATGTAACACATCTTTAAATGCCACCCAATCTGCCCTCATTACATTTAAATGTCAGCAATCCCCTGCCCCTACAGCATTTTACCATTTTTGTATCTGCTTTGTTGTATACTGGTAAACAAGATGTATTCTTTGGGGGAAAGGATAAAAAGAGAGAGAAAGTGGGGGGGGG
>Ga0209629_10002525_pt1 | contig 12543 bp, 10 predicted proteins | sample TergutCu122P5_FD_187286 | JGI IMG/M metagenome (GOLD analysis project Ga0209629, IMG submission 187286) | Cubitermes ugandensis P5 segment gut microbial communities from Kakamega Forest, Kenya - Cu122 P5 (SPAdes) (version 2) | ecosystem: Host-associated > Arthropoda: Insects > Digestive system... | reverse complement strand
TCGCAGAAATGTTCGGCTATGTAACCGCTTTACGGACAATTACCTCCGGACGAGCCACCAGCACCATGTCGTTCTCGCACTACGAAGAAGTATCTCCGGCGATTGCCCGTGCGGTATTGACGGAAGTTAAAGGACGAGTGGATTTGATAAAATAAAAAAGAGGTTTTAGCAAGCTCTATTTAAAAAATTCTTGAATATAAGGAAAAACCGTTGGGAAAATCATCCGCACCGGTTCATAGCAAATCGAATTTTCCTTCACCGGTTTGGAAATAATCCGGTATTGGCTATCGAATATGGCAATACAATTAAGTGCAAAACTTAGGCAAAGCGCCCAAAAAGCCATGCCGAATACGGCGCCGAACAGTTTGTTGATTGCTCCGACAGGAGTGTGATTAAGAATTTTATCTACCAGCTTAGCTGCTAATGCAAAAAGACAAATAATTAAAAGAAAAGCAAGTACGTAAAAAACAGCATTTTGTACATTGGGAGAAAACCAATGATTTTCGCCTTGAAAATGCAATTCTACCCAACTACGTATCACTTTGGCTATCGCTCCCGAAAGAAGAACGGCAACAATCAGTGAAATAAGCGATATTACCTGTTTAATGATACCGGTAAATAATCCATGTATAAATCCTATTGCTATACAGATAATTATGACAATGTCTAACCAATTCATAAGGTTTGTTTAACTTCTATTTCTTCAAATGCTTCGACGATATCGCCTACTTTAATATCATTGAAATTGTGAATATTTAATCCACATTCATATCCTTGGGTTACTTCTTTGACGTCGTCTTTGAAACGTTTCAACGAGCCTAATTCGCCGGTAAAGATAACAATACCATCACGGATAAGACGGATTTTGTTGCCGCGCTTGATTTTTCCTTCTTTCACCATACAGCCGGCAACCGTACCTACTTTGGTGATTTTGAATACTTCGCGGATTTCTACATTGGCGATAATTTCTTCCTTAATTTCCGGAGAAAGCATACCTTCCATAGCAGCTTTCACTTCTTCAATTGCATCATAAATAATTGAATACAGGCGAATATCGACTCCTTCTTTTTCTGCCGATTTTCGAGCGGATAAGGACGGACGCACTTGGAATCCAACAATGATTGCATCCGAAGCGGCTGCCAGAATTACATCGGATTCGGAGATTTGTCCCACGCCTTTGTGAATAACGTTTACTTGAACTTTTTCGGTGGAAAGTCGGATGAAAGAATCGGACAGGGCTTCGACCGAACCGTCCACGTCGCCTTTTACGATAAGGTTCAATTGTTGGAAATTACCGATAGCAATCCGTCGTCCGATGTCGTCTAATGTCAATAATTTTTGTGTACGCAAGCCTTGTTCGCGCTGTAACTGTTCGCGCTTTGTAGCAATTTCACGCGCTTCCTGTTCGGTTTCCATCACGTGAATGGTATCTCCCGCCTGAGGAGCGCCGTTTATTCCAAGAATTAATACCGGTTCGGCGGGACCTGCTTCGGTTATTTTCTGGTTTCGCTCGTTAAACATTGCTTTGACGCGCCCGTAATGAGTTCCTGCCAGAATCACGTCGCCCATTTTAAGCGTACCGTTTTGTACCAGCATGGTAACCACATATCCGCGACCTTTGTCTAAGGAAGATTCGATGACCGAGCCTACGGCTTTCCGTTTGGGATTGGCTTTCAAATCCAACAGTTCGGCTTCCAGCAAAACTTTTTCCAATAATTCCTGAACGCCGATGCCTTGCTTTGCCGAAATGTCCTGCGATTGGTATTTTCCGCCCCAGTCTTCGACTAAATAATTCATATTGGCAAGCGTTTCTTTTATTTTTTCGGGATTAGCTCCGGGACGGTCTATTTTGTTGATGGCAAATACTATCGGTACATTTGCCGCTGAAGCGTGATTGATGGCTTCGATGGTTTGCGGCATCACATTGTCGTCGGCTGCTACAATAATAATAGCAATATCGGTTACGCTGGCTCCGCGGGCGCGCATAGCCGTAAACGCTTCGTGACCGGGCGTATCGAGAAAAGTGATTTGACGACCATCGGGCAATTCCACATTGTATGCTCCGATATGTTGGGTAATACCTCCGGCTTCGCCGGCAATTACGTTGGTTTTCCGGATGTTATCCAATAAGGAGGTCTTACCGTGATCGACGTGTCCCATGACTGTAATAATCGGGGGACGTGGTACCAAATCCGCTTCATCATCTTTTTCTTCGGTTATTGCTTCTACTACTTCAGCGCTTACATATTCGGTTTTGAAACCAAATTCTTCGGCGACAATATTGATGGTTTCGGCATCCAAGCGTTGATTGATGGAAACCATAATGCCGATACTCATACAAGTAGAAATAATCTTAACGACTGGAACGTTCATCATATTTGCCAAATCATTTGCCGTAACAAATTCCGTAATTTTAATAATCTGGCTTTCCTGCGCTTCCAATTGCGATTGCTCGGTTTGACGCTGAGAAAAAGCATCCCTTTTTTCGCGCCGGTATTTGGCGCCTTTTTTTTGTCCTTTATTCGTCAATCGGGCTAAAGTTTCCTTGATTTGCTTTTGAACGTCTTCTTCGCTGATTTCGCTTTTCACAGGTTTCCGGAGCCGGAGCCGCGCATCGTCTTGTTTGGAGTAAGAAGAAACGCCTTTTTCTATATCAATTTTTTCACGTTTGATTCGATTGCGTTTCTTTTTCTTCGATTCTTCCAATTCCGATTTTTTTACTAAAACCGGTTTATCTCTTTTCTCTGTTTTTTCCGTTTTTTCTTCTGCGGGCGGTGCCGGTTTCTTAGCCGCTGCTAAAACGGCTTTTTTATCTCTTTCAGCCCGTTCTCTCCGTCTTTCTTCCTTGCTTTTCTTTTTAGGACGGGTAGATTGGTTGATAGTTGCCAAATCAATTTTTCCCGTAACTTTAATAGCTGTTTCTAAAACAGGTTTTTTTAGACGGAACACTTCATCTTCCGTTTCTTCGCTTTCATCTTCCGAAACAGGCAATTCCGTTATCGATTCTATTCCTTCTTCCTCTTCTTCTGAAATTTCCGGTTCATCTTCATCTTCGCCTTCTTCCTCAAAATCTATTTCTTCCAAATCTTCATTGAAAATTTCTTCTTCAATGATTGTGTCCGGAATGGGTTGTTCTGTTTCAACTTCTTCCGTTGTATCTTCTATAAAAACTTCTTCTACAGGAGCCGGTATAATTTCTTCTTTTTCAGCAGGTTTTGGCGTTTCTCTCGGCGCTTCGACTTTAGGTTTTCCAATTGCATCCAAATCAATTTTTCCAACAGTAACAAATTTCGGACGGATATCTTCCGGCACTTCGGTTTTGATTTCTTCTACTTTTTTCGGTTGTTCGTAGCCTTCTACCGCCACCGTTTCTTTTTTTTCCTTATGGTGGCGTTCCTGACTCATCTTGTCGGATTCTTCCTTGATATTTTTATCTTTTTTGAACTCTTTGACAAGGAGTTCGTATGCCTCATCGCTAATTTTCATATTGGGGTCTTCCTTTACGTCAAACCCTTTCTTATGTAGAAATTCCACTACTGTGATTAATCCTACATTTAAATCTCTTGTTACTTTATTTAATCTGATAGGCATATTTTTTATTCTTCTTCAAATTCAGCGCTTAAAATACGGAGGACTTCGTCAACGGTGTTTTCTTCCAAATCCGCTTTTTCGACTATTTCGCTTCTGTCCATTGCTAAAACGTTTTTAGCCGTATAACAACCGATATTTTTTAAGGCTTCAATAACCCACATTTCTATTTCGTCGGCAAATTCATCTAAATAAATGTCTTCACCGTCGATATCCACATCGCGGAATACGTCAATCGTATATTCAGTCAGCATACCGGCTAATTTAATGTTTAAACCGCTTTTTCCAATAGCTAACGAAACTTCTTCCGGACGGAGATAGACTTCCGCTTTTTTATCCGTTTCATGAATTTTAATCGATGATATTTTCGCCGGACTTAATGCTCTTTGGATGAATAAGGCTGTGTTTGCCGTATAATTGACGACATCGATGTTTTCGTTACACAATTCACGCACAATCCCGTGAATACGAGCGCCTTTCATTCCCACGCAAGCACCTACAGGGTCGATACGGTCGTCGTAGGATTCAACGGCTACTTTGGCTCTTTCACCCGGAATGCGGGCAATCCGCTTGATGGTAATCAATCCGTCGTGAATTTCGGGCACTTCCAATTCAAACAAGCGTTGCATGAACAGGTTAGAAGTACGCGATAAAACAATTTTCGGATTGTTATTCTGATTTTCTACTTTTACCACCACTGCCCGACAGGTTTCATTCTTACGGAAAAAATCGCCCGGAATTTGTTCGCTCTTTGGAAGAATCAATTCGTTTTCTTCTTCATCCAATAGAAGAACTTCTTTTTTCCATACCTGATACACTTCGGCTGAAACAATCTGCCCTACCCTATCCTTGTATTTGGTGTAAATACTGTCTTTCTGCAATTCCAATATTTTGGAAGCCAAAGCTTGACGAAGATTCAAGACGGCTCTCCGACCGAATCCGGCGAAATTAACCTCGCTGGTAATCTCTTCTCCTACTTCATATTCCGAATCAATTTTCTGCGCTTCCGACAGGCTTATCTCCAGATTGGGATCAGTCACTTTACCGTCGGGAACCACTTGCCGGTTTCTCCAGATTTCGAAATCGCCTTTATCCGGATTAATGATAATATCGTAATTCTCATCCGAACCGAACATTTTACTGAGCACATTACGGAATGCTTCTTCAAGAATACTGATTAACGTTGTCCGATCGATGTTTTTGTTTTCTTTAAATTCGGCAAAAGTATCGATCATATTTACTTCCTGTCTCCTCGCCATATATTTAAAACTTATTACTTAAAACTATATTTTGCATATTTTATCTCATCATATAGAAAAGTTAAATCTTCTTCGACCGTAGCTTTTCTTTTTGCGCCTTCCGGCAAAATTTGCTTTTGAACTGTCAAAACAATTTTTTCTTCATCAACAGCTTTTAAAATACCGGTGTATTTAATGCCCGATTTTACCAATACTTCAATTGCTTTACCGATATGTTTCCGGTATTGACGCAGGATTTTAAATGCTTGACCCACTCCGGCAGAACCTACTTCCAAAGCAAAATCCTCTTTTTCCCTGTCCAATTTCGATTCGATAAAGGCGGATAAAGCAATACAATCGTCTATCGAAACCGCCTGATCGTTGTCGATTTCGACAACAATCGAATTATCCGGTTGTATCTCAATAGCAACCAGATAACTATCCGAAGACTTCAAAAAGTCTTCTACAATTTCTTTCACTACTCCTTTATCAATCATAAAAAAGAAAAAAGAGGGACAACTGCCCCCCTCCTCCAAATTTCCTGCAAAGGTAATATTTTATTTAATGAAAGCCAAATATTTAAATAAATTTTTTAAATAATATCAATCGCTTACATTCAAGTTTAACGAATCATTCAGTCATTCAGTTATTCTATCAATCTTTCTTTACGTGCATAGGTAATAAGCTCTACCGGATTTGATGCGCCTAATTTCAGGTTCAATTTTTTGCGGAACGAAAAGACTGTTTCAATATCTATTTCAAATTTTTCCGCAATTTGCCATCAGGCATATTGATGTCGAGCAATTGTTTTATTCCTGGCAAAGATAAATGCGAAAAAAAATCCGTTTATCCCCCAATATGGGGACAAATGTATAAAATTTCTCTTATAATTTTACTCAGGATAACTGTAAAAGCAGATTGTTATACCGTCCTTTTAGGCAAATATCTGGTGATTTATACCGTCCTTTTTGGAATAATCCATGAAATTTACTATCTTTGCAACATGAAAACTTTTTTTAATATCTGAGAATATGATACATAGAAACGCATTAAAATTCCTGATTCAATGGAAAGAAAGCAAAGGCAGAAAGCCGCTTGTCATCCGAGGTGCGAGACAGGTAGGGAAAACTACTTTGGTGAAGGAATTTGCAAGTAGTACCGGCTGTTCATGAGCGCATTATCAAAGCTTTTCACGATTATACGCTGGTTGGCGGTATGCCGGCGGCTATAACTCAATATGCTGGAAATCAAGATATTTTATCTGTAAAAGAAGTCTATGAATCACTGATAGTTTCTTACAGGGACGATGTAGAAAAATACACTCAAAATACAAATTTAATACGCATTATTCGCAGTATTCTTTCGGTTGGTTGGGCAAGCGCAGGAGAAATCATTACTTTTGAACGTTTTGGCGGAACATCCTATTCTTCGAAAGAAATCGGCGCTGCTTTTCAGACCATTCAGAAGGCGATGTTGCTTGATTTGGTTTATCCGGTTTTGGAAACGCAAGCGCCTTTGTTGCCAAACCTCAGAAAACGTCCGAAACTGATTTGGCTCGATACGGGTTTGGTTAATTTTCTGTCGGGCATTCAGCGGGAAGTTTTTTCGGTTACCGATATTCAGGACGTTTGGCGGGGAAGAATCGCAGAGCACATTGTGGCGCAAGAGCTTTTGACTCTTTTCGATAGCATACTTGCACAACGTATTTATTGGCGGCGCGACAAGCAAGGCTCTGAAGCAGAGGTTGATTTTGTGCATCAATACGACGGTTTGGCAGTTCCGATAGAAGTAAAATCGGGGCATAATTCCAAATTGAAATCGCTGCATTTATTCATGGAAGCTGCGCCTCACGATATTGCCGTCAGGGTTTGGTCAAATCCTTTTTCAGTTGATAAAGTTACAACCCCAAACGGGAAAAAGTTCAACCTTATCAATGTTCCTTTCTATTATGTGGGAGTATTGAATAAGGTTATCGATAGTGTCAAAAACTAATACGATTCTTTCTCGTTTGGATAATCCCCGTCTTTCACATCCCGGACGTAATGCTCGACTGCTTCTTTGATTGCATCATACAAAGCGGCGTAACGGCGGAGAAATTTAGGGGAAAATTCCTTGTTGATTCCCAACATATCCTGAACAACCAATACTTGACCATCCACATAAGGTCCAGCGCCGATTCCTATCGTTGGAACAGTTAATGTTTCTGTTACTTTCCGCCCCAATTCAGCCGGGATTTTTTCGAGAACAATGGAAAAACAGCCTAAACTTTCCAAAAGTTGAGCGTCTTCCATCAGCCGTTGCGCTTCAGCCGTTTCTTTTGCCCGCACGGCATATCCGCCGAATTGATGAACGGATTGGGGCGTCAGTCCCAAATGCCCCATGACCGGTATTCCCGCAGCCACAATCCGTTGGACGGATTCCTTGACTGCTGCGCCTCCTTCTAATTTGATTGCATCCGCTCCCGTCTCTTTCATGATTCGGATGGCGGAACGCATCGCTTCGTCGGCATTTACCTGATAAGAACCGAATGGCATATCGACGCAGACCAAAGCTCGCTTAACGGCTTTTCTTACCGACTGCGCATGATAAATCATTTGTTCCAAAGTGATTGGAAGCGTGGTGGAATTTCCCGCCATCACGTTCGATGCCGAGTCGCCAACCAGAATGACATCCATTCCGGCAGCGTCAATGATGGTAGCTATTGAATAATCATAAGCGGTCAGCATGGAGATTTTTTCTCCTTGCCGTTTCATTTCAATCAACCGCTGGGTGGTGACCGGAGTCGTAATTTCTAAATGAGTGGACATATTTATAATTCGTTTACAATTTTACGTTGCTTTTCAAAATACAAAACCCGCTGTCTTTCATTCGTTAAAGTAATCAATGTAGATATTTTAATTAACGAATGAATCCATTTTTTCATTCTTTCAAATGTAGTTATATCTGTCGAATTAACCGATGATAAAATAAACGTTTTTACCATGCTGAAATGTATATTTTCCGATTCCAAATAAGAATAACTTGTCGTAATATCTATATCTGAAATATATAAATTCACAGGAATCCCCGTTTCCTGAAATTCTCCGGTAACAGCCATTTTCTCCAAATAATCCAGCATAGTATGCAAAGCTTCTTTAACTTTTTGAATATCGTCTTTCTCTATCAGCCGGATACTGTTGAAATAATGAATATCGTCAACAAAAAGTCGAAATACCCGATTATCAAGAATATAAGAAGACTTCTTAAATTTTTTCATTTCCAAAGTATATTCCGTCATAATCCGCTCCATTTCAGGTTGAATGGTGATTTGATGATAAGGTATTACTTTGTCGCTGTTATAGTGGAAATTCCATTTGAATAAATAAAGCGGGATAAGTTCACGAAATTTGAAAGCAAAGTCGTAAGGCAAAGCATTGGAAGCGGAAGCCATCTCCGAGTTTTCCGATTGGTTGATTGAACGAAGGAAGTTTAAATAAGTATTAAGTATATAATAATCAGAATCTTGAGGAAAAATAAAATCCGGCAGGTGCATCTGAAAAGGGATACTTTTTTGTCCTTCAATACCAATCAGATTATCCAAAGAAACCATCAGGCTTTTTGCAATAATAGAAATCTCATTGAAAGTAAAAGGAACGTCCTGCCTCAATCTCCGGTAAACGGCGCCTTTCTCGATTCGTAAAATATCAGCCAAAGCGTTTACCATCTCCGAGTTTTTAGTAAACCTTCTTTGGATTTCGGTTAATAATACTTGATGTAATTGATTATCCATAATTTATGTTTTAGTTTAGCTCATTCGGTTTTTATAATCTTCATACCCGAAACGGTGAAAGGTCTCCAGCGAGCCATCTTCTTTCCACAGGCACAAATCGGGATGAGTCACGCCGTTAAACATAGTTGTTTTAACAATTGTATAATGAATCATATCTTCAAATACAATCCGGTCGCCAATTTGCAGGGGTTCATCGAACGACCAATCGCCCATATAATCGCCGCTCAGGCAGGAATTTCCGCCCAAGCGATAGGTTGGTTTTCCGGCTTTCGCTTCCTGACAGGCTCCGCGTACCACCGGTTTGTAAGGCATTTCCAAACAATCGGGCAAATGGCAGGTGAATGATACGTCGAGAATTGCCGTCCGGATTCCTCTGTTTTCTACAATATCCACAACGGAAGAAACCAGAACGCCGGTTTGCCAAACAAAAGCGGCGCCGGGTTCTAAAATGATTTCCAAGTTCGGATATTTCTTTCTGAAATTTTGCAAAAGTCGGATAAGGTGTTCAACATCATAATCGTCGCGAGTCATCAAATGTCCGCCGCCCATGTTCAGCCAGTGGACTTGCGGAAGTAAATCCCCAAATTGCGCTTCTACTCGCTTTAAGGTATTTTCCAAAGCGAACGACGAAGATTCGCACAAAGTATGAAAATGCAATCCCTCAATTCCTTCCGGCAATTTTTCTCCCAATTCTTCCCTGATAATTCCCAGCCGCGAACCCGGAGCCGCCGGATTGTATAAATCGGTAGCGACTTCCGAATATTCGGGATTAATCCGTAACCCGCAGGAAATATGCGTTTTATTATCAAGCGTATCCTTATAAAAACGATGGAATTGCGAAAGCGAATTGAAAGTGATATGCGAACTGCAAGCCTTGATAACCGGAAAATCTTTTTCGGTATAAGCGGGAGAATAGGTGTGAGCCTTGCTGCCCATTTCTTCCAGCGCAAGCTGCGCTTCCCAAGACGAACTCGCCGTAGAACAGGTAATGTATTCTTTGATAATCGGAAATGATTTCCATAAGGCGAAAGCTTTGAAAGCAAGGATAATGGTTACTCCCGCCCGCTCTGCAACCGAACGGATTAAAGCCAAGTTTTTTCGGAGAAGTGTTTCGTCCAAAACGTAAGATGGGGAAGGGATTTTCTGAATATCAATCATTTAATTATCTCATATTTAGCAAATTTCAATAATAACTGTTTTCGTCCGACGCTATCAAACTCGACAGTTGCCCGCGCATTCTCATTATCGCCGGTCAATTCAATTACTTTCCCAAGACCGAAGCGCTCGTGCCGGATGAGGTTGCCGGTGGAGAGTCTTCCGACATTCTGACGAACAGGCGGAGGTGGAGCTTTGAACTCCGTGAGAATCGCTTTTTTATCCTCACCCCTTACTCCCCTCTCCATTTGGAGAGGGGACGGGGGTGAGGAAATGCCCGATGCCTGCAAATAAACCGGATCAATATCGTAGATAAACCGGCTGGGCGAACAGGTCCACGACTGCCCATTGCGAAAACGGCTTTTGGCATAAGTCAAAAACACGTTTTCTTCCGCGCGCGTAATCGCTACATAAAACAACCGGCGTTCTTCTTCTATTTCTTTGGGATTATTTTCACTTCGTTCCGAAGGAAATAAATCTTCTTCCAATCCGACTACAAATACATTCTTAAATTCCAAGCCTTTTGCGGAATGAATCGTCATCATCGATACGCGACTTGAATGTTCGTCTTTATCCGTATCCTGATCGGTCAACAAGGCAATTTCCGATAAAAAATCACTTACTTTTACGTCTTCCCTTCCTTCTTCCAAGCGGGTAGAAACAAATTCGTGCAAACTGTTGATTAATTCCTCCACGTTTTGAACACGGCTTAGACCTTCGGGAGTGCGGTCGTTATAAAGTTCGACGAGCAATCCTGTTTGCCGGATAAGTCCGCTTCCCAATTCGTAGGCATTTTGAGTAGCGCTATTTATCATCAAATTTTCCAACAGATTCCGGAATCCTTCTAATTTCTTGGCTGTTCCGGCATTGATATTCAAATTGTAATTCAGCGGATGGGAAAGTACTTCCCATAAGCCGACGCCTTGAATGCTTGCAGCGGAAACCAATTTATTCAAAGTTGTATCTCCGATTCCCCGTGTCGGATAGTTAATCACACGCTTAAACGCTTCTTCATCATTGGGATTTGCAATGAGCCGCATATAAGCGATGACGTCTTTCACTTCTTTTCGCTGATAAAAAGAAAGTCCGCCGTAAATCCGGTAGGGAATATTGATTCTGCGCAAGGCTTCTTCAAAAATACGGCTTTGGGCATTGGTACGATACAGAATAGCAAAATCTTGATATTCGAAAGAATGAAGCATCCGCATCTCGGCAATTCGCGAAGCTACGTTGTATCCCTCTTCATAATCGGAATAAGCGCAGATAACTTTAAGTTTTTCCCCTGCCGCCTTTTTAGAGAAAATTGTTTTGGGAATCTGTTCCTTATTCTTTTCTATTACTGAATTAGCTGCATTAACAATGGTTTTCGTGGAACGGTAGTTTTGTTCCAATTTGAACAGTTTACTTTCGGGATAGGTTTTTTGAAAATTCAGGATATTTCCGATAGTAGCTCCGCGAAAAGAGTAAATACTTTGGGCATCGTCGCCGACCACGCATACACGGCGATGTTCATCCGCCAATTGACGGACTATTTCGTGCTGTACCGGATTGGTATCCTGATACTCATCTACCAAAACAAAACGGAACTGATTCCGGTAGTGTTCGATAACATCCGGATTATTCTTAAAAAGCAGGTAAGTATAAAGCAAAAGGTCGTCGAAATCCAGAACGCCAGACGCACGGCAGCGATTCCAATACGCCAAATAAATCTCTCCGATTCGTCCTTGCTTGTGAAAATGGTCGTCGGCAGTCAAGTCTTTATCTTGCAGATACATTTCCGGAATAATCAGCGCATTCTTCGCTTTGGAAATTCGGGCTTGAACAGCCGCCGGCTTATAGATTTTATCATCCAATTCTTTTTCTTTGATAATGGCTTTAATCAGGTTTTTAGAATCCTGCGCATCGTAGATGGTAAAATCGGAACGATAGCCGAACCTGTCCGCTTCCCGTCGTAAAATCCGTGAAAAAAGGGAGTGGAAAGTTCCCATCCACAAACGGCGCGCCGTAGCTTCATCAATCATCGCGGCAACCCGTGACTTCATTTCGCGAGCCGCTTTATTCGTAAATGTCAGCGCTAAAATACTGTAAGGAGCAATACCATTCTTCAGCAAGTAGGCAATTTTGTAGGTCAATACGCGGGTTTTCCCCGAACCTGCGCCGGCAATCACTAAACTGGGACCGTCGTTGTAAAGAACAGCTTCAAGCTGGCTGTCATTGAGTTGCTGCAAAAATTGCTCCATCAATCAATTGGGTTTTAGTTGCAAAAGTATGGAAATTTTTCGGGTTAGCCAAAATTTTGTATTGCGATTGTTAATGATATAAAAGGAATAATATGTACTTTTGCCAATTATTTCAAGAATAACTAAACAATAAATGACTTATAGAAAACTAACAACAGAAGAAATCGCCGTTTTGGAATCGCGCGATTGTACGGCTTCCGACTGGAATAGCATCGAAGTTCATCCTGATTTTAATCCGGTGAATTTACGTAAAGTATCCTTTTCAGGAAAAGTTAAAATCGGGAAAACCGATGGAACAGTTACTTTTTCCGGCGGATTAAGAAAACCGGCAGGACTTCGCAATGTTTCAATCCATAATTGCGAGATAGGCGACAACGTCTTAATAGAAAATGTACAGAACTACATTGCGAATTATAAAATAGGAAATAATACTGTAATACAAAACCTTGACCGCTTGGTTACGGACGAAAAATCGACTTTCGGAAACGGCGTGGAAGTCTCCGTCCTGAACGAAACCGGCGGCAGGGAAGTGATGATTAACGATAAACTTTCG
>Ga0209629_10002524_pt1 | contig 12543 bp, 11 predicted proteins | sample TergutCu122P5_FD_187286 | JGI IMG/M metagenome (GOLD analysis project Ga0209629, IMG submission 187286) | Cubitermes ugandensis P5 segment gut microbial communities from Kakamega Forest, Kenya - Cu122 P5 (SPAdes) (version 2) | ecosystem: Host-associated > Arthropoda: Insects > Digestive system... | reverse complement strand
GGGCTCCTGGCGCGCTGCCTGCAGCACGAGACCGACCACCTCGCCGGCACCGTTTTCGGCGACCGGCTGTCGGCGCGCGTCCGCCGCCGGTTGCTCCAGCAGGCCACCGATCTCGACCACCTCTACCCGGAAGACTGGCCCGTCACGCCCAAACGCACTTCTGCGGACGGTTGAGCCAACCAGGTGGCTGCCGCCAGCGCTGTGAGAGCCGAAGGTAGGGTTCGGAGCGGGTCGTCCCCTTCACTTTCCGGCGGCCGGTCACCAAGACCGTAACCCCTACTCCAAGTCGCTGTGATCCGCAAGGGCGTAGCAGGCGATCGCGGACGCCGAGGCGACGTTCAGCGAATCGACCCCACCCGTCGCCACTCGCCCCACGCTCATCGGAATCCGCGCACACACGTCCGCCTGGCCGATCCAGCGCTCCGACAACCCGTCCCCCTCCGCGCCCAGCAGAATGGCCACCTTGTCGCCGGCATTGGCTGCGACGTCGGCCAGCGGCACCGCGTCGGCATGCGGCGCCAGCGCCACCACCGTGAAACCGCTCGCGCGCAGCGCCGGAACGGCGTCCGCCCAGTCGTCCAGCCGGGCCCACGGCAGCGCGAACACCGCCCCCATGGACACCTTGATCGACCGGCGGTACAGCGGATCGGCACAGCGGGGGCTCACCAGCACGCCGTCCCACCCGAGCGCCGCCGCGTTGCGGATGATCGCCCCGACATTCGTGTGATCGACGATGTCCTCCAGAACGACGATTCGCCTCCCGACAAGCACGTCTGCCACGGAATACCGGTCCTGGCGAACGAGCGCCGCCAACGCCCCGCGATGGACGTGGAACCCGGTCACCTGCTCTGCGACGTCCTGCGTGACGATGAACGCCGGCGCGGCACACGCGTCGAGCACATCCCGCAGCTCGGGCACCCACCGTTCGGCCAGGAGGAACGATCGCGGCGGGTAGCCGGCCGCGATGGCGCGGCGGATCACCTTGGCCCCCTCCGCGATGAACAACCCCCGCTCCGCCTCCAACGACCGGCGCAGCGTCGCCTCGCGCAGCGCCACGTAGTCGCGCAAGCGCGGATCGTCCGCATCCTCCACGGTCACGAACACAGCCACCGGCGTCACACCTCGAGGTCGGAATCACCGTGCAGCGCGGCGTCCGCGTCGCCGGTGGCCCAGGAAGTGAAGCGGACCGCAAGCCCGGCGCGGGTGGGCGCGCAGGTGAAGGGGCCGGCTTCGAGCGCAAGCGCCGGATCGAGCGGGACGACGCGGATCAGGCGGAACGGTTCGTCGTCCACGCGGGCGCGCAGCGTGATGGCGTCCCCGGCGCGGCTCGCCCGGATGGTGACGAGTCGTCCGTCCCAATCGGGGACGGGAGCGAGGGACCAATCGGATCTCTGGTTCGTCACGACCGCGCCGACTTGCGGCAGGCCGTCAGCGCGCTCGACGCCGGCCTTGATCCACAAGGTGTCGCTTGCCCGGATGAAGATACCGGCCTGGTCGTACAGCTCGGGCAGCGCGGCGACGAAGGTTACCTCCATCGCGCCGGGGGCGGCGAAGGGCACGAGTAGTGCGTGCTCCGTGTCGTGGGTGAAACCGTAGGAGGTGATGCGCCACGCGTCCGAGCCCGCGACGGCGGTGACGATCAGGTCGGCGCCGTCCTGGTGGACCGCGGCGGGCGGGTTGGTCCACCGGCCCTCGTCCCACGCATGGGTGGCCATGGGATCTCCTCTCGTTGACCGTTCGTGCAGCGCCACTGTACCGGCGCTGCGCGACAGTCTCGCGGGAACCACCTCACCCCGCGGGTGGCGGCATGAATGGCTGCCCCGGCATCTGTGGCTGCCCCGGCATCGTCGGCTGGGCTGGCATCTGCGGGTGCCCGGGCGGTGGCCCAGGCGCCACGACTGGGGCCGCGGGCGTCAGGAAAGCCCCGGGCGCCGGTGGACGCCGCCCTTCGATGGCCGCGGCCTCCGCGATGGCCTGCTCGACGGTTTTCGCCGACTCGGCCTCGTCCTTGCCCTGCGCTTCGATCTCTGCCATCACGTCCACCTTCGGCGGCGGGGCGAAGCCCGCATCGTCGGCGTCGTACTCGCCGGCGTCCGGCGCCGCGCTGGCGCCCACGAGGCTGCCGAGCCCCTTGAGGGCATCGTTCAACTCACTCGGGATGATCCACACCTTGTTGGCATCGCCGCGGGCAAGGTTCGGGAGCATCCGCAAGTATTGGTACGCGAGCAGCGACTTGTTCGGCTTGCCGGCATGGATGGCGCCGAACGTCGTGGCGATGGCCTGGGCCTCGCCTTCGGCCCGCAGCATCGCGGCCTGCCGGTCGGCCTGGGCGCGCAACACGGCCGATTCGCGTTCGCCTTGGGCCCGCAGGATCGCCGATTCGCGATCGCCGGACGCCGAAAGGATCTGCGACTGCCGCTGGCCCTCCGCGATCAGGATCGCCGCCCGCTTGTCGCGCTCGGCGCGAGCGCCCTTCTCCATCGCGTCCCGGATCGTCGCCGGCGGCTCGATCGAGCGCAACTCCACCCGGTTCACCTTGATGCCCCATTTACCCGTCGCCTCGTCGAGCACCGCGCGCAGCTTGCCGTTGATGTCCTCACGGCTGGTCAGCGTCCGCTCCAGGTCGAGCCCGCCGATGATGTTGCGCAAGGTCGTCTGGGTGAGTTGCTCGATAGCTTGGATGTAATTCTGCGCCTCGTACGCGGCCCGCACCGGGTCGATGATCTGGTAGTAGATGACCGAGTCGATGTTCACCATGAGGTTGTCTTCGGTGATGACGCCTTGCGGCGGGAAGGGCACGACGGCCTCGCGCAAGTCGAGCACGTACCGCACGGTGTCGACGAACGGCATGAGCAGGTGCGGGCCCGAATCGAGCGTGCGGCGGAACTTGCCCAGCCGCTCCACCACGGCCACTTGCTGTTGCCGGATCACCCGCACCGAGCGGACGATCACGACGATGACGAGGATTGCGATGATCGCAGCGACGATGAATTCCACGAACAGCTCCTTCGGTGATTACTCGGTGATTACTCGGGCCGGGCCCAATACGACTCGCCACCCGGGATGGGTAGATTTCTGGGGAAGACGATGGCGACTGCGCCGTCGATGCGGTAGACCTCGACGTCCGCGCCTCTGGGTATTGCGGAACCGTCCGCGGGACGCGCCGTCCACACCTCGCCGCCGAGCTTGACCTCGCCGCTGGTGGACGTGATGTCGGTGAGCGCCTGGCCGGTGCTCCCGACAAGCTTGGAAAGCGACGAGCGGTACCCCGGCATCGAACGAACCTTGTGGAGCAGCGTTGGTCGCAACACCCACAGCAACACGACGGCGGCGAGGACGGCGACCAGGATCTGCAACCACACGAGGTCCGGAAAAGCCAAGGCGACCACGCAGCCGACGAGCGCGCCGCCTGAGAGCATCAACAGCGTGAAGTCCAGCGTGGCCATCTCGGCGATGGCGAGAATGGCAGCCAAGGCCAACCAGACGACCCATACCAATGCGGGCAACCACGGCATCATCGTTGGCCTCCTGACGTCGCATCCAGCTTAGTCGTGCACCACAATCACCAATACCGGCCGGCCGCCCGGGCCAGCCAACGGCCGTTGGTCCGCGTCACCGCCAACGGGAAATCGAAAGTCTCGCTAAGCGCCGCGCTGGTCAGGGTCGCCTCGATCGGACCAGCCGTCACGACACGCCCCGCCTTCAGCATGAGCACGTGGGTGATGCCCTGCGGTATCTCCTCCAGATGGTGCGTGACGAGGATGACGGCCGGCGCCAACGGATCGCGGCACAGCCCCGACATCACGCTGACCAGGCGCTCGCGTCCGGCGATGTCCAGCCCGGCGGCGGGCTCGTCCAGCAGCAGCAACTCCGGGTCGGTCATCATCGCGCGCGCGATCTGGACGCGCTTGCGCTCGCCCTCGCTCAACGTGCCGAAAGTCCGCTCGGCCAGGTGGTCGACCTCGAATTGCTCCATGAGATCCCGGGCCCGCTCGAAGTCCAACTCGTCGTAGTGTTCCCGCCAGCGTCCCATCATCGCGTACGCGGCCGAGACGACGACGTCCTGAACGGCCTCCGACTTCGGGATACGATCGGCGAGCGCCGCCGAAGTGACGCCGATGCGCGGCCGCAACTCGAACACGTCCACGCGGCCCATGGTTTCACCGAGCAGCACCGCGCTACCGGACGACGGGTGCCACTGCGCCCCCACCACCTGCAGCAACGTGGTTTTGCCGGCGCCGTTCAGGCCGAGGACGACCCAGCGGTCATCGTCGGCGACGGTCCAGGTGATCCGGTCAAGGAGCGTCGCGCCAGAACGGATGATGGAAACATCAGTGAGTGCGACGACGGCCATGGAGCAAACATTAGCGCCCCAAGGTGGCCGCCGCCCGTGCACGCGCCGGTAGCGGACGCACGGGCGGCACCCTTGGGGTTCCTACTTGAACGTGTATTTCGCGGCGTCGAAGTTGGTGGTCTTCCCCGTGTCCGACTTGGCCTGCGCCGCCGGGAAGACCGTGACGTTCCCATTGAACGTATACGCCTCCCCGGTCTTCAGCGGCAGGACGCCTCCCGCCGCACCCGATTCCCCGTCCTTCAACTCTGCACGGGTGGTGAGGTCCGTCGGAGCTTTCTTCATCATGTAGCGGCTCACGCCGAGCTTGGCGGCCTGGGCGGTGTCGAAGGAGGCCATTTGGGAGACCCCGCCGAGGTAGGGCATCGAATCCAGGTTGGCTCGGACGCTCGGCCCAGTCGTGCCGACGTACTGCGTCTTGCCAGAGGTGTTCGTGAGCACGTAGACGATGTAAACGACCGGTTTGCCCTTCGGCCACACGTTCTTCTTGGTCTTGTTGTCGAAGAACAACGAGTCTTTGGCTGCCTTGTCGTTGCCCGCGACATACCCGTCCAGACGGAACCCGTCCTTCTCAACGCTGAAGATCGGCGAGCCTTTGACGTTGATCGGGCTGGCCCACGCGGCGGCCTTGTATTTCCCGGCGGGCGCCGGCGCGGACGTCGCGGGCGCAGACGTCGCAGGCGCGGTGGACGTCGGCACGGTCACACTCGAGGCGACCGGGGCTGGCGTCGAGGGCGCCGGGGCCGGGACTGACGCGGTGGTCGCCGGCCGCGAAACCGGTGCGGGCGCGCCGCCACAACCGGCCAGCGCAACCAGGGCGGACACACCAGTCAGCGAGAGCGCCACGTTGCGAAGCAGCTGTTGCATGGTTCTCCTTTTGAAACTCTAACCTACAGACTTTCCTAGGCTACCCGCGCCCTGCCCGTCACACAAGACCTCTCGTCCCACGGTAGGTGGCCAAACTACCTGCGTGCCTCGCTGGCCTGACCGGTTCCGCCCACTCGCTCCTGCACCCAGACCGCCGCAGCCGTGACGACCGGGACGCCGAGCGCGATGATCGCGACGGAGGACCACGGAACGCTCAGCGCCGAGCCGTCGCGCCCAAAGGCGTCACTGGCCCATGGCGCGACCGTCGCCACGCCCAGGAGGAGCCCGGCGAGCGTGCCGGCCAGTGTGCCGAGGAGCCCAACCGTGACGGTGAGGACGGTTGCGATCCGGCGCCGGGAGCGCGGGGCGGCGCCGACGTCGCCGAGAACGCGCAGGTCGGGCCCCATGTCGGTGACCGCCAGCCTGCTAGTACCCCAGGTGACCGCGAACGCGACGAGAGCCGCCACCAGCGTGCCGACCGTCACCAGCAGGGTCAGGTCGTCACTGCGATAGCCCCGTGCTTGATCGACCGCACTGACGCCGAGAAGCGACAGCCGGTCCCGTAGTTCGTCGAGTCGCTGCTGGTCCATGAGTCCGGATCCCGTGGCGATGAGTCCGACCGTCTCGACGGTGGGAGCGTTCCGATCCAGCGGAGCACGCGTCAACAGGGACGGGGGAATGAACGCGCGCCACTGCGCCGACGGCCAATCCACGACCACGGCGTCCGCCACCAGCGTGGCATTCTCAATTGGGTCGGGCGGATTCTCGTAGACCGGCTGGCCTCCTGCCTCGTCGAAGAGTTTGCCCCACTCGGCCATCGCCTGCTCGTCGGTGTGCATCACCCCCAGGTGCGCCGTCCCGTCCGGCCACCGATCGAGGCTGCGGGTGAGCACGACCTGGCCGGCCGCGAGCGCGTTCGCCGCCTCCTGCGCTCCCGGCAGGCCGAGCGCCCGCACCAGCGTGCCGTCGTCGACGACGATGTCTCCGCCGTCGTCGGTCGCCCAGGAAGGCTGGGAGTTGTCGTCCGAAAGGTGCTTGTCGATCCAGCAATTCTGGCTCGCGGCCGACGCCGGGTAGCCAGTGCCCGCCGGGCGACCCGTGTTGCGGTTGTAGCTCTCCGTTTGGTCGGCCCAAGCGGGACACGGCGCGGCCGGGTCGATGAGGATCCGGGGGAACTGGTCGCCGGCCAAGGACAGCATCCGGACGTCCACGACCGTAGTAGGTCCGACGAATTCCGAGATGACGTCGTGAAGGCGGCGACGTTCCGCGGCCGTCGTAAAGACGGGCGCGCCGCTGGCGCCGGTCCCCCGCGTCGACGACCCGGACGGATCCTGGCCCGCCTGGGCCATGTAGGCGCCGTCGAAAACCATGATGGTGCCCGGCGCGGCGCGCGGCGCCCAGGCTGCGGCCCGGCTGGTGTAGGCGGTGGCAACCATGATCAGGACGACCAAGGCGAACGCCAGCGCGGCGGCGACACCCGTCACGGCCGGGGACGTCCGGTCGGCTCGGCGGGTGGCATCGCGAACGGCGATCCGTGCGTCCACGGGCAAGCGGGTAGCCAGGCGCCCGAGCAAGGGCAGCAGCAGTCGCGGCGCGAGCACGATCGCCAACGCGCCGAGGACTCCGCCAGGGACAAGCCAAACGTTCGCACCGGTGACCGCCGCGACCGCTGCGGCGAGGACCGCCCCGGCCAGCAAGGCGAGCATGACGGCCGGACGCCGGCGCCGCGACCCGGCGGGTTCGGGCGAGTCGCCGCGCAGCGCAGTCACCGGATCGTCCCGCGCGGCGCGGCGGGCGGGTCCCCATGCGGACGCCGACGCGACGACCGTCCCGCACACCACCAGGCCGAGCATGTCGGGCCACGACACGACGAGATCGGGGAATGCGAGCCCGCCAGCCGCCGTCGTCGAGGCGACGATGACGCTCGCCGCGAGCAGGCCGGCCGTGGCACCGACGATCGTCGCGCCCGCTCCGACCAGCCCAGAACTACGCATCATGATCTGCCGGATCGTCTTTCCCGGCGCGCCTTGGGCACGCAGCATCGCGTAGTCGCGGCGTGAACGCCGCGCGCCGATGGCGAACACCGGCGAGATCAACAAGACGATCAATGTGCCGCCCACAAGCACGGCCGCAGCCCGGACGGTGGCGTCGATCTCTGCTGTTCCACCCGCGCCGCTTTGATAGATGGGCACCTGCGCGTCGGGCGGCGGGTCGAGCACGACCGTCCGGCTCAGCGTCACGAACCCGGCTTGATTCCCGGCGAGAACGTCGTCCCAGGTGACGCCGGCGCCGCCGATCCACCAGACCGTGCGTGGCCCCGCGAGCGCCGAGACCGGCGCCGCCAGCAGCGTGCCATCGGCAAAGACGATCTCGTAGGCGAGCGGGTTGTTCTGATGAACGCCCACAACCCGCACGGGTATGAACGGCGCGGTGGGGTCCGCGCTGGCCTGCACAACGTCGCCCACGGTCACCTTGAGCCGTTCGGCCAGGTGCCTGCTGAGCGACACCTCGCCCGGCGCATTCGGCAGGACGCCGCGCCACGGCTCGACGAGCCCGGTCAGGAGAGGGTCGGTGACCGGTCCTTCGGCGGCGAGGATGCCGTCGGTCAGCGAGGATCCGGAGCGAATCGCGACCGGCGCCTTCCGGAGGGCAACCCGCGTCGACCCCGACGGAAGGAAACCACTCAAACGCTCTGCGACGACCGACAAGGGCGCGTCCTCGCCAGCGCCGACCGCCAGATCGGCGCGCGGCGTCTGCTGGGCGGGCCCGCTGCCGTACCACTCCACGCGGGCGGAAGCCTGGGTTCCGAGCGACCAGTGCGCGTACCGTTCGCTCGTCGGCTCCACGGAACGGACGAGGCTGTCCACGCAGGCCCCTGCGCCCGCTGCGACCGCGATCACCAAGACTGCGAGCAAGTATCGGGCGCGTCCACGCCGCACGTCGCGGGCGGCGATGCGCCAGACGAGTGACTTCACGGCTCGCACCCCTCCGGCGGCGCGAGCAGGGCGTCCGGATCGGCCCGGGACGGAGTCCTGGCCACGAGCCGGCCGTCGGCGAGGAACAGGGTCCGGTCCGCCCATGCCGCATAGCGCGGCTCGTGCGTGACGATGACACCCCCACAACCCGATCCGACCTGCGCGCGCAACAGCCGGACGATGTCCTCGCCGAGCACGGAGTCGAGCGCTCCGGTCGGTTCATCGGCGAGGATCAACGACCGCGTGCCCACGACCGCCCTGGCGATCGCCACGCGCTGCCGCTCGCCCCCCGACAACCGGTCCGGGAACTGATTCCCACGCTCCGCCAAACCGACCACCTCAAGCAGGTTCCGCGCCTGGGCCTGGGCGTCGCGCGCCCGTACGCCGTCCAACTCCAGCGGCAGGGAGACGTTCTCCAGCGCCGTCAACGAGGACACCAGGTTGTACTCCTGGAACACGAGTCCGACGCGTCGCCGCCGCAGCGTCGCGCGCTCCTCCGCCGAGGCGGCGGACACGTCCACGCCGTCAACGAACACGTGCCCGCTCGTCGGTGTGTCGAGCCCGGCGGCGAGGTTCAGCAGGGTCGTCTTGCCGGAGCCGCTCGGCCCCATCACCGCGACCAACTCGCCATATTCGACTCGCAAGCTCACATCGTCCAGCGCATGGATGTCCGCGCCGCCTTCGTGATGAATCCGCGAGACGTGCTCGAACTCCAGCAGGGCGGTCATTGACGCTCACCCACAACCGTCTGCTCCACAATGGGCTCGGCGCTGCGGGCCGGCACCCCATGGCCAGCGCGGATCGCCGTCGCCTCCACGTGGTCAAGCCACCGGATTTCGGCTTCCGTCTGGAAGATCAACGACTCCACCAGCAGCCGCCACGCCAGTTCTGCACGCTCGTCGCCGCTGGCCGCCGTTTTCAACCGGGTGTATTCGTGCAGCATGCGCATCGACTCGGTGCGTTGCACACGGACGACAGCGTGGACGTCCACGCCGGGCGCCGCTACCGCTAGGGCGAGCTTGATCGCCAACTCGTCGCGCGCCGGCTGGGACCGCTCGACGGGCGACGCCCACCACGCGGCGACCGCCTGAGCGCCGGCTTGGGTCACCTGGTAGACCTCCGCGTGCCCTTTCTCTCCGCTGACCGGCGCGGCCAAGCGATCGCGCTCCAGGCGCTGGAGCGTGGTGTATGCCTGGCCGACGTTCAGCGGCCACGTCGCGCCGGTCCGCGTCTCGAATTCCCCCTTGAGCTGATTGCCGTTCATGGGTCGCTCGTTCAGCAGAGCGAGCAGGGCCTTCGGGATTGACACGAGCACCATCCTTACTCAGTAAGTCTTAGGTCAACCTTACTGAGTAAGGGCGCTGAACACAAGGGGTCCGTCACGCGCCGGTCGAGTGCAGGCCGCCGTCCACATGGATCATCTCGCCGGTCGTGGCCGGGAACCAGTCGGACAGCAGCGCGACCACCCCCTTCGCGGCGGCGGTCGCGTCCGTGGCGTCCCAACCGAGCGGGGCCCGGCTCGCCCAGACCTCGTTGAACTCTGCGGAGCCCGGGATCGCCTTCTTCGCCATCGTGTCGACGGGCCCAGCCGAGATCAGGTTGCAGCGCACGCCGGCGGGGCCGAGGTACCGCGCCAGGTACCGCGACGCGCTCTCCAGCGCGGATTTCGCCACGCCCATCCAGTCGTAGGTGGGCCAGGTCATGCGCGCGTCGAACGTCAATCCGACGACGGACGCCGGTGCGCGCAGCAGCGGCTGGCAGGCCATCGTGAGGCTGACAAGGGAGTATGCGGACGTGCGGAGCGCGACGGCGACGTCCTCCCAGTCGGTGTGCAGGAACGCCCCGCCGAGCGCGCGCTGCGGGTTCGCGAACGCGATCGAATGGACGATGCCGTCCAGGTGGTCCACATGCTCGCCGAGGCGGGCGGCAAGCGTGGCGAGTTGCTCGTCGTCCGTCACGTCCAGTTCGACCAGCGGCGGGGTGGGCTGGACGCCGCGCAGCACCCGCGCCGTGAGGCTCAGCGCCCGCGTGAGGCTCGTCGTGACCACGGTCGCGCCCTCAGCTAGGGCGAGTTCGACCACGCGGTATGCGATCGACTGTTTGGTCACCACACCGGTGACGAGAATCGTCTTTCCGTCCAACAGACCCATGGTTTCTCCTTAGTCTCAGTGCCCCATGCCCAAGCCGCCATCCACCGGCAGCACCGCGCCCGAGATGAACGCGGCGTCGTCGCTGGCCAGGAACGCGACGGCCGCGGCGACTTCTTCAGGACGCCCGAGGCGGGCGGCCGGGATGAGCTCCAGGTACTTGGCGACCGTCTCGGGGGGCAGGACGGCGGTCATGTCGGTGTCGATGAACCCGGGCGCCACCACGTTGGCCGTGATGCCCCGGCTGCCCACTTCGCGCGTCAGCGAGCGGGCCATGCCAACGAGCGCAGCCTTGGTGGACGAGTAGTTGACCTGCCCCGGCCCGCCGTACAGGCCGACCACCGAACCGGTGAAGACGATGCGGCCCCACTTGGCCCGCAGCATCGAACGCACCGCGCGTTTGGCGACCCGGAACGCCCCGCTCAGATTGACGTCGAGGACGGCCTGCCACTCGTCGTCGCTCATCCGCAGGATCAGCGTGTCCTTCGTTATGCCCGCGTTCGCGACCAGGATCTGCACCGGGCCGTTGGCCGCCTCGGCCTGCGCGAACGCGGCGTCCACGTCGCTCGTCTTGGTGACGTCGCAACGCACGCCGAGGACGCCCGCGGGCGGTTCGCCGCCCAGATCGAAACTCGCGACCCGGTGGCCCGCCGCCTGAAAGCGCTCGCACACCATGCGTCCGATGCCCCGATTACCCCCGGTGACAACCACCGATCTAGTTTCACTCACCCGGCCACGATAACCGGGCGGGCTCCCCGGGCCGGCGTGGGCGATCCACAAAGTCCGGCCCGAAGAGTTGTAGCCCGCACGCTCACCGGTTGTTGGCGCGGCGCAGGACACGACGACGCAGGAGCCCAAGGGCGAGCGCCGCCAGGCCGAGGGCGCTCGCCGCGAGCATCGGCAGGCCAAGCGACGCCACGTCGCCGCCTGTGCCGATCGAGCCGCCACGGTGCGATGCTCCCGAGCCCGACTTCTTGCCCGTCGGGATCGTCGCGGTCGGCGTGGGCGTAGGCGACGGGGTTTCACGCGCTGAGGGCGTGGGCGACGGGGTGGGCGTGGGCGTCGGCGTAGGCGTGGGCGTAGGCGTAGGCGTCGGGGTCGGCGTCGGAGTAGGCGTCGGCGTCGGAGTAGGCGTCGGAGTAGGCGTCGGAGTAGGCGTAGGCGTGGGCGTAGGCGTCGGCGTGGGCGTCGGTGTGGGAGTGGGTGTGGGAGTAGGAGTAGGAGTAGGAGTAGGCGTAGGCGTAGGTGTCGGCGTGGGCGTCGGCGTAGGCGTAGGCGTGGGTGTCGGGGTCGGCGGATCATCCGCATACGTCGCGACGCAGGCGACGTCCTCCCCGGCGAGGATCGACACGTAGCCGTCGACGACCGGAATGTCCGTTCCGTCCTGGTCGGTGCAGACCCAGCCTGTCAGCCGGTACCCGGCCCCCGCGACCGCGGAGAGCGCGTACAGACCTGGCGCAAGTTCCACCGCCGTCACGTCCGGGGACCCGGACGTACCGCTGATCGAGTCGGGCCCGACAGCCGCCAGAGTTCCGTCCGGATGGGCGGACGGGGTGCCCGGCACCATCTCCGACAAGGTCAGCCGCGGCGGGGGCGGCGTGTAGCTGTGGATGATCGTGCAGGTGACGTCATCGCCGGCCACCAAGTCGACCTTCCCAGCGGTCACGGTCACCGGCGCGCCATTCTCGGCGACGCATTCCCACGCGCCGGCCGTGTAGGAACCCGGCCCGCCGGTCGCGTCCAGCGCATAGGTGCCCGCGCTGACGTCGGAACTCGTCCCCGACGGCCCGGACAACGGCGTGGGCCCACCGGCCGTCAGCGTCCAGTCGGCCGCTTTGGCTGGACCGCCCGATACCACATTGACAAGGGTGAGCCGGGGTGGCGCGGCCGGTATGGACACCTTGTCGCACGACTCGTCGGGCGCATTCGTGGCAGTAGCGCACGCTTCGTTGTCGACGGTCGTCCCTCTCGTATACCCGGCAGCCACCTTAACCACGACCTCGATCGTGACGGTTGTCCCCTTGGCCAGTGAACTCGCGGTCGCCGTGATGTCGTTGCCAGAGGTGTCGACCGTCCACCCGGACGCGGAAGTCGTCGCGCTCACGATCTCCAAATCGGCCGGAACCGTGTCCTTGACGGTGACGTTGTTGGCGTAGCCGTGCGCGTCGGCGGTGACGTCGACGTAGTAGGTGAAGGTGTCCCC
>Ga0209629_10002521_pt1 | contig 12545 bp, 10 predicted proteins | sample TergutCu122P5_FD_187286 | JGI IMG/M metagenome (GOLD analysis project Ga0209629, IMG submission 187286) | Cubitermes ugandensis P5 segment gut microbial communities from Kakamega Forest, Kenya - Cu122 P5 (SPAdes) (version 2) | ecosystem: Host-associated > Arthropoda: Insects > Digestive system... | reverse complement strand
AACCGGCGAAGCGGTTTATTATTCGGTGGAAATTGCATTATCAAACGGACTGGTTACCACTTATCAAAAAGAATTACCTTATCTGTCCGATATGCAGGGGCAGGCGGATATTATTACCGAAGATATATCTCTGTTGGAACGATTTGTTTTACCAATTAAGAAAGTATTGAAAGAAAGTGTGTGAAGAGTCTTTGAAATACAAAAAAAAGTATTACTTTTGCAGCCGGGTAAGTCCTATACGGTCAGCTCCCTTCGAATCCCCCAGGGCTTGACGGCAGCAAGGGTAGTTGGTTGTAGCGACGCGATGTAGCAAGCTTACCCTTTTTTATTACCCTTTTTAAACGTCATTGCGAGGGCGAAGCCCGAAGCAATCTACAAATGACAGAGATTGCTTCGTCGTTCCTCCTCGCAATGACAGAATAAATTGATAACCTCATGAATCGACCGTTAGCAGAACGGATGCGTCCACAGTCCTTAGACGATTATGTCGGTCAGAGGCATCTGGTAGGGAAAGGGAGTTTCCTTCGGAAAATGATTGACGCCGGAAACGTTCCTTCCTTTATATTATGGGGGCCGCCGGGGGTTGGGAAAACAACGCTCGCCCGGATTATTTCCCAACAGTTGCATATTCCTTTTTTTTCGCTGAGCGCTATCAATTCGGGCGTAAAAGACGTTCGGGAAATAATTGAAAAAGCCAAATCGACCGTTTTTTTCGATAATAAACGCCCTATTCTGTTTATTGATGAAATCCACCGTTTTAGTAAATCTCAACAAGATTCCTTGTTAGCTGCCGTCGAAAACGGGACCATCACCTTGATTGGCGCAACAACCGAAAATCCTTCGTTTGAAGTTATCAGTCCGTTGCTATCCCGCTGTCAGGTTTATGTATTGAAAAGCCTGAGCGCCGACGATTTGCTGACTTTATTGCACAAAGCGCTGACCACAGACGTCGAATTAAAAAAGAAAAAAATTGAAGTGCAAGAAACTACCGCACTACTGAGGTTTTCCGGTGGCGATGCCCGTAAATTACTAAACACAATCGAATTAGTTGTCGATGCAGACGAAAATAATCAATCGAACGATACACCTATTATTATTACCGACGAAAAAGTAATTGACCGCCTGCAAGAAAATCCGGTCGCTTACGACAAAGGCGGCGAAATGCACTACGATATTATTTCGGCTTTTATCAAATCCATTCGAGGGAGCGACCCCGACGGCGCAATTTATTGGTTGGCGCGGATGGTGGCCGGAGGCGAAGACCCGAAATTTATCGCTCGCCGATTGGTAATTTCCGCTTCGGAAGATATCGGGTTGGCTAATCCCAACGCATTATTGCTCGCCAATGCATGCTTCGACGCGCTGACAAAAATCGGATGGCCCGAAGGGCGGATTATTTTGGCGGAAACGACTGTTTATTTAGCGACAAGTCCAAAAAGCAATTCAGCCTATATGGCCATTGAAAACGCTACAGCTGAAGTCAATCAGTCGGGAAATTTGCCGGTACCGCTTCATTTGCGGAACGCTCCCACCCAACTGATGAAAAGCCTGAATTACAGCAAAGGCTACAAATATGCCCATGACTATGAAAATAATTACGTGGAGCAGGACTACTTGCCGGAAGAAATCAAGGATAAAAAATTCTGGTTTGCTCAGGATAATGCGCAAGAAAAGAAAATTCAGGAACATTTGGAGAAACTGCATACCCCCAAACCCTAAGCAACGTCATTGCGAGGGCGGTAGCCCGAAGCAATCCGGAAAAGAAAAGATTGCTTCGCCGCAAGCGGCTCGCAATGACGAATGAATAGTAAAAATAGGGATGAATTTATTGCAGAAATGAGAAAAAAGCATTACCTTCGTAGCCTAAAAAATAAAATTTTTTAATTAAAAACATTTATTGTGTATGAAAAAGTATAATTTTAATGCAGGCCCTTCAATTTTGCCTCAAGAAACAGTAGATCAAACGGTTGAAGCTATAAAAAACTTTGCTGGAACAGGTTTGGGTCTGATGGAAGTAAGTCATCGTTCTAAAGAATTTCAGGCTGTTATGGACGAAACGGTCGCTTTATTCAAAGAAATCTTAAATATTCCGGAAGGCTATTCTGTGGTGTTCCTGGGAGGTGGAGCCAGCCTGCAATTTTGTATGGTACCGTATAATTTGATGGAAAAGAAAGCTGCTTATTTGAACAGCGGCACGTGGGCGAGTAAAGCCTTGAAAGAAGCCAAACTCTTTGGCGAAGTGGTAGAAGTTGCTTCTTCGAAAGCGGACAACTATACTTACATTCCCAAAAATTATACCATTCCGGCTGATGCCGACTATTTTCATATCACAACCAATAATACGATTTTCGGAACAGAACTCCATGAGGATATTGATTCTCCGGTACCTTTGATAGCCGATATGTCGTCCGACATTTTCTCCCGTCCGGTGGATGTAAGCAAATACGGTATGATTTACGGAGGCGTTCAGAAAAATTTGGGTCCTGCCGGCGTGGCTTTTGTGATTGTAAAAGACGAATTATTGGGAAAAGTAAGCCGTCCGATTCCGACCATGTTGGATTATCGTACGCATATTAAAGAAGGTTCGTTGTTTAATACGCCGCCCGTAGTTTCTATTTATGCTGTTTTGCAAACGTTAAAATGGCTGAAATCAATCGGCGGAACTCCCGAAATGTATCGTCGCAACAAAGAAAAAGCTGCTTTACTATACGCCGAAATCGACCGCAATAAATTGTTCAAAGGAACTGTTACGGTTAAAGAAGATCGTTCATTGATGAACATCTGCTTCGTGATGAATGAAGAATATCAGGATTTGGAAGCCGAATTTCAGCAATTTACGAGTTCAAAAGGTATGGTTGGTCTTAAAGGACACCGTTCGGTCGGCGGATTCAGGGCTTCGACTTATAATGCTTTGCCTAAAGAAGCAGTGCAGGCGTTGATTGACTGCATGCAGGAATTTGAGAAAGCAAAAGGTTAAGCTTTTACGCCGTCATAGAGAAATTATAATAACAAATAAAAATTAGTTATATGCAAACCATTGACAAATTCAATTTTTCCGGACAAAAAGCTTTTGTTCGTGTAGATTTTAATGTTCCGTTGGATGAAAAATTCAATATCACGGACGATACCCGCATTCGCGCTGCGATGCCGACTCTAAAGAAAATTCTTTCGGACGGCGGTAGCGTTATCATCGCTTCTCACTTAGGACGTCCCGAAGGCGTGGATGCCAATTTTTCCTTGAAACATATTTTGGCGCATGTTTCCGACCTCTTAGGCATTCCCGTTGAATTTGCCAACGATTGCCTTGGTAAAGAAGCCATTGATAAATCCGCTGCTTTGAAACCCAGACAGGCATTGATGTTGGAAAATCTTCGTTTTTATGCAGCCGAAGAAGGAAAACCCCGCGGATTAGCAAAAGACGCAAGCGAGGAAGTAGTTGCTGCAGCCAAGAAAGCCGAAAAAGCCAATCAAAAAGAAATGGCTAAACAATTGGCTTCTTATGCAACGGTTTATGTAAACGATGCTTTCGGAACGGCTCACCGCGCTCATGCATCGACAGCAATTATTGCCGATTATTTCGATGAAGACCACAAATTGTTTGGTTACCTGATGCAAAATGAAATCGATGCTACAGAAAAAGTAATGAAAAATACCGTTCGTCCTTTCACAGCTATCATGGGCGGTTCGAAAGTTTCTTCAAAAATTGATATCATCGAAAACTTGCTCACCAAAGTAGATAACCTGATTATCGCCGGCGGCATGACTTATACTTTTACCAAAGCTATGGGTGGAAAAATCGGCAATTCTATTTGTGAAGACGACAAATTGGACTTGGCTTTGAGCTTGATTCAAAAAGCTAAAGATAACAATGTAAATTTGGTGTTAGCTGTGGACGCTAAAGCTGCAGACAGTTTCAGCAATGATGCCAAAACGCAAATCGTTCCGGTAGATCAAATACCTGACGGTTGGCAAGGTTTGGACATCGGGCCTGAAACGGAAAAGAAATTTGCCAAAGTCATTGAAGCTTCCAAAACGATTCTTTGGAACGGGCCTACGGGCGTATTCGAATTTGACAATTTTACCGGCGGTTCAAAAGCCGTAGGCTTAGCCATCGTGAAAGCGACGGAAAACGGAGCATTTTCGCTAATCGGCGGAGGCGACTCGGTGGCTTGTGTTAATAAATTCGGTATTGCCGATAAAATGTCATACGTATCGACCGGTGGCGGAGCGCTTTTGGAATTTATTGAAGGAAAAGTACTTCCGGGAATTAAGGCGATACGGGGGTATTGATTGGGTGAAAGGTAAAAAGGTGAAAAAAGTGTGTCGAAGGTTGCTTTGGCACACTTTTTTATTCAATGCAATGCACCGCATACAAAGGCACCGATTTAATACTGTTCTCAAAACCAAAATTCCTTGCTGACACTCTTATTGCATATTTGGGCTGATATTTTTCCATGTAAACTTTCAGACTTTTGGAACGGACGTTATCCGATGCCTTAACTTCAACAGGAATAATGCCGTCTTGCAAATTCAGGACAAAATCCATTTCAGCTGAATGTTTTGAATTCCAAAAATACAAGTCAAATCTGTGGGTAACAAATGTCTGGGCAACAAAGTTTTCGGTCAGAAATCCACGGTAGATCATCGTTTGTTCCTGAATTATTTCACTAAAATTTATTCTCGAAAGCGAAACCAACAGCCCTATATCAGACAGGTAGAGTTTAAAAATATTGTCAGCAAGATAGGCTGATAACGGAGATTGAGGCGTTTCTAATTTCACGCATGAGAGCAACATATTTGCCTGAATAAGCCAGTCAATAGCTGATTGAAATTTTTCTCTGTTTCCTCCTGTTTCTACAAGTTTATAAGCAAATTTTGTATTTTCCTTTGCCAATTGTGCAGGCATACTGCGATAAACCTGATGAATTTTTGCTGTGTTTATTTCTCCCGCATATTTAGCCATGTCGGCAAGATAACCGGTAAGTATATCAGCTGAAATTTGACGATTGAACACAGGCAAATCTTTGCCGGTTTGTACAAATTCCGATATGGCAGCCGGCATTCCGCCAATACAAAGATAGATACGATAGAGTTGCAGCGCTTTGTTGTGGATAATTGCAGGCAAAGCGCTATTTGCAACATAACATTTTCGGATTTCCTCAGCCAGCATTTTCTCATCCATCGCCCAAAGAAATTCTTCAAAATCCATTGGATAAAGATATTCCAACTGAACTTTTCCAACCGGAAAAGCCGCTTTCATCCGGTTAATCTTAACACCAAGCAAACTACCTGCGGAAACTATATGAAATGTTTCATCGGATTCGGCAAAAAATTTCAACGAGGCAATCGCTTCTTCGCAATCTTGTATTTCATCAAAAAATAAAACCGCTTTCTTTAAATCAATTTTCTTATTGAAAAACAATTCAATTCTCGAAACGATTTCCTGTGGATTAAGCGAAGATAGGAAAAACTGCTTGTATTCGGGTTGTTCGGCAAAATTGAGATAAACTTGTTCAGCATAATATTCTGAACAAAACTTCTTCAGAATATAAGTCTTTCCGATTTGCCTTGCGCCAACTACCATTAATGGTAAATGGTGAGGTTTTTTGTGCCACAGCTTCAGCTTGTTTTCAAAAAATCTTTGCATAATTATTACCTTTATGTGCTTAAAATATCGATTACCCGATTTTTTACGTGCTTAAAATATCGATTACCCGATTTTTTACGTGCTTAAAATATCGATTACCCGATTTTTTGCAAAGATACAAATTTTATTTGATTCTACCCTCTCTTCCGATAACTAACCAAAGCCCATCCATTTAAAATAAACGCATAGAAAATCAAAGCCGCCAACTGCCGCCAAATATCCGAAAATCCACTGCCTTTCAGGAAAATCATCCGCATGATTTCGATAAAATACCGCAAAGGATTGAAATAGGTAAACGTCTGCGCCCACTCCGGCATACTCGCTATCGGCGTAAATAATCCGCTGATTAAGATAAAGATAATCAGAAAAAAGAAAATGACAAACATGGCTTGTTGCATGGTCGATGAATAATTGGAAATCATTAAACCCAAGCCGGAAACTGTCGAAATGTAAACCAATACAGAAAGATATATTGTCAGCAAATTGCCTCTCGGAACCAAACCATAAACCAAAGCCGCAAGAATTAAAGTTACGGTAAAAACAAATAAACCAATTGTCCAATAAGGAATTAGTTTTCCAAGGATAAAAGGGAATTTTTTAACAGGCGTCACATTGATTTGTTCAATCGTACCGATTTCTTTTTCGCTCACGATATTCAGCGCCGGAAGAAAACCGCAGAGTATCGTCATTAAAATAACCATCAAAGCAGGGATCATAAAGACTTTGTAATCCAAAAAAACATTGAAACGTGTTTGAGGAATGACTTGAATCATAGGTAAACCAGCCTGCCCTGAAGTCTGAATTAGTTCCCCTCGAATCTCATTGGCAAAATCCTGTATGATTGCATTCATATAACCCGATCCCAATCCGCCTTTCATGATATTGACGGTGTTGGCGGAAATCATTATTTTCGCTTCGCCCGTGTTCATTAAATTTTTTTCAAAATCGGGTTGAATATCCAATAACATATCGCTTTTCCCATTTTCGATACCGGTCATACCTTCGTCGTTGGAATTAGCATAACCAACTAAATTAAAATAAGTTGAAGCGCCGATTTTTTCCGATAACCGTCTTGACCAAGCGCTATGGTCTTGGTCGATTATCGTCACGTTGATATTTTTGATTTCCTGATTGGTAGCCCAAGGAAATACGAGGAGCACCATGAAAGGAAATATTAATATCAGCTTTGGAATGATGGCATTCCGGAAAGTCTGTTTAAATTCTTTTTCTATTAAATACTTTAACATATTTTATTAATTTGTAGCCGTCATTCTAACCTCGTTTTTATATTCTTCAAACTCACAGTGATAATTACTATCGCCATTCCAAGCAAAATCATCATCTCTTTCAGAACGGAACGAATCGATGCCCCTTGGATAATCAGCTTCTTAGCCCCTTCATTAAACCAACGCGCCGGAATAATCCCCGAAATCCATTGCAGGATGGGCGGCATACTCTCAATAGGAAACACGTACCCCGAAAGTATCATCACCGGCATAATCAAACCCATGCCGGAAGCAAGAATAGCGGCTACCTGCGTATCAACTATGGTCGAAATCAACAAACCCAAAGACAGGGCTACCACTATGAATATCAAAGTAAAAACATTCAACCAAATCAAACTTCCGGTTATCGGAACTTTCAGCACAAATACCGACAATAACAAAACGATTACGAAGATAATCCACGAAATAATAAAATAAGGTATTAATTTGGATATAACCATATAAACAGGTTTCACCGGCGAAGCCAATAATACTTCCATCGTACCGGTTTCTTTTTCGCGGACAATAGCAACTGAGGTCATCATCGCACACACGATCATAAAAATCATACCCATCAGACCGGGAACAAAATTGTAGGCGCTCCGCATTTCAGGATTGTACAACATGCGAACTTCAGAACTAATCCGTATCGGAATGTTTGTTTCCCGTAACAATTCCCGTTGATAACCGGCAATGATACTGCTTGCATAAGAAGAAATAGTCATTCCTTGATTCGGATCGCTGGCATCGACCAACAACTGAACAGCAGCATCTCCTGTTCGATAAAGGTTTTTGCCGAAATTTTCACTGAAAATAACGACAAGACCAATCTTTCCTTTTTTAAATTCCGCATCTGCATCTCCTGCACTTTTTAGCTGCTTTACTACATGAAAATATTCGCTTGCATCCAATTGATTGATAATTCTGTGAGTAGCTTCATCGTTCGAAGGGTCGAAAACGGCAACTTCTACGTTTTTTACTTCATTACTAATTGCAAAACCAATGATAAGTATCTGAAAAACAGGGATTCCAATTATTACCAGCATAGTACGTATATCGCGAAAAATGTGGTGAAACTCTTTTCGCACGAATGCAAGAAATTGAGAATTGAGAGTTGAAAATTGAGAATTACCTTTTTTCATTATATTTCTATTTTTCATTAACGTTAATCATTTTCAATTCTCAATTCGTTTAGCTGAACGAGCTAATTGTCTGAAAACTTCATCCATACTTTCTGCTTGAAATCGCTCTTTCAAGTTTTTAGGCGTATCCAAAGCGTCAATTCGACCATCAACCATGATAGAAACGCGGTTGCAATATTCGGCTTCATCCATATAATGCGTTGTGACGAAAATCGTTATTCCTTTTTCTGCCGCTTCATAAATCATTTCCCAAAATTGCCGGCGGGTAATCGGATCCACGCCGCCGGTCGGCTCGTCTAAAAAGACAATCTTCGGTTCGTGGAAGATGGCAACGGAAAATGAAAGTTTTTGCTTCCAACCCAAAGGAAGTTCCTTAACCAAAGAATTCTTCTCGTTCATTAGTCCGATTTTTTTCAAAGTCTCATCGGTTTTCCGGCCGATGAGTTTTCCGTCAATTCCATATATTCCTGCAAACAGACGAATATTTTCCCAAACTTTCAGGTCTTCGTAGAGGGAAAATTTCTGACTCATGTAACCGATATGTTTCTTGACCATTTCCGATTGTTTTTCAATATCATAACCGGCAACGAATCCTTCTCCGGAAGTTGGCCTGCTCAACCCGCAAAGCATTCGCATGGCAGTCGTTTTCCCTGCGCCGTTAGCGCCGAGAAAGCCGAAGATTTCGCCTTTCCGGACGGAAAAAGTAATGTGATTGACAGCAATGAATGCGCCGAAACTTTTAGTTAGATTTTTAACCTCAATAACTATATCGTTCTTCATTCTAATTTCTCAATTCTCCATTAAATAAATAAAGCAATCCTCAATCGTAGGCTTGATTTCTTTCAAATTCGGAATGGTTTCGTCCACTTCACCTTTGAAAATGATATGCAAATATTCGCCGGACATAAATGCAGACCTTATTCCGGATTTTTTTCGTAAATCAATTAATAACAGATAATTATTATCCGAATAAGCCTGATACAATTTTTCAGGAAAACCGGCAATTACCTTTTCCGGCGTCTCAATAGAAAGTATTTTTCCATGTTGTATCAACGCAATCCTATCGCATAATCGCGCTTCATCCATATAAGGCGTAGAAACAATGATAGTAATGCCTTCGGCTTTCAATTTCTTGAGCATTTCCCAAAATTCTTTTCGCGATACAGGATCAACGCCTGTTGTCGGTTCGTCTAAAAATAAGACAGTCGGCTTGTGAATCAATGCGCATGATAAAGCTAATTTTTGCTTCATTCCTCCCGACAATTTGCCGGCGCGACGACGCTTGAACGGTTCTATCTGCTTGTAAATATCCTCAATCAAGTAATAATTTTCTTTAACTGTCGTGTTGAAAACCGTTGCATAAAAATTCAGATTTTCTTCGACCGATAAGTCCTGATACAAGGAAAATCGACCCGGCATGTATCCGATGCGTTGGCGTAATTCACGAAAATCCTTTACCACATCCAAACCATCGACAGATGCTTGCCCCGAATCGGCCAGAATCAAAGATGTAAGAATGCGGAAAAGCGTGGTTTTCCCTGCACCATCCGGGCCAATCAATCCAAAAATTTCACCTTTCCCGACTTCAAAAGAAATGTCTTTTAAAGCCTGAATTTCACCGTAGGATTTGTTTATATTTCGACAAGTAACAATCATAACAATATATTAATTTCTTTTACCGTCATTGCGAGCCGCTTGCGGCGAAGCAATCCAGTATTATTCTTTTCTGGATTGCTTCGGGCTATCGCCCTCGCAATGACGTAGCTAATTCGTAATTCGTAATTCTCCGTACATTCCAACCTTCAAAAACCCATCGTTCTTCACAGCAACTCTTACCGCATAAACCAAATTGGCGCGTTCATCCTTCGTCAAAACCGTTCGAGGCGTAAATTCCGCTTTATCTGAAATCCATACAATCGTTCCATTGTAACTTTTCATTTCATTTTTACCAAAATCGGTAAACACGGAAACTACTTGGTTCAGTTTGATTTGATTTAATTGATCAGCTGTGATATAAGCTCGCAAAAAGATTTGGTCCATATCGGCTATTTTGAATAAGACCTTACCCTGCCCTGCCATTTCACCACTTTCAGCGTATTTTTCCAGCACAACACCATCTATTGGACTGGTAATGATACTTTTCCGAATCATATCATTGATTTGTTCTATCTGCGTCTGGATGCTCAATGATTCGGCAGAAAGGCTCTTGTTGTTGTTCTGCAAACTTTCCGTTTGAGCTGCCAATTGTCGTTGCAGAACATCAATCGAAGATTGGATATCGTCCACCTGTTTTTGCGTTGCAGCATTGGATTTCAACAAGTTTTTAAAACGAGTCAATTCTGTTTGCTGCTTTTCGATTTGTTGTTTGAGAGACGCAATTTGAAGAGAAATGTTATAACTGCGACTATCAACCGCCTTTATACTTGCCAACAATTGTTGCTTCTTCAAATACAATTGAACGGTATCAATATACCCTACTTCTTCATTGGCTTTCAGAGATTGCCCTCTTTCAACAGCTAATCGCATTATTTGTCCGGAAACTTGGGGTGAAACAAGTACTTCCGTCGCTTCAAAACTTCCCGAAGCGTCATAATTCCCTCTTTTCTTGCCGCAACTTATTACACCAAGTAAAATAAATGCAAATAAAACAATATTTTTAAAACCTCTCATATTCGTATTTTTTTTAATTTGTAATTGTATCAGTTTCGTCATTGCGAGGGCGTAGCCCGAAGCAATCCATTCTTATTTGTTTTCCGGATTGCTTCGCCGCAAGCGGCTCGCAATGACGGAAGTTAATTCCCTCTCGTATTTTTCAAACTATAAATCGCTACCAGCAAGTCAATTTCATGTGCCGCTTTGGCTTGCCGGGCAATATCTTCGCGGCTGATTTCCTGCAGCATATCCGTTACGGTCATTGTTCCGTTAGCAACTTTGGCTTCTGCGGCTTTCCGAATATTTTCGCGTAAGGAAATAATTACATCATCATCTTTCATTAAATCGCGAATCCGTTGAATATCTTTGTTTTCTCGACTTTCCGTCAAACGAATATTATACAGGAAAAGATCACGCTGCGTATTTACCAAATTCTTATTCACTTCAATCTTCCGTAAATCATTTTTCTGTGTATAAAGCGAACCGAAATTCCAAGTCAGACGAACTCCGCCGATGTAAAACGGTTCAAAAGAATTTGATAACATATTCAACGCTGGGCGACCGACTCCTCCTTGAAGAAATAGTCCTAACTTGGGCATGTAACTCGACTTAATTAAATTTTTCTGTGAATCAAACAAATTGTTTTGAGCATCAAACAATTGTAATTCCGGCCGCTTCAATTCGGCAGCGCTCAATGCTCCTCCGGCAATGACCGGAATTTCCGGCTTCACCAAAGAAATGGGATTACCGAGCGTATCGCCGATCATAATCGCCAACATATCTACATAAGCCGCACGAGTCGCTTGCAATTGAATACGCGACTGTTTCACATTGAGTTGCTCCACTTTGACAGCATCCAAATCGGCCGAATTAGCGATACCATTTTCAATATAGCTGACAACTTGCGTTCGGTTGCGTTCCAATTCGTCTGCAAGTATCTGATTTTGTTCCAATTGCGCATCAAACATCAAAATACCGAAAAACAACTGATTGACTCGATCTTCAATGGTGTATAAATCCACTTCTAATTGTTTGGCTTCCACTTCTGAATTTGCCCGAATAATACCTTTTTGCGATTGAGTAATTCCTCCGTCCCAAATCAATTGATCAGCTTCTGCCGAAGCCATATACTGATCTTTTTGAATTGTTGGAATGGTTATACCGGGAATTTTGATGGGAATCTTTGTTACATCCGATTGGTAGGTGGCTTTCGCATTCACTTGCAACTGAGGTAAATAAGCTTTTTGAGCATTGGATAGGCTGTAATTTTTCGACTGTTCGATCAAATTGTACTTTTTGATAAGTGGATAGTTACTACGCGCTTTTTCCTTACATTCTTCAATCGTCAGTTGAGAAAAAATTTCTAAACCAAAACTAAAGAACAAGATACATAAAATGATTAGACGTTTCATATATTTTACAATTTCAATCTGTTTAAAATATTATTCACAATATTAGGACAAATATAAGAAGTATTTTTTTAATGAATTAAATTTTTTGAAAAAAACAACCAAATGAATCAAATATTTATGTGCCTTTTTTCACTATAATGGTAAAAATTTTGATTTGTAGGGTTTTTGTAGGGTAATTTATAACGTTATTTAAAATAAAATAACCATATTTGTAGCGGAAAACCGGATGGCATGAATATCTATATTAGAAATCTTATTATAATCTTTTCATTGTTTTCATATCTTGTAGTAGGGCAACCGACTATCGGACATGCTTTTCTTGATGCCTTTCAAGGAAAATGCGGAGCGCTTGAGAAATCCCAAATATGGCAAATAACTTCCGGAATTAATGATTACCTCTTTTTTGCATCCAACAATGGGCTGGGTA
>Ga0209629_10002520_pt1 | contig 12547 bp, 12 predicted proteins | sample TergutCu122P5_FD_187286 | JGI IMG/M metagenome (GOLD analysis project Ga0209629, IMG submission 187286) | Cubitermes ugandensis P5 segment gut microbial communities from Kakamega Forest, Kenya - Cu122 P5 (SPAdes) (version 2) | ecosystem: Host-associated > Arthropoda: Insects > Digestive system... | reverse complement strand
TGAATTTGCGTGGTCCGTGCTCGTTATCCCATTTAGCCAGCGGCATACCGAGATAGGGCGATGAAAACGTTTTTTCTTTACCACTGTCGCCGTAGAAGCACCACGCCTGCCTGCATATACAGAGGTTCGGTGGATACGTTTTTCTGACAAACTGCCGGTTCAACGGCAAAAAACGCTATCGCTGCTATTGCAGTTATCAAACTTGAATTTTTTAGAAAACTTTTTTGATACATTGGTAAAATTACTTTACATTTTTGACTACATTTTCCTCTGCGAATCCAATTAAAGATCCTTTCCATTTGTCGATGATTTTGCCTTCCGGAGAAATCAGTACATAATTGGCAAGTCCCTGCTGAAAACCATAATTGACTGCAAACCCATAGAAACCTTTTGGGTCGCGGATGTTTACCCACGGCATATCGCGTTCTAACATTGCCTTTTTCCATATAGAATCGGAATTGAGACCGATACTGATGATGGTCAATTTTTCGCGATAGGTTTCTGAAATTTCCTTCATTTTCGGTAGCGCTTCATCGCAAGGAGAACACTTTGAATTCCAGAAGTCCAAAAGCAGATATTTACCAAAAAAATCGGAAAGATGTTTCGTATTTCCGTTTTTATCCAAAAAATCGCCATCAACCATATTATCTCCCACATTGAGAATGGGGGGAGGAAAAAGATTAGCCGTAATTTCGTAGCCCAAGGGAGTATTTTTATCTTTCTCCGAAATTCTATTGTATAGTTCTTCGGCTTTTTTACGAATATCATCGGCATGTTCAGAACTGAAATCAGGGTATTTTAATGACTTTGCGATATTTAACATCTTGTCAAGCCAGACGGGGGAAACATCTGTTTTGTACATGATATCCAAGTCGGCAAAAATTTGTTTTGACCTTAATGAATACGCATTTCTTGCCACATTAAGAGAATCTATTTTTTTATAGGATGCCATTACAACGCTTAAAATTGATGACATTGTACTCAATTTATCGCGCTCTGCAGAAATTTGGGCAAGTTCAGTGATGATAGCACGGCTGTTATTCGTGTACCGATTTGCCTCTTTTTGGTATGGGATAGAACTTTTTACTTCCCATAAAGCCGGCAGGCTACCCTTCCCCGTGATTATTACTTTTTGCCCAGGGGCAACCCAAATGTCTAATGGTAATGAACGGGAAAAAAGAGAACTACTAATAGTCATTTTTTCCGGTTGATAAACGTCTTCCACTGTAACCATAAATCGACCGTTTTTAAACTTTAATGTGTTTGCAATCGAAAACTCCTCCTTGTGTCTCCATAAACAAATCATACTCCCATCTTCTATGTCGGAAATTTCGCCTTCTATAAGACATGTATTGTCAGATGGTTTTTCCGGAGACGAGTATGCAAGGCAAAAAAGAAGAATACATGCCAATAAACAGAATCTAAAAAATGAACTTTTCATACTTATTATTATTTTGAGATTTAACAATTACAAAAATTTGTTATTCTTCTCTACTTCTATCAAGAAAATTTCATTCTGCAAAAATACAAAATATTCACAATATTCAAAAAAGCCGGACATCTCCGACTATGCCACATAACAATTGATGCCGTATGGGTGGTTATGTAGAATTATAATAAAATTTTTGTTAAAAAATTATTAAATGTAAGAAATTTTTCTTTCCTTTGCACAAAAATTAATAAACAGAAATAATCTTTTCGAATACGAAAAAAATGGCTAAGAAAAACCAGCGGAACAATTATGGTTACCCGAATAAAAAATCTTCCAAACAAAGATTTTCGTTCTTCTTGATCGGCGCTATTGTAGGTATAGGTATTGCCGTTTCTTTATATCAGACCTCGGTTTATTTTTCAACAGACAAATCTTGCATGATGTGCCATGTACATCCGCATGTTGAAGACAGTTGGAAATTATCCAAACATTACAATAATAAAAGCGGAACTGTGGTTCACTGCGTGGATTGTCATTTACCGCCGAAAACCAATACATGGGCGCATTATTCGGCTAAACTCAGTCTGGGTATGCGCGACCTTTGGGGTTATTTGACCAAAGACAGCGCCGATTTCGATTGGGATAAAAAGTCGGAACTCGAAAGCGCCGTAAAATATATTCCGAACGAATCGTGTAAAGATTGTCATCAAAATCTTTTCCCGGAAGGGATAAGCAATGATGGCGTTACCGCTCACTTATACTATGAAGAAAACGAAAAAAAGCTGAACCTGCAATGTATCAGTTGCCATTTGGATGCAGGTCATTATAATCCCAACTATAAACATGCCAAATTAGCGGTTTCTGCTTTAACAGATAATAGAGTCGATACTTCCTTATTTTTCAAAACGGCGACACCTGTCACCGAATTTAAGACTTTCACCGAACAGATTCCCGGCTCAGTCGTTTCTTTCGAAATGATAGCTGTTCCAGGAGGCTCTTTCCAAATGGGAAGTCCCGATACGGAACCTTTCCGTAAAACCGATGAAGGTCCGGTGCATAAAGTTACGCTGAATCCTTTTTATATGTCTGAAACGGAAGTTACTTGGGATATGTATTGGGCATTTTATTCCAAAACGATGAGCGAAGGTCGAACGCCTCCCGCCAATGTTTTTGCAAATAACAGCCGTCCGGATGTCGATGCCATTTCCGGTCCTACGCCTCCTTTCGGATTTCCTGACCAGGGCTGGGGAGGCGGCAAACGTCCGGCAATAACGATGACGCATTATGCAGCCGAAACTTTCTGTCAATGGCTGTCCAAAGTAACAGGAAAAAAATACCGCTTGCCGACCGAAGCTGAATGGGAATATGCGGCGCGCGGTGGAACGCAAACGCCTTATTTCTTTGCCGGTAATCCGAAAGACTTTTCCAATACAGGCTTTTGGCGCAGATTTTTTAAGGCTTCTACAGATACTGTTTCAAACTATGTCGTTTACGTAAACAACAGTAAAAATCGCACACAAGAGCCGGATATAGTCAAAGCCAATCCTTTCGGATTGAAAAATATGTTGGGAAATGTCTTGGAATATTGTGCAGACAAATACGATACTGAAGCTTACAAAAAAGCGGGCGAAAACAGCGTAAATCCTTTGATTACCGAAGGCGAAGAATATGTGGTTCGCGGAGGAAATTATACTTCAGATGCGGCTGATGTACGTTGTGCGGCGCGAGGCTTTACCAAGCATGACGAATGGTTGAAGACCGATCCGCAACAACCCAAAAGCATTTGGTGGTTTTCTGATATTAAAGGAATAGGATTTAGGATTGTATGCGAGAGTAATTAGTGGTTAATGGTTAGTGATTAGTGATAAATATTAAATATTAAATATTAATTTATAAATACGTTAAGTATTATGGAAAACAGGATTAACAGAAGATCGTTTTTAAAAAATTCGGCGCTTGTTGGAGGCGCCTTGAGTACGGTGGGAGTTGGGAGCAGCGCTTTTTTAACTTCTTGCGCTAAAGACACTAAGCCTAAATACGTTCCATTGAAGTCTCCCGGAACGTATTATATTCCGGAATTGCCTGATATGGCAAAAGACGGTAAGGAATTGAAAGCCGGACTAATCGGTTGCGGCGGACGCGGTAAAGGTGCGGCATATAATTTTTTGGCAGCGGCAAACGGGGTTACAATAGTAGCTTTGGCTGACACATTCAAAGACAAAGTGGATGATGTGGCCGCTTCTCTTGAGAAAGATAAAAATATCGTTATTCCCTCTGAGAGACGCTTTGTAGGTTTAGATGCTTATCAAAAATTAATCGACAGCGATGTAGATTTGGTGCTTGTTGCTACTCCGCCCTATTTTCGTCCAATCCATTTTAAATATGCAATGGAAAAAGGAAAGCATGCTTTTTTGGAAAAACCGCTTTTCGTTGACCCTGCCGGTTACCGTTCGGTAATGGCTACCGCTAAACAGGCTGCCGCAAAGAATTTGGCAGTAGTTACGGGAAATCAGCGGCATCATCAGCGTTGCTACGTAGAAGTTTACCAAAAAATCATGGAGGGCTATATCGGCGAAATAACAGGTGGTGTTGTTTATTGGAATCAGAGCCAACTCTGGTATAGAACACGTGAAAAGAACTGGAGTGATTGCGAATGGATGATTCGTGACTGGGTGAACTGGAAGTGGTTATCGGGCGATCATATTGTCGAACAACATTGTCATAATCTTGATGTGTTTATGTGGTTCACCGGTTTGAAACCGGCAAACGCAGTCGGATTCGGTTCACGCCAACGACGGGTGACAGGAGACCAATTCGACTTTTTCAGCGTTGATTTTGTAATGGAAAACGGAATTCATCTGCACAGCATGTGCCGGCAAATCGACGGTTGCGATAACAATGTCAGCGAATTTATTCAGGGAACAAAAGGTTCATGGTCCTCAACAGACTTTGCCATCAAAGATTTAGCAGGCAATGTTATCTGGAAATACGATTTTGATAAGGAAAAAGCGCAATACAAACAAACGGATCCCTATACACTGGAACATGTCAACTTGATAAACCATATTCGCGGCAATCAACCGATTGAAATGGCTTCGGATTTTGCTGTAGCAAATATGTCGGCAGTTATGGGACGCGAATCCGCCTATACCGGAAGTAAGTTTGAATGGAGCAATACAATTGCTTCGCCTTTGGATGTTACTCCGGCTGATTTGGATTTGGCTAAAAAGATGGATATGACCGGCTTTGTTGTCCCCGTTCCGGGAAAAGGAAAATAAAAATTTGTCATTGCGAGCCGCTTGCGGTGAAGCAATCCAGCCCAAACAACAATCTGGATTGCTTCCTGCTTCGTTCCTCGCAGTCGCAATGACGAAAGCAGTATTAACAATTAACTATCAAAAATCATGGAATTTAATCGAAGGAATTTCTTAAAAATATCAGCTTCCGGAGCAGCAATTGCTGCTCTGGGAAGCGTTTCCTCTGTTTCCTGTACGGCTCAAACAAGCAAAAAGGAGCAAAAAGCGAAACCGGTTGAATTGAAAATCTCTTTTCAGGAAGGAACAGCCCCCGGCGACAATCTCAATGCCAAATTTGATTACATGGAAAAGTTGGGCATTGTCGGTTTTGAACCATGGGGAGGCGGTTTAGCAGGGAGAGTCAAAGAATTTAAAGATGCGCTCAAAGGGCGGAATATCAAAGTAAGCGCTATCTGCGCCGGATTTGACGGCTTTATTCTTTCTACCGATCAAGCAATTCGTCAAAAGTTTTTTGATACGATGCATGAAATCATTGCCGCCGCCGGTGAATTGGGCTCGACAGGCGTTATTATGGTACCGGCGTTCAACGGACAAAAACCGGCAATGCCTCACACGCAGGAAACCCGCGATTTTCTTTGCGAACAATTGGCGACTCTTGGAAATTATGCCGCCGAACATGGGACAACCGTTATTTTGGAACCTTTGAATCGGAAAGAAGCATTTTACCTGCGTCAAGTTGGCGATGCCGCTTCGATTTGCAGGGATATTAACAATCCGGGCGTTAGCTGTATGGGCGATTTCTGGCACATGACTTGGGAAGAAAATTCTGATTTTGGCGCATTTATGTCCGCCGGGAAATATTTGCAACACGTCCATATTGCAAGCCGCAAACGCCGCAGTATGCCGGGCGAAGACGGAGAGGCAGACAATTACGTTGAAGGATTTAAAGCGTTAAAAGCTTTGAATTATGCAAATTATGTCAGCTTTGAATGCGGATGTCAGGGCGACCGCAACTTAGTGGTTCCGGCAGCGGTGAAATTGATGCGCGACCAATGGGCGCTCGCTTAAAAACATGAAGCGACTATCGGTACGAAAAATCATTTGGAACAATCCAAAAGTGGCTGACTTATCGTCTTATCTCGATAAGTCAGCCGTTTCTTTTCACCGTATTGATACGGTGAATTGGGTAAATTACCCTTATTGTCCCGAAGCGGCATTCCGGATTGCTCATACCGGCGAAGTCATTCTTCTCCATTTCCGGATAAACGAAGCGGATATAAAAGCGGTTTGCGAGCGGGACAACGGTAACGTTTGGGAAGACTCCTGCGTAGAGTTTTTTATATCTTTCCGTGAAAAAGAGTATTACAACATTGAATGTAATTGTATAGGCAAAATGCTGATAGGAAAAGGACAGGGTAAAGAAGGAAGAATCTGCTTGCCGGATGATTTGCTCAAAAAAGTCGATCGCTGGTCGAGCTTAGGCGATTCGCAGGTAGAAAACCTTTCGGGCGATTGGGAAGTATCTTTAGTTATGCCCAAAGAAATTTTTTATCCGGATATATCAAATTCATTTGATAAGATAAAAGCCAAAGGCAATTTCTACAAATGCGGCGATTGTTTACAAACGCCTCACTTCCTGTCTTGGAATCCGATTCAAAACGAAACTCCTAATTTTCATTTGCCCCGTTTTTTCGGAGAATTACTGTTTGAATAAGATGTTATTATTACATTGGTTTATTATCCCAAAGCGGACGATATTCATAGAGATAATTGGAAAATTCTAATCCTGTATAAATCGAATTGGAAGCGCCGGTAGTAAGTAAATGTTGGTTTCCGGTTTCTCCATACACGTTCAGAAAAGGTATGTTGGATTTTTTCTTCCATGTTTTATCCAAGATATTCAAAGCCCAGATAGTTTCATTTTTATCTACAACATAAATGGTATTCTGAATGATGGCGCCTGAATAGATTTGTGTCGTTAAACTATCTGGTAGTTGAGCAAATTCATTCCATTCGTCGGCTATCGCATTATATTCCCAAAGTGTTCTTGCCGATTCGACAGGTACTCCAAAACCTGCAAAACAGCGGGTAGTATTGCTGACGCTTATTCCTCCATAAAAATTTACCGGAAAATCATTCATTTTCTTCCAAATGCTATTATTTGCATCATATTGCCAAACATCATTTAAAATATTCCCGTCGGATGAAAAACCGCTAACTACATATCCTTTGCCATTTAAGCTAAATGCGACTGACCTGTATCTTGCTTCGAAATCATCAGGAGTGGCAATTTCTGTCCATCTATTGGAGTTGATGTCAAATTGATAAAAATCTTTATAAGCTTGCGATGCCGTTTGAGTTCCGGTACCAACGAAAGCGCGGTTGCCTATGGCAAAAGCCACAGGATATCTTCGTACAGCGCCGGGAAATGAGACATCGTCTCCTTGCCGGTTCCACGAATCAGATGCTATGGTATATTCCCATGTGTCGGTTGCAAATACCGCAGATCCCCAACTCTTTAGTCCGCAGGTCATATATATTTTGTTACTAAGCGTGAAAACAACTCCCCATCCTCTACTGTCAGCAGGGAGAATACTTCTTTCTATCCATATTACGGGTGTTCGACAGGAATCTACTTCACCATAATCATAGCCGAATGAATTTCTTGCATACGCCCGCCAATAGTAGGTTTTTTCCCCTGAAACTTCTTGCAGAATATATTTAAAAGTATCGGTATTTGCTGTAGATTGAATAATGCTATCGTTTATGCCGGGATCATTGGATGTCGTACTCCAATAGAATCCTTTTTCGATTATGTCGGCTTTCCCCTCAGAAGTGATTTCACCTTGAAATACCAAAACGCCATCGCTTGGAATAGGAGATATGCGCGCAGTAGGCGCAGTCACGACTGTAGGCTTTTCTTTGCCATTTACAATCCCTGTTGTCATTTCCGGACTTTCGAGACAAGCCGTAAAAAGCGCCGGAATTAAAAAAACAATATATAATTTTTGCCACTTCATCATTTAAAATGTTAAGCCTAAACCTAAATAAATATCTAAATCTTTGAACCGTGTAGAATTAACTCCACCTACCACTGCTAATTTTTTCCAAAAGAACATTCCACCTGCTTCAAGCATCAAACCTTTATATGAAGCATCTGTGTTGTAACACCATTCGCTTTTGTTTCCTGTTGAGAAAACTTTGTTTGATTTACTAACTATTTCTCTGTAATAATCTCTTTTCCCAAATCCTCCGCCGGCTGAAACAAATAATCTGTTCTTAATAACCGGATACATTATACCTCCGGTAATCATCCGACTATACCATCTTTCCCTGTTAAATTCATAAGGAGGATTTTCAATTCCAATGTTAGGAACCTTGGTATTATCACATTTATAAGCCGCATGAACCGGCTTGAAATCAGTTCTGCCACTGACATAACCGCCTATTTTATCAAAATAAATGCCTGCCGTAAATCCCAAAGGCATCGTTGGCGAATATGTATATGTCAAAAACGAATAAAACCGGTTGGATAAAAGACTTTTTCTTGGAGTCTTAATCGCAGTTGAATCTTCAGGAGAACTCAATTTTTCAGTCGCAATGTCTAAAGTCGTCCGATAGACATTCCACCATTCATTATACCAATAATAGTATAACGAATCATTTTTTTGAGTGCCTATACCGTATTTATAAAAATTGGAATATAAACGCATCATTTCGGGTTCCCGATCTTCCACAATTTTTGTCATACAGTTATAACATTTTAGCATAGGCAGTTGCATACTTTCTCGCATATCTTCCTGATTAACCCATATTTGAACTAATTTTTGAATACTGTAACGGTCGCATGAATCCAATCCCTCACTATACCAACTGCGAGCAGTTTGATAGTCGTTTTTTTTTAGCGCCTGATCTCCCTGATAGTTGTAATCTGCTGGAGATTGAGCATATATACTTAAAAAACTGTTTATCAAAATGACAGAAAAAAGGATTTGTTTCATTCTTTTATTCTAAACCGTTGGTATCTTCTTTTATCAAAACGCCGTTTGGATCATACAAATCATACAAATTATCTTCTTTTTGGAATAAACGATTAACACCAGATGACTCTGTACTGATATATTTACAGGGTATTTTTTCCAACCCTTTGTCATCAATCGCTCCAACCAATTTGTTTGACTTTTTCTTTACAACGACAAAGTTACCAAATTTCATCCATATTTCATACAAATTCATTCGATTTTGTATATCTATTTTTTCCTTTTCCTGTTCGATAAGGGTTCTATATTGTTTTGTTTCAGTAGTTTTCATGTAAGATTCGGCTTGATTAATTAATTCGAGCGAACGGTCAAAATTCTTTTGATTGAAAGCAGCTATGGCTTCGTTAAAAAGTTTCTGATAATTTTCCTGTTGAGTATCTACCGGTTTAGAAGTAGTTTCGGCAACCGGATTGGAATCAACCGGTTTTTTTGTATCCACCGAAACGGATTCAGAAGGATTTGCTTGGTTATTTACGCTATCCGGATGAATGCCAGTCGTTGAAGCATTGGTAGAAGGTTCATCCGGTAATTTATTCACGGAGTGATTATTAAGAACAAAAGCCAATATTCCCGAAACCAATAAAGGTGCGACAATGAATAACCAATCGTGTTTCTGCCGCTTGTCTGCAAGTCCCATGGAACGAATCATGGTTTCGTCCTCAGCATCAACATCGTAAGGTTCAACTGCCATTTTAGGAGCGATTTCCGGATATTCAGGTAAATTGATTGACGCCGGATCAATTTTGTCGGATGCCGGATCAAAGCCCAAATCCAATAGCAATTCCATCACCGATTGATAGCGGTCGGAAGCATTCAAAGCCATTGCTTTCAATATCACTTTCTCCATCTTTTCCGATATTGCGGGATTTAAATCGCGGGGATTTTGCAAACCTTTTGTGGAACGGAAAATAGATTCGGTCGGCACTTGTCCGGTAATCAGAAAATACATGGTTGCGCCCAGCGAATAAATATCCGGTCGAGGAGAAAAAACTTGTATCCCTTCGCTGTCATATTGTTCGATGGAAGCGTAGCCTTTGGAAGCCGCCAAAAGAGTCGTACTTGTTTCCTGAGCATTAGACAAATCGTATTTTTTACTGATGCCAAAATCTATCAGTTTGGGATTATTGTTCTTATCCATAAGAATATTACTGGGCTTAATATCCAAATGGAGAATATTTTTTTCATGAATATAATCCAAAGCCTGACCGATTTTAAAGATGATTTTTTTCAGCTTTTCTTCGATGAATACGCCATTTTGCTCTACTTCCTGTTTCAGCGAATGACCGGAAATAAATTCCATCACAATGTAAACGGTATTGTTTTGCTTAAAAACTTCCAATACGTTTACTACGTTCGGATGATGAATTTCCGCTAAGATGCGGGCTTCCTTGATTATTTTTTCTTTGTTTTTATCGAAAATTTCTTTACCCGTTTCGCTGTTAGTCTCAACAAATCCATTTTGAGGATTACGAAGGCAATAGTCTTTGAAAAAATATTCCTTGATGCAAACGGGAACAAATGCAGGCACTTTCCCCAGATTTCCCTGTACTTCGGTTTTCCAGGCGCCTCGATAGGTCAAAGAAAACCCGCCTTCTCCCAAAACGTTCAGGAGCTGGTACTTATCGTGGTGTAAGCGATGCCCTTGCTTCAGATACATGGCAAAAATTAATACATGATGGCGTACAAAAATATTTGTTTTAAAACATTCATTTTGTTCACATCCTGAATGGGAATTAAATAAGCCGAGTAATTGTCCCGCGATTTATCTCGGCACATTTCCTTAATCACATTCATTTTTTCTTCAGAGGATTGGTTCGTAGAAAATACTTTACATAAATCATCATCGCTCCATACTTCAGTAATACCATCGGTACACATAAAAAATTCATCATCCGGCATTACATCGATAATTTTAACAATATCAACTTCTACCGGTGCATAAGAACCTTGAATCGCCCGCAAAATCACATTCCGCTGCGGATGATTCTGAGCATCCTGAGGATTGATTTTCCCGCTTTTTATCATGGAATTAACGAGCGAATGGTCTTCTGTCTTGAAAATCATTTCTCCATTTCTGAATTGATAAATCCTGCTATCTCCTGCGTGCGTCAAATAAACGCCGCCCGGAGCAAAATAAATCAAACACAACGTAGTTGCCATTCCTCTGGCAGAAGGATTTTTCTGAACATATTCATCGAACCGTATTTCTGTGTAGCGAACGGCTTTTTCAATAAATTGAGAATCAAATTCCTTTTCTGGATCCAAAAAGGTATGAAAATAAGTTTGAATAGAGTCGCACGCAATAGCGCTGGCAATCTCGCCTTTATTTGAGCCGCCCACGCCATCGCACACTAAAAAGAGACGATCATTGATACCGGCAAGCTCAACGCCCGGATAAATGGAATCTTCATTGTTGAACCGTTGACCGATTTCACTAATTGAAAATGGTTTTTGTAAAGTTATATTCATACTAATCGATTATATAATAGTAAACCTGATTAAGGATTATCTTCCTCAAATATCAAACGGGTTTGACCTATCTGGATCTCATCATTATTTTTTAAAATAACAATTTCACCCGGTTCGATATAGTTTCTATTATATAACGTTCGATTGGTACTTTTATTATCATAAAGGTAATGATTATATTTTCCTTTGGCATCAAGTTTGACTTCAATGCCAATATGGGAACGACTCATCAATTTATCTTTTGTTTCGATAGCCGTAACAGACTCTTTAGAAGGGGATTTCCTTCCAATGATATTAACGCCTTCCGATAACCGTATGAATTGTTCAGGGGTAAATTCATTCGGCAGGACATGGATTTTTCCGGTTTTTGCATTTTTACTCTCCGGAGCAGACAAAATAATTGTCTCCGAATCATCGACCGGCTGATTGTTCATTACATAACTTATGGGAATCGGCTGCTTGCATTTGGGGCAATTAAAGGTTTGAATATTTACTGGAATCTTCGATTCATCGACTTTCAAACCTACCTGACAATGGGGACAACGAACGGATATCATAGTATCATTTTATATAAAATTATTTGAAATTAAAAACCAAACAATAAATCATCGGCTGTAAAATCCGAAACAAATACCTGATCTTCATCCTCATCAATTGTGACGAAAGAATCCGATGGATCCGCATCGAAATCAATAATTATGGCATCGGAAAAATCACTCTGCGACATGTCGATAACGATGGCATCAAAAGATGCGTCTTCATCAATGGTAACGAAATCGTAAGAATCCTCTTTTTTCTCCATTACCACAAAGACATCGGTATCGACCATTATATCGTCGGATTGTATATTTGCCTCTGCCATAATTATTTCGTTTCAGGCAATTCTTTTTCTAATGTTTCTTTGAGTATTTTTAACGGATCTTTCGGAACATTGAGTTCTTTGGCTTTCCCATCGGCGGCTGAAAATAATATTGTTGTTTTTGGAAGGCTAATCTGTAAAACATGATTTTTGTTTATGATATAGCTTTTCCCTACTCGCAAAAGGGTTGACGTATAATCCTGAATTTGATTTTCCAGAATTTCTTCAATCTTACCCAGATTAACGGCAAAAACAAACTGTATGCCGTTATTCAAAACTAACCGCGTGTAATTTCTCTCCGCTTCAAAATACAAAATTCGTTCGATTTTTATTCGAACCAATTCGTCTCGCGTCTTAAAAACAAGAAAACGATCCATAATCTAATAATTGAGAGTTAAGAGTTAAGAGTTAAGAGTTAAGAGTTTTATTTTTCAACTCTTAATTCTTAACTCTTAACTCTTAACTATTTAACCTTCCAATGCCGCTTGCG
>Ga0209629_10002519_pt1 | contig 12547 bp, 3 predicted proteins | sample TergutCu122P5_FD_187286 | JGI IMG/M metagenome (GOLD analysis project Ga0209629, IMG submission 187286) | Cubitermes ugandensis P5 segment gut microbial communities from Kakamega Forest, Kenya - Cu122 P5 (SPAdes) (version 2) | ecosystem: Host-associated > Arthropoda: Insects > Digestive system >... | reverse complement strand
GTAAGACAGGGGTCAGTCATGATGCCTGAAAAGTGTGAGTGCTGAAGCCTGTATCAAAATACTAGGGGATCGGACTTGCCGAAAACCGCTCTGGAAACAGATCATGTCCCGATAGCTTAACATATTGACCCAATCAAGTCGTGCTTCATCAAGGATGATCTACACATGACAGCTCACCTCCGCTCAAAGTGACACTTCCTTACACCTGCTTTGATGGGGATCGGGCTGAGAAGAGCAGAGCGAATCCTTCTGTTGTACGCCGAGAATGGGCACGAAAATATCCTCGCGGATGAGGAAAGCTTCACCACTGAGGAGAAGCATAACAACCAGGACAACAAAATGTTTGCTGAAATGTCCCTTGAGGTGAGTGCTGAGGGTGCAGGGAGGCCATCACACTTCCTTCGTCATGGTCAGTTGTCCCATCAGGGTGTGACATCTTCATTTCTGCGAGAAAGGTGTAAAATGGGTGCCTGAGTGTATCAAGAGGACGTGCTACATGGAATTGTGAAACCTTTTAACAAGACCTTCTTCAAAGCTCAGGAATGGGTCTTCCAGCAAGACTCAGCTAATTCCCAGGAGCCAAGACGGCTCAGGCTTTGCTGCAGAGGCTTCTTCTTGCCTTCATCAGAGCCTACAATTGGCTCACAAGGTTGCCAGACCTAAACCCCATGGACTGTAAACAGTGGGCTACATGTGTTGAAGGACATGGCTTGCCGAAAGCATCTCAGCAACCTAGACAACCTGAAAAAATTCCTCCTGTAGGCCGCAGCAGAGATCACCCTGGAGACAGTGGTTAGCCAGAATGACTCAAGGCTTGCGTCGAGGCATACGGCTGGCATTTTGAGTGACAATATTATAAATGAGAATTTAAAAAGTACTGCAAATAAGTGATTTGCTTCGAAAAGTGTATGATTTGTTTAATTTTCCTTCTACGTCACATTGTACTTGTAACAGAACTCATGGCAAGACTATGTAAGTTCAGAACTATAAATGTACGGACGATTACACTCACCTTTGCAACATCAGCAACATGCGCTATACATTGTCCAACAGCACCATAGAACCAGCTAATGGCTTAAGGGCAACTGTCGTGGAATCCAAAATCATTGTGTTAGGATTAGGTTCAGAAGTGCGATAGGATTGATGAGTGTGGTCTTGGACCTCAACCTGTTCCCTCGGACTCTGTTATTCATTCCTTCAGCCAAGACATCACGTAGATAGTCCTGAGAGCACAACACAATATCCAGTGCCAGGCCATTGGCACAGTTAGTCCTCTATACAACAATGCAATCACACATGGCACTATATGGGCATTTCCTGCTAAAGGCACACAGGGAAACATAAGTACTGCACAGACCTGGACGTCAGTACAATGATCCACATTATCGTAACCCCAATAGCATAATGCACAGTCACAGTACAGTCTACAACTGCCTCCAAATATCATCTGAATCTTCCCTTACAACATCAAAATTACTAGCCAATTATTCAAGTGGCTCCACGGTAACTAAATTGGCTTCTCAGAAATAATATTCCAGTTGTACAGGTACTTCTGATTTCATGAAATCTGGTCTGGGTATATTCTTTCTTCAAATGACAGATGCATTTCCTCCATCCTTATCTCGGTCTAAAAATCAGATATCTTGAAAATCATCTAGGGTTAGTTTCCCTTAATTCCATTTCATATTTTCTCCAATAAAAATGTTTTGCTGCCAAGTGAAAGAAAGTAGAGACTATATATTAATTACCAACTTTTGTGCACTGATTATTATTTATTCATAAAACTTTGGCCTCCTCTACAAGTTTCGAGCCTCATGTGCTCGTCTTCAGGAGAATACAGTTGTACATATGCAGCATATGTTACTGTTACTCTCTATGAGAGTTCGTGGTGGCTTGTAGGCACACAGAAGATGAGCACTTGAGGTTCGAAATATGTAGAGGAGACTAATATTTTCTGAATAAATAATAATCAGTGCACAAAAGATGAAAATTGATATATAGTCAATTCATAATACACGGTCAGAAAAACATCATGAAAGAAAATATGCTCATTATTGTCTTTGGCTGGCATTCAATTACTCTTAAGCTCACTTGTGTCCTTTTTCCTTCATTGCAGTTCCAAAGTTCATCTTCCTTCCACACACTGTTCTTCTTTCTGCACACAGAGAAGAAATTATTTCGTCCAAATTTTTTGTTTGGAAACGGTTATTCTTTAATATATCTGGTGGGCACGTCTTCACCGCAATTACAGTTTCTTGTATAAAATGTATATAACTTAATTGGTGCCTAGTGTCAGGTTGTATATACACAAACACACATGGCTAGCGGACGTTAATGTATAACACATTTTTATTTAGATCCTCTTTACCAATTTCCAAACTTTCCTAATATCCAATTATCCTCCTGCCAAAAGGTAGGCAAAGTGTGCTTACATGCTCAGAAGAAACAACAAGGCTTTGAATATTTACAGGTAAAATATATCTTCTTTGTGCAAAAACATCTTCCGCTGCTGTATGCCAGGCAGACAGTACACTCCAATCTTTGGCAGGTAACAAGTCACCTTTGAGAATTACTTGCAATTCTGTACCCCAACTGTAAAATTTCTCTAGAATCTCTTTGCCAATCAACGCTGCTATGTCCAAGGCAGTTACTCCTTTCCTACCATTGGGTAGCAACAGGTCATGTCTGATTTTACTCGCACTTCTCTACCCCAAACATACAATTTCTCTAAAATCCCTTTGTTGTTATACTCTGCTCCTCTGTTCAAGGCAGTTAGTACTAAAAAACGTTTGGATAGCAACAAGTCATCTTAGAGGTTTACTTGCACTTCTCTACCCCAAAACCACAGTGTCTTAAATTTCTTTATTGACAAAATATTCCTCTGTCCCAGGCAGTTAGTCCATCATATCCTTTGGCCAGCTACAGATCATCCTTGAGGTTTACTTGCACTCCCCTATCCCAACACCACAGTGCCTCTAAAATATCTTTATTCCTTTTTTTGCTGCTCAGTCCAGGCAGTTAGTCCATGATCTCCTTTGGCTAGTAACAGGTCATCTTTGAGGTTTACTTGCACTTCTCTACCCCAACGCCACAGTATCTCCAAAATCTCTTTATTACCGTTCCTTTTTGCAATGCCCCAGGCAGTTAGTCCATCATAACCTTTGGCTAACAACAGATCATCTTTGAGGTTTACTTGCACTTCTCTACCCCAACCCCACAGTGTCTCTAAAATTTCTTTATTACCGTCTCTTGCTGCCCTGCCCCAGGCAGTTAGTCCATGAGCTCCTTTGGTTAGCAACAGGTCATCTTTGAGGTTTGCTTGCACTTCTCTACCCCAACTCCATAATGTCTCTAAAATCTCTTTATTCCCCCCTCTTGCTGCATTGCCCCAAGCAGTTAGTCCATAATCTTCTTTGGCTAGCAACAGGTCATTTTTTAGGTTTATTTGCACTTCTCTACCCCAATCCCACAGTGTCTCTAAAATCTCTTTATTACCGTTCCTTGCTGCTCTGCTCCAGGCAGTTATTCCGTGTTCTCCTTTGGCTAGTAACAGGTCGTCTTTGAGGTTTACTTGCACTTCTCTACCCCAACCCCATAGTGTCTCTAAAATCTTTTTATTACCCTTGTCTGCTGCTTTGTCCCAAGCAGTTAGTCCATCATATCCTTTGGCTAGCAACATGTCATCTTTGAGGTTTACTTGCACTTCTCTACCCCAACCCCATAGAATCTCTAAAACCTTTTTATTACCCTTCTCTGCTGCTTTGTCCCAAGCAGTTAGTCCATCATATCCTTTGGCTAGCAACAGGTCGTCTTTGAGGTTTACTTGCACTTCTCTACCCCAGCCCCAGAGTGTCTCTAAAATCTCTTTATTAACGTTACTTGCTGCGCTGCCCCAGGCAGTTAGTCCATGATCTCCTTTGGCCAGCAACATGTCATCTTTGAGGTTTACTTGCACTTCTCTACCCCAACCCCACAGTGTCTCTAAAATCTCTTTGTTACACTTCTCTGCTGCTTTGTCCCAGGCAGTTAGTCCATCATATCCTTTGGCTAGCAACAGATTATCTTTGAGGTTTACTTGCACTTCTCTACCCCAACCCCACAGTGTCTCTAAAATCTCTTTATTACACTTCTCTGCTGCTTTGTCCCAGGCAGTTAGTCCATCATATCCTTTGGCTAGCAACAGGTCATTTTTGAGGTTTACTTGCACTTCTCTACCCCAACCCCACAGTGTCTCTAAAATCTCTTTGTTACACTTCACTGCTGCTTTGTCCCAGGCAGTTAGTCCATGATCTCCTTTGGCTAGCAACATGTTATCTTTGAGGTTTACTTGCACTTCTCTACCCCAACCCCACAGTGTCTCTAAAATCTCTTTATTACACTTCTCTGCTGCTTTGTCCCAGGCAGTTTGTCCATCATATCCTTTGGCTAGCAACAGGTCATCTTTGAGGTTTACTTGCACTTCTGTACCCCAACTCCACAGTGTCTCTAAAATCTCTTTATTACCGTTACTTGCTGCTCTGCCCCAGGCAGTTAGTCCGTGATCTCCTTTGGCTAGCAACAGGTCATCTTTGAGGTTTACTTGCACTTCTGTACCCCAACTCCACAGTGTCTCTAAAATCTCTTTATTACCGTTACTTGCTGCTCTGCCCCAGGCAGTTAGTCCGTCATCTCCTTTGGTTAGTAACATGTCATCTTTGAGGTTTACTTGCACTTCTCTACCCCAAAACCACAGTGTCTCTAATATCTCTTTATTACCATCATATGTTGCTATGTCCCAGGCAGTTAGTCCATCATAACCTTTGGCTAGCAACAGGTCATCTTTGAGGTTTATTTGCACTTCTCTACCCCAACCCCATAGTGCCCGTAATGTCCTTATATGGCCTCTACTTGCTGCCACATGCCATGCAGATTTTGCATAACTCTTGTTGTGTAGCAACAATTTTTTTATTGGGTTTGTTTTTCCAGTGGCTTTGAAGCTACCAAAAAAATAGTCAAGTATATTAGCACCGTCTTTTGCTGCTGCCTGGCTTAATGCTCTTTGAATGTTTTCTCTTGTCAAATTTTTTCTTTTAATTTTAAATAACTTGAATTTTTCTTTTGCTTTCCATATTTTGTACATCTGCTTTCCGTATTGTTTTAACACTTTTGATTTCTCAAGGTTCGCCAATAATCCATCCAGAAAGAGTGTAGTTACTTCGTACCCTTCCCCCAGTAAAATGTGGAACATAATATTCAATACTTCTAACAGAAAACGTGTTTCCTTGGTCAACTGTGTTGCCAGAAAATCTGCAACATAATACTCAGCAAAAGTGCGGTGGATGAAGCGAGGTCTATTACCAACACATTGTACAATTCCAATCCTATAAATTGCTTCAAGTGCAAGCATGTCACATTCTTCAAATTCTATAGCAGTATCCTTCAGTTCAGGCAACAATAATTCTAAAGCCAATTTTTGATGATTTTTTGTGATACTAATATCAGACAGAATAATATCATTGTCTTGTTGTTTAACTAGTTCTCCTTTGGACTTGAAAATATTCATTTTTTCTTTAATAAATTTCCTATATAAATCCACAAGACACAGTTGTTTAGGTAACTCAGGATCAGATTTCTGTGACAAGCAGTAAGTTTCAAATTCTTTCTCAAAAGCTTCTGCTAACATTCGTGTTTGTAATGGGATGCCGATGAATTCTTTCTCTTTATCACTAATTGATTGTGCTAGCAACCCAATTGATTCTCTAGCATAATTTTCCGAATATTGACGACTCTCTTCTTGAAGTTTTGAATGCTGATGCCAGAATTTGATTAAAAACGCAACTTGGTTTTCGTCAGAGAATGGTTCTAAAGTGTAACACAGCTGCTGTAGATTATCTTCCAACTCCTCTCTAAGGTGCGGCCGGGTGGTGACCCACAATTGCTCTATCCAAGTGTGTTTTAGGGGATTTAAATCTTGGAGTAAATCAAGAACAGTCTCTTTATACTTGGGACTAATTTCATCAAAGCCATCTAACATCAGTGCCACTTTTGTTGCTTCCTCACGCTCCTGACAGCACTGTTTAAATAGTTCCTTCTCAAATGGATAGCGAAATTTTAATAATTTTTCACACAAAAACTCAAGGGTTCCTATTTTCTGCTTCATCTGAGCCTCAAGTACATCTGCATGGTCATTCAAATCAATTCTCACCACCCAGTAGGTCTGGAATTTCTGTTTTATTTGCTTAGACAGATGGTTCAGTACAGTAGTTTTACCCATTCCAGCGGTATCGACAATCAGCATCACTTTCTGGCACTGTGCTTTCTGCAAGAATTCGTCTAAATTCTCTGGAGTGTAACGAAGGGGATTTCGTGTATCAGTATATTCATGCAGTGCACTTAAACTACCTCGTGACTGCTGCCAAATTAGCCTTCCGGATTTGTCTTTCAGTAGGAAATGCACGTTCTTTTCTGGATTATCGTGACAGTATTTTATGAATTCTTGTTCATTAGTAGCCACTAAATCAGAGAATTTTTGTTCAAAAATATCCTTTTTAATAGCTACTTGGCGATTAAAAGTTCTAGGAATAAAGTAATTTTCAATGCAACAAACAGCAACAGATGTCAGCAAAAATCTATCAATCTCCAGTGTTTTTTTCTTTAGTAAATCAGCAATGGGTAAAAACTTTGTTACTGGTGACTCAGCAGATATGATTTCATTTAAAGGAACTGGCCTGCCTTGGAAACAGGCTGTATTTTTCAGAAGTTCATTTTGAGAATCAGTGGTTAAATCACTCCAAGTGTAGTTCCTGTCATGTATTATTTTTGCCTGGTATTTCTTTAAATTATCTCGAAGTGACTGAGCTACATCAGCAAAAGTAATGAAAATAATCCTTCTCTTTTCACTGAAGCTGTTCAGAGTGGACCACAGGTCTATTTCACTTGTCTCGTATTGATATGAACAATCAATAATAAGTGTTGGATGAGTGACTGACTGAAATGCTTCATAAATAGCCTCAGATTTCTCATCACTTTTAAACTGTTCAGCTGATACGAAGATATAATCACTCTTGATATCTGACAAACTCACCCCCTTTCTTTTCAAAACTTGATACAGATTCAATATAGTCAGTAGGGGTAAAGGGCTTGACAGTATCCAGATATGTTGACAATCTATTATATCGTTCAATAAACACTCATCATTTAACCAAATTTCAGACTGCTCAAGTTCATCCACTTTCCCCAATAATGTATTTAAGTGTTGAATTTCATGCCTGGCCTTAATACAAGCAGGGTTTTCTATAAACTTCTTTAAATCTTCTTGTGTGTGTTGCTCATAGAATCTGAGTAATTCTGGCACTTGTTGTGTGAGTAGCTGTTTGCCTATCTCCTCCTTGTAATGCGCCAGTAAATGAGGCACGCGGACAATCAGTTCTGACGGCCAGTCAGACTCTTTTTTATAAGCAGTGAACACCCGTTTAATAATCTTATCTATCCCTGTCCTGTCACGGCACTCTGCTACTATTTTACCAAATGCACACTTCTTTTGTTCATCCAGTGCTTCATAAGGATTGCAATCATTGTCATAGCAAACTTGCATGGCAAGATGGGTTAACTCATGTGCTAAAGTGGTAGGTAATTTAGACTGCTCTTTGGCACCAATATAAATTCGGCCTTCACTGTAGTAACAGGACCCTTTAGTTCCAGAAGATTCTGTGGGGTCTAAATCAACAATGGAGTCGTTGTCAAAATCAAAGATGATTTCAGTCAACGCAGACCTCTCCACCACTTTTAGGACGGTTGAAATTTCTGGTATGGTATCCAGCTCTTTGTATACTTCCCGTACAATGCCAAAATTCTTTTTCTTCTCTTGTCCAATTCCCAGCCTTGACTTAGACAGCAGGTAAATAATATGAGAATCATCCTGTTTTCCAAAGTATTTTAACTTAGCTTGTCTTAATCTGTCTCTGTCTTCTACTGTTAATGCTTCTATTACCATTGCCAGCGATTCTTTTTTGCCAGCAGAAAACCCTTCAGAAAGTAAGAATGCATAAATCTCAAACTGACCTGCTTTAAGAGCAGTCATCAGTACAGACTGATTGCTTGGGTCATAGACTCGTTTTAATCCTGAATGACATTTAATGAATGTTTTCACGTCAGTCTGTGAACCATCTTTGATGGCTTGATGGAAACTCTGCCTATCTTCAACTTGCCTCAATAATACAGCTCTATTTTTACTTAAGTCGAATTCGTCAGGAAAAGGAGAGTCTGCTTCCAGCAATACACGCACATTTTCATAATGCCCTTTATCCCATGCTAATTTTATAGCCGTCACATTTTCATTCCCTTGTCTAAGACAGAGAATATCAGCGCCACAACAAATTAAAAATTGCAGTGTGTCAGGTCTTCCTTTCTCCGCAGCAATTAGGAAGGGATTGTCACCAAGATCATTCCTTAATGCTAATAGTTCTTTTTCTTTTTTGTGGAGAAAATGCTCTTCTGTGGAACTGATTATAGGCAAGTTTAACAATGCAGACAGGCTCTGTGGGCCACCATACTCAGCAGCAAGCTCTAAAGTTCTTCTTCCATCTCCATTTTTGTTCGCTAAATCCCAGTCGACCAGCAGTAAAAACCGTAATGATAGATTATCATCATCCCTAGCAGCGTAGTCAATTAAACGCCAGGTTTCAATTTCCTGCTTCACATAAAAACTCACATTCAATAAATCTAATGAACCTCCATTAAACTGACCGCCAATACCTAGTTGTAAGGCTTTCAATAACAGTGGCAGTTGAAAACTCCCTTGCTTGGACAGCTCGAGAACGAGCTGGTCTTCGGTGCTGAACAAATTGGCTGAGTTCATCTGTAGTGGGGTGAAAACACTTTGGCCTGTATTTTTAAAGAACACTAAATGCTCTGCAGAATTCATTACGTCCCACTGGATAATAACAGGCTTTTGTTTGTCAAGAACTTCTGCTAAAAGTTCTAAAGATTTACTAGGAAATTCTCTGCCATCAGCAACCTCTATCACAATAAAAAACCAATGACTGGCCTGATTGAAGGTTTCGTAAAATTCTGTTTGCTGCATAAAATCCAAGGCAGCACTTACTGTTGTACTGTTTGTTATCCTTAATATCTTAAAATCAGATTCTTCTTTCTTAGCAGCAACAGCAGACCATGTGCTCTTATCAGTTAGGCTCCACTCTTTTAAATAGCGACCATGAATTCTTTGATGGGTCTTAGATTCAGTAGCACTTTCAATCTTCTCTGGCCCTTGTTCTAGATGTTCTGTTTGTGCAATTAAAGGACAAACTTTCTGTGGACTGGCTGCAACTGACTTAAGAGGGTGCAATGCTAATCCACCTGTTGGATTGTCTGGTGACTGAACAACCTCTGAAGGTGAAAAATATGTTTCTTTCTCTATAGTTTTCTTGGTTACTGATGTCTTACGTATTATTGGAACAAAATGACACAAACCTTCATTTAAAATATGAATGATCTGAGGGTCATTGTAGAGGATAGAATGTTCTTCCAGAGACTTTGAACCTGAACTTTCTACCAGCTGATGGCCAATAACCTCTTGACCACTTGAATGAAAGTTTTCAATTATATGTAGTTTTATCCCATATATATGACACAGCATGCGCCCTTCAATCTCTGGTCTCCCCCGCATAGCAGCACCCAAGTTTAAAAGAGCTCGTTCTGCTGCAGTTAATTGAATATGTACCAGATAGCTTGCAAAATCAGTGTATTCATTCCTGCCACCTGATGTACAAGTTCGTACAGGAGCAGCATCTTCAATCGCTTTGCGCAATGTTATACCAGTTCGAGAATCAAAAACCGAATTCTGGTTACGTTCGGCATAATCGTGCAAAGTTCGTCTTAATGATTTCACATTAAATGGTCCACCGGGAATATGTAACTCATTTAATCCCTGAGCCACTGATTCAAAAAAGCAGTCTTCTTCTCCTGCAACTTCCCCTTTTATAAAACCATTAGGAATTACTAAAGCACCTCGGAAGTTCAGCTCTGAATTTACTTTTGTCATTGTTCAAAATATTAATATCAGCACATCCGGTAAGGATACATTCAATTATCTCCAATTCTGATGGCAATGACACTGTTTAATTCCATCAAATTCTCAGAATGTAGCGTCAAATACTTACACAAACAGCCAGCAAGTCTGGAAAAACCTTCTACCATATTTTCACATGGACGGTTGTGTACATTTCTAACAAAACTCCACAGCACATCATGTACTTTCTGTGAAGAGTTCCTACTTGCAAATGATCGATCCAATACCTGACTTTCTATCAGCTCTAGTGCTGTACGAACCGGTGCACAATCTTACTGGATCTGTTCAAACAGATAAGCAGCATGTACAGAAATTGTACTCAAGTCCGAAGTTGCTTACGCATTAATGTAATATCAAGCTGCTACCTACAGTGACCTTCTGTCAAGCATTATGATATTTCCTACATTATCTTATCTAACAATGCATTCTGGATTACTGTCTTTCCTATGCAAGTTTAGTTCTGGTTATTACTTCCTGCAGATCATCCATGTAACAGTCCAACGTAAATTAAAAGCATTCAATGTACAACATAATTATAAATTATATACTCCAAAATAATTTTTGCATAATTTTTATTAAATCCGTTAAAACAAACATAAACTTTATACCGCAGTTTGTATTTATTTCATTTAGCTTACAACTGTGTACAGTATATTGTATTGTAATTTATTGTGAAGTTGTGTTTGTAAATTTACAATTATTTGTGTCCTCTTTCTTAATTTGAATTTCTTTTCTAAATGTTTACCATTACATTAATTGTTCTAAACTACCTATCTTAGTGACAGGCTGTCTGTTACATAGAGACAAATTACTTATTCTTGTACTTTGACTGTTCTTATATTCATTTCACGAACACTTGTATATGGACTTTGGAATGCTATAAATAAATAAATGTAGGTGTTCACACTATGGCCATAAAGGCATAAGGAGACTGAAATTATTTCTCCACCCATTCTTACTTTCAGCATTAGACCATGCAGCGTTAATTAAAAGACTGTTGCTTGTCACTTGAACTGTCTCTCAGTACTGTCCTTACACATACATCGTACACTCTGAACACTGGCAATATTTACTGCATTTTTAAGTCTTTCTCCCTCAAACAAACACAACACATTACACAACGCCTGCTTTCGCCTTCCTTCACAATTGTAAGGAAGCTGATTGTTTCCAAGCAACACTCACACTTCTCACGAAATCACAGTATGTCTGTATAACTCTCCGCTATCAGTACTTCTTCTTAAATATAGTCTCACCATTCTCTTTCCCACACAGAGGAGGTACAGACACCATTGACGACATACATAAACATAATTTTCTATAGCTTGCATCTACAATATTCGGTATGAACTGTCAGGGACATCCTTCGAATTGAAACCGGGTTACTGCCAAAAATTTACATGGCTGTTCAGGTGCTGTACCGTTAATTATAATTAACGGCACGGCACCTGAATGTAAACGTTGGACGTTCCTGTAAAAGTCGGTAAATTTCTAGAAGCCTAAATGAATTGTGCTTTATGGGTGCGTAAGTTGAGAAAATTGTCCGGGGTGGGTCCGTAAAATTATTGTCATTTCGTGTGAGGCCAGATATACAATAAATTTTTAGTAACCCTGCTTCAATATGAAGCTCATTTAGCAGATATCGGTTTCTTTCCAAGTTCATTTACACTTGGTGTTATTTTCAGACATTCAACAGTTCCTAGTATATACTGTACTTAACAACCAGTACTTCACACCACATATCTCTCTTCATGGTTCAACTTCTTGAATCTTTTTTATTTTTTATAATTTTCACTTAATGGCAAGCGAAAAAATAAAATTCATCTTGCTGTATGTACCTACATTTTGTAGTTTGTTATTGTATTATCCAAAAAATTAATATTTATGAATATGGTAACATCAGACATTGCCCTACGAAGCAAACATCCTTAATGAATATTGTACTTTTCTTGGACAAAATTAATAAAATCAGTCACTTTACAACCAGCGCACAGTATACTATCACATATGCTGAGATGCACACTTACCTGCGAAGACGTGTGAAGCTCCAGAATGTGTGTTCCCTCTACGCACCAACACACCACATGAATTGTCTGCAGTTGCTGACACTCAAACCGAACATAAATAACGGCCACATGTACGTGTCAACAGTCATACCTGCAAAAGTACAGTGTTATATTACACAGTAGTAACACTATACACTATACAAGGTGTTACGTTTCTATACTCCCATAATTATTAGTGATATCTTGGCCAAGGCCCAAAAATTTAATTCATAACTCAAGATTAAACAGGAGGAGATTTGTACTGTTATAGCTACATTAAGTACAGCTACTGCAATTACAAATAATACTATTACTGTTACTGCTATTACTATTACAATTACTACTACAGGTTTTGGACTTACGAATCTTTTGTTGTTTTTAACTCTCTAAGGATGGAAGAATGTTGTTGAAACATGTAGCAGTTGGTACCTGACATGTAGTGTGTTCTCTGTTATGT
>Ga0209629_10002518_pt1 | contig 12549 bp, 3 predicted proteins | sample TergutCu122P5_FD_187286 | JGI IMG/M metagenome (GOLD analysis project Ga0209629, IMG submission 187286) | Cubitermes ugandensis P5 segment gut microbial communities from Kakamega Forest, Kenya - Cu122 P5 (SPAdes) (version 2) | ecosystem: Host-associated > Arthropoda: Insects > Digestive system >... | reverse complement strand
AGGTTCTAACCCGAGCAGGAGGGAGGGTGGAGGTTGTGGCTTCACTCTGTCAAGGTCGCACAGCTGCTGCGCAGTGCGGCTTGTTTACATACAAATCAGTCCCGATCATATTTGAACCACCTTGTACTTTAGCGAAGTGATAAAAGATTGTGTCCATTCCATCCACAATTAGGTATGTATATATATATATATATATGTGCAACTATTGTGACACTGTATATAATAAATTAAGAAAAGGATCAGCTGGGGAAATTTTCGCAAAGAAAACACGCCACTAAATCTTTGTTAAGCTATATGTACAATTGTTTCTGTTCCTCTCGTAAAATACTTAGCTTCCCTGAAATCAAGCGGAGAACTGCTTGGTGCAGCGAGACGAATATTTTTTGCATACATAAATAAATAGCTCCGAAATATTCCCGCAATCATTTTATGTATGATAAATACAAAACAGTACAAATATTTAAGCTACAGTTTCTTCAAAATGGTCGCCTTGTGCTACTACACACTTCCGCAAGCGACTATAAAGATGTTGGAAATATTCCTGGAAGCCATTTTGTGAAAGCTTTTTTAGCCATTCCGTCGCGTTCTTAATTATGTCAGTAGCATCACAAAAGTGCCGTCGCTCATTGTTTATTTCAATTGAGGGAACAGGTAAAACTCATCTTGAGCCAGGTCAGGAGAGTATGGGGTATGCCCCAGTGTTGCCACGTTGTTTGCTAAGAAATACTTAACCGAAACCGACCAGTGTACTGGAGCATTGTCGTGATGGAGAAACCAACTGCTGGTTCTCCATTTTTCGCGGCATTTCCTTCTGACCGCATCCCTGCAGCGACGAAGGATGTTAACGTACATTTCTTTATTCAGAATAGCGCAATTCCTGCAGATTATAACGGCGAATTTCTGGGTCTTATTGAAGGTACTGCGTATTTTATTTGCAAGTTTTTGTCTTATTTAAACCATTTATTCGTTATATAATATATAATAAACCAACAAGATGCAACTCTGGCAGTAATGTGTTTATTAAAACTACAAGTATGCTCTACATGTTTCGGACGCCCTTTGCGTCCATCTTCAGGAGCACTATAAACTGTAACAGCAGCCACTGGTGTTTGTCATTACTTGGGTTGGAATAAATCCTGTATAGATGCCAAGGTCGGTGAGCACTGTATTATTCCATGGTCAAAATGTGACTGCAGTCACATTTTGGCCATAGAATAGAACAGTGCTCACCGACCTTGACATCTATACAGGATTTATTTCAACCCAACTCATGACAAACACCAGTGGCTGCTGTTACAGTTTATAGTGCTCCTGAAGTTGGACGAAAAGGGCTTCCGAAACATGTAGAGAATACTTGTAGTTTTTAATAAACACATTACTGCCAGAGTCGCATCTTGTTGGTTTATTATATATTATAGACTTGTGAGGCACGGAAACTCAAATATAAAATTCATTTATTCGTTACTTTATCTAAATATCTGTCTAAATATACGAGTATTATCTGAGCTTTGTTAGTGGAACCTAATATTTTGCTGTATGATGTCTCTCAATTCATTCTTAACTATTCTTCATTTAAAATATTATTACTAAATTTATTGTTTCTAAATAGTGCCATTATGTTCTTGACATCCTCTTCACTTAAACCTAGAGCACATTTTTCTTTATCGTTTTGTTCCTAGTTTCTTTCACCTTCCATCCTCCTGCCATCAACCCTGCTATCCCATTTCTTTATTTCCTAATACTGCATGAATTTTACCCAAATTAAATTAAATTTCTCGATACAGTATTAATGGGCATTTTCAAGATGTGGTTGTTATCATATTCCGTCTGTTCATGTTATTACGACTCTCTTTAATTATCTTTGTTATTTCTGTCAAGTTACAGTCTTGTTACTTCCTCCTCAGAAATGTTAATCCGATATTTTACAGCTCCTGTTTTAACTCCTGAGTCCAACTTCTCACACCCTTGTTAATATTTCTGCCATTCATAACATTGCTTTACCGGATACATTGTATCCCACACATAATCCGATACAAATACTTTAATATCTGTCCCATACACTTGCCTCTCTTACTCCCATTACCAAATTCCATTTCAGCAAATTCATTAGCTGCCCACTGTTATACCCCCATTAATTTTCTGCAAACTCTACTATGTGCCTAATTTAGTTCTTTTTGTACAACACTTAATACTTCATTTCCATACATGGTCTTTGTTTGACGTAATACTTCTTATATATTCTCGTCGTTTTTTTGTGATTGAAGTTACTGACATACATTTATCTGTAAACAGCGTAATTATCCTTTTGCTCCGACTAGTGTTTCTTTTCTCAATCTCCTTTGCTTTCTATCGTGACTTCCAGATAATGAAATGCACTACTACCTCCATACTTTGCCCATTAATTCTTTAACTCTCAGCTATTTTTTATTTTCTCCCTTTCTTAAAAACCTTTATTGCATATTTGTTAAAATTACATGTCAAATTGCAGTTTTTTACAGTATTTTGTTTATAACTTCGAATTTTATTTGTAATCTGTAACTTGTAAAACATGCTATAGCCGTCTGCCAATAATTGTTCCTGGATTCATAATGCATTTTTCTTCGCGGGATTTATGTCTTCCTTATTAGTGATTTCTACAATATCTTTTTTTTAAATATTAAATAAAAATGGGCTCAAAGCACAACCTATAATGGTCCATTTTATTTGTAGTGGAGTGCTGGATATTTGAATCTGTCTAGAGTAGACCACAGTTTTTCATAGTACAATATTTTTATACTCTTTATTGTATTCCACTTACCCTTATTTTTCTAATTGTAAACCAAAAGCTTCCCTATTATTGAAGTCAGATGCCTTCTCAAATTCCACAAAAACAAATTATCTACCCCGTTTTTCTGTGAATTGTTTATCAACACAAGTTTTGATTATCTTCTATATCTTCTATATTTCTACTTTTAATAAATCAGGCGAAATTATATTTCTATATACAGGGTTACTATAAAAGAAATAGACACTTTCAACGTTGTATTGAAACGAAATTATTAATGATTTAGCCAAAATACTTATATGGTTTTGTAGCACATGTTTTTAAGTTTATATGACGAAGTTACTAATGTTCTATGTGTGAGCCTTTTGTCCCATGACAGATATCAATACGATAGTCTAATTCTGTCCAAACAGACCTGAGCTCTACCACAGTAGCAGCCATTTTGCTTCAGTGATGTCAAGGGCGCTGACGTGTGCTGACGTCATGAAAGAATGCCTGGGAAAAGATTTTCATCTTTCCTCTACGCTACTGCGCAAATTGTGTGTCCACTACGCTAACGGTTTTGATACTACATAACGTTGAAAGTGTCTATTTCTTTTATAGTAACCCTGTATATGAATATTGTTTTAACACACAAATGTTGTAATTATATGAAGTATACCTAATTTCAATAAATTCACAGGAAAAACGAAAAAATTTGCTGGTTTTCTATGAGAGAGAAACACTCATTCTTTTCTCTCATCATGATGGTTATTTTCGGGATACATTACTTGTACAGAAAAAGGCAGTACATCTTTCCGTGAAAGTCACACATAAGAACACATAATTGATGAAAAGTGGACAAGGCGGTTACAATATTTGTGATTTAAGCCATGCAAACACAACACTTTACTCATCTTTTATTGTTATTAACATTTGATTGGTAAACGCCATCAAAAACTGTATTTGTTCTTCTGAATAAACATCTCCAAAGACGAACATTTTTCTCTTCTAATTTTCATTTCAAGATGCTTCAATAATCTTTATTTTAATTTAATTTACAATATATTTTATGCAACATGCAAAAGAACGTAAGAAGTTGCGAAGTTTCATGTTATTGATAATAGCAATAATGTTAATAATATCCTCTGACAGTGCTGGTTTCTCCCTGGCCGTGTTCAGACTGCTCGTGATATGCGAACAACAAAGCAGATACATCAATACCCAACATACCCTAAACGTCAAAGGAAAGCTACTTATAAAGTAACATGGGTAAGAAATGTACGTTCAGAGCTCTGAGCACACGATTCAGACCTCCTTCGATATATTTCCTGCAAAAAACCAGAAATGTTAGTAACACAAGAACAAAATTACGTATCTTATTGAAGTACGTTTCTTAGGAAGATGCTATTGAAATCTTTGAATTCTGAAGCGAAAATGACTGCTTTCTGTTCCACGTTTTGTCGAAGCTGCCTTTCCTCTTAACTGGTCCCTTTAATCCACTATCGTCTGTGCCATGGGGTTGCTCCCTTTGTGTTTCCGCAAGTCAGCTATACTTGGAAATGTAACGTTCTGTGTTGCTGTATCACACAAAACACCGGTTGCATATTGAATCCCTGTGAACCTGAAGAGATTGGACATAAGTTGACAACTTTCTATTCTTGCCCTTCTCCCGATACGCTTGTCTCCTACTTTTTTCTTTCCATCTTCTCCACTACCTTACTTGTTAATACTGAAATGTATGAATGGCAGAAGTAACTCTCTGTCCTATGCAGTGGGATTTGTACATTTTTATGGACTGTTGACCAGTTAAAGTTAGACGAAGACATTGAACTGTATTATTAATTGCAGTTGATATGAATACAACCATACGACTTCAACTTGCCGGTTCCGCTTTGAAAACTAATTTAATTTAATATTACTTAAAATTTATCGCTGCATTTAAGAGACCAGTTGGTTGGGCGATGTTTGGGAAAATAATTTATATTAATTCTGGGAAGCATACGAAATGCTTGAAAATATCTTGTGGGCAAAATGTAGATCTGCTACACTTTAAAACTACTAATTTCCACGTGCTTAAAGATATAAATTATGTATAAATGTGTTTTTCGACATTTTTAAGAAACCACCTGACATATCGGGACCGTTATTTCTTCGTACATTTATCAACGCTTCATCAACTGCAATTTCGGTTGTTGCGTTCTCAGACCTGCAGAATTTTGCCATACGTAAGTTTTGCTTTTATACTCTTTTATGTATGACTTTCATATAATTTTAATTTTTGTAACGAAAACTTAAAAATAATTAAGATATTTCTATAAAAATTAAGAGGTGTAGCGAGCTAAAAATGAATGATCGAAATCAGTTCAGTTCCGTACTCGGCAACAAAAGATCCTTTGAAGCAAAAGGAGTAACAAAAAAGTTTAGAGTTCTCAGAGAACAACATTTCGTAAGTTGGGGAATATTCGTAATTGTAAAGAAGGAATATTTAATGTCAAAGAAGGAGGTGAGAAGGGATTAACATCATGCCTCACTGGCTTAGCATTCTCGCTTCGTTCTAGGAATACTCAAGTTCACTTCCCTGTCCCTTGTCAGGCTATCTTTTTTTTCGTGGTGTTCTTTAATACCCTATCCAAATTCCTGATAATAACGCAAAATACGCCATGGTTTTTTCTTTCAAATTCTTATAAAGCTTCCTCTTATTCAAGCATTCTTAAATTAACTAAGAAATGTTGAAATCGTCAGTCTTGGTCGATTTTCCGAATGTATTTAAACGCCTACCTCCTCAATGAAAAGCTCGCTAGATGTCTGTAAGAGATATTTGAAGACACTTCTTGATTTGATAAAGTTCGTTGTTAAGGCTGGGACTCGGACGTATCAATGACACTTGGTAGCGCAATACACGGATAATGAATGGAGAGAGCGTATGTTTTTTGTTTTGTTATTGTAACCCAGATGTAAACATCTGTACTTCCGTTTTGATTTCTTTTAAGTGCAGAAAATTGCCTAGAATTTCCCTCATTATTTTCTGGAACGCCGCACGTGTTTGTTATGGGGTGATATCTCCTTCCGGAACGAGCCGATTTGACCAGTGGGGTATTGCTTCTAACGATTTCGCTGTGTAAAATTATACGATAAGCTCCCAGGAAAGAGCCATAACATGAATCACACAGTAGCGAATAAAAATGTCCCCTGCATCCGGACGCAAGGGAAAGAGGCAGAGAAGCTGAGGCCAAAGGTTAGCAGTAGCTTGATGAAGAGTGGGGTAAGGTCACAGAAGACAGGTCGAAATATATTGCATAATTTTCGGAGGCTGTCTTCCTTCCCTCCACTGTGAAGGATGATGCTGCGAGATGGCCCCACACACGGTTCGTGCTCTGTTCTCTCTCATACATTTAAATATTGAATCTGGGGAAGTACGTTTGATTTACGAGTATGGCATATTCTTATGGCTAGCCTCCATACAGCATTTCCTTCGTAAGATATATCATATCGCCAGATAGAAACAAATATTTTTCTTCGTAGCACTCTAATCAGATTCTGTTTTAACTAAAGAAGTCAAAAAATTTAGTTAACCAAATAACTAACATGGAACATAGTATTTCTTTATGACAAGCTAATGTAGGTCAGCTGTTCAACAAATGTCTTCTTGTCATGACAAGCAAAGGTTCATTTCCGTATTTAGAACAGCATTTCATTTTACCCTATCCTGAGCCATATTAATCCATTCTACATCTTCACACACAATTTTTTTAAATTCATGTTATAGTCTCATGTAACCTTGGTCTCCAAATAATTATCTTCCATGTTAATTTACGTTAAAAATTCTGATTTCATTTCTCTTGCCCTTCCTATATGCTACATAACCCACCAGTCTGGTCCACCTTGAATTTCTCACCTTAATATGTGCTGGAAGGCCAGTCTCTGACTTCTTCTGCAAATTTCTGCATTCAGTTGTACTTTCTCCCTCTTAGATCCAACTGTTTTTCTCAATTGTCTTTTCTTGAAATCGCAAATTTCTCTCTTTCCCTAGTTTGAAAGGCTGTATTTCATATGATTCAACTTGTAATCGGTTTACGTCCTCTTTAAAACAGACCGATTATACAAGACAAATAAAACCTTCCTTTTCAGTTTCTTTTGAATAGTAAATTTAATAAATTATAGAATATACATGTTTCTTAACTCTTCAGTCACAGTGGTAGCGATATCTGTCCCACCTTGTTTAATAATCAGATTATCTACAATTTTCAAACAGTCCATGTATATGTGTTTTAAATGACTTTTCTATAATAAACAGCGTTAATTGTTATATACGACATGACTTATTGATCAGTGCAATACCGACGTAGTGTACTGTGTGTGTTTGGCATGAGCTGAAATTTCGATCAGTATTTAGATAAACTTGAGACATGAATTGGTTAAACGATGAAAAACACTTCATGATATTAATTTATTCATTAAACGATGATGAAGACTAAGGACGAGTGCTGAAAGGGGCCGTAAATTTTTTACTTTTGAATACAGTTGTCAAGATATTTGCAGCATTCTGTATTGTGCCATCAGATAAAGTAGGTGAATGTGAATGGAAAATTAATTTTTATTAGAGAGGGCGGGAACATGTGGGAAGGAATACAATTAGCCCTCCAACTTTCAATAGCAGTAGGACTGCTGCAGGAAAGAGATTACTCTTCCTTTGAGAATCTTAACCCTTAAACTCGTAGGCCGTATTTGCGTATAGGCAGAAATTCAAGCAGGGAGTATTTCTTTTGCATGAGGAACTGCATAGCAGTGTTTGAAATTACTAATATCGACAAAAGCCACTAAGAAGGAACGCTCAAATATTGCCGTGTAAATGTATTCTTAAAATATAATTTATCGAAGGTAAATTATTAATAATTTAGATTTGTTTCCATGTCTCATCCAGAAAAACAATCTTGTTCTTTCGGTTGCATCAGCTTTACCCTGAACTTTCTGTTCTGTAGCCAAACTCAGGTGTTTTTAAAATCTTCTCCCTAGCGTATTTGTGAATGAAAAATACATAGGTATCTCATATGTACATGTATACTGACATGCATTTATGTATATATGACACTTCTATCTGTCGTTATGTAAGTGATTGGTTACTAATAGCAATAGAATGTGACAGCAGTACTCAAGTGCTGTACAAACTCTGACTCGGCACGGCATGTCCGAGTAGTTGTTCGTCCATAACTGTCAAGATTGTAGCCTACATGAGAAGTAAGAGACGTAATGTATAGGAGTGAAAAATAGAAGTTAGCTGGATATAACTTGGGCAATTTGAGGTGCATTTAAAGGGATTTATGTAAATGTTTTGCGGAATTATGTTCGCTAGCGAAGTTATTACAGGATGTATGCATCTTTTAGGAAACAATAAAAAGTATATGTTCCATATCCGTACATTAAGATATATTTACACGTGTGTGGTAAACCAACAAGTGCACACTGATAAAGTGTGTTTTTACACGCGCTAAAATTCACATTCGTGTTTCGGTCGCTTTTGAGTCCATCACCATGGTGCTTTATAAGAATATCGGTAAAATATAACAATATAACTTACGAAATTTAGGCAGTTGTTATATTTTACTAGTAGTATTGTAAAGCACGCTGATGATGGTCGTAAAAGCGAGCGAAACGTAGGGGAATTTTAATACATTATAAATTGTATTTTATTAGTATGCTTTTGTTGGTTTACTGCGTAAATGTTAAGTAAAAATACACTTATTCTTCAGCGATATAATTGAATTCGTACTAGGCTCCTGTGCTCTCCTGAATTAGAATTAATTAAATCGACACGACTGTCTGAATGCAGTTACAGAACGTATCAGGACATCGCTTTTGGAGGGTAAAGCAGAAATTGTGATGATGTGTTCAGTTCCCGATGGTGATTATAGAGCATGTTCCACTTTTTAGGCGACTGAATCTCCTGTGGGCCATAGCCAGGCCGGAAATCATAAACTTCGAAATTAAATGCCTGGCCTATTAAATCTAATTAGTGGACACGGCCTAATTGTGTATGTGTAGGTTGTAACTAAGAATTGTGTGAAATATGTGTCCTATTTAATACAAATAGTGGACGTTAGGCCAACACATAATATAAGTAAAACAGTGTGTTCAGTATTCATATTATCAAATTTATTAGAGCACGTTAATAGCGGTATGTATCACTCCATGACATACGTATGCAGGCACAAGTACATTCGCATCGTCAGCGCTAGAATAAGTTGGGTGGTCCAGACGACGCCCCGGCCGCTTTACACCGGTGCAAGACCCGTTACCCATTGTACAGAAGGGTAGGTGGGACTCGGGGCCGCGTTGAATACGCACCGCCATTCGAACCCCCGTCCGATCAGTCCTTAGCGAGTCGCTATACAGTCTTTGCTATCCGGGCAGTATACGTGTGCCTTAAAAATATAATCAGCCTATATATTCCTGAGTACTACTACGGGAAATTAAGCGCGCGCGCTCGTGTGTGTCTGTGTGTGTGTGTACGTGCGTGAGTTTACTGTTTACATCTTTAAGGGCAGGCGCAGTTACGAGTTACACCAACGGTAATGAGCTGCAGTGTAATTTTGAATGGATGAAATGCAAGTTGTGAAATGCAAATCCCGACGCATTCATTTCGGTCGTCACTGCCGATAGACTTTCCCCCACCCAATGTTTCGCACCAAGAGTTTAAACGTAAATATTTTAGTGGCTTCCAGTCTTCCTCGAACGAGAAATGTGAAGTAAAAGTTGTGCCTCTCCGCGTCCTGAAGGTGTATGTGAAGAGCTGAGGTGCGGATCCACTCGCTCGTAACCTCGGCTGTAGTTGGAGGTGAGAGGTCAGCGTCAACCCTGAGCCGATTTACGCCCTAGAAAGTAATCTGGTACCCCTTTATCACATCTTTAACAATAAAATACACTTCATTTTCTTTGTTTTATGCACGTATTTCATAGCAACTCCTTTATGATGTCACTGATTCCTGTTTATATTTTCTGCCCTGAATTCCTCACTGACCTGAATACCTAACAAACACACCGGTCAACAGCCGTTGACAGACATAGCGGTCAGTCTCTGAGGGTACAGAAGCACAGTTGCTTCGAGGGTAGTGGGGTAGCAGGTGCATTTCCTGAACGAGATTTTAACCAACAAGAAACTTATCCAGGCCGGGGGGGGGGCAGTCAGTACGACCGCCTGGATATGTTTCTTGCTGCGCGTTACAATCGTATTCCCTCCGCGCACCTGCTACCCCGCTAAACTCCAAGCAAGTTGCTTGCAATGCGTCCGTACCCTGAATCTTCATTTTGGATAGAGTTTTACTGTATTTGTGTTATTTATGTATGAATTCCAAGTACGATGAAAAGGTCACCCTTTCTGGTATTTGAAGACTGTAAGAATGTTTTCTACTTAATGGCGATTTACACTTCTATATAATACTGTAAGGTAACCAAGGAATTTTTTTTTCCACGTGAGGTGTTTTATATGTATCAGACATACAGACTCTCGCACGTGGAACACACGTGTGTATTAGTATTGGTAACAGAAATACACGCAGAGAAAACCGGGCACTGCGAAGTGTATGTTTGTGGCTCATCAGCAATACGCATTAAAAAGTAACAATATTGCTTCCTTTTGAACATGGCAGTGAAATTCCTGACCAGATAAGCAATATTAATTTCTCCAAGGATTTCATTCATTACAGGTAGTTACTTTCATTTGTACTACTTCATACGTATTTAAAAGTAAAGGCGATTTTTTAGAAAACATTCTCTTGTGTTTATATATTAACAATAATTATGCTGTACTGTTGACAGTATTTAAAAATTTTTATTCATTACTAGGTATTTTCAAAAGTAAAAAGAATTAAATCAGTCTCTTCACTGGTTTATACCGGTGATCTTCTGAGTATGAAGAGAATATGCTGCCCTTGATCACCGCAGAGCCCTAAGTAACGCACATCCAATTAAGAATGTGTAACCAGACCATTAGTCTCAGCAAGACATTGTTATTCTAGTTTTCCTTTTCATATAAAAACATGTGTAAATGTAGTTCCTTCCACATTCTGTCCGATGTGACACTGTTTAATCATTCTGCCGTTCAACGCTAGTAAAAATACTTGGAAACTTTTGGTGTGTTACCCCTTACTAACTGCATGCTTGGACAAACCATACATATTTCTTTCCGGTAGGTTCAGTACAACAATGACGGTGGGAGACAAGATAGTCCTATTTTCAGTTTATTCGCAAATAAAGGCTCGGCGTAGAAACAAAAGAAATCATATTACATACGGATTTAGAAACACTTTCTTTGTAATAAAGCTTATGGATAAGTTCTTTGCACGTCCTGTAGCTTCCAAGTCTGTTTGGTAGAACTGTCATTAGAAATATGCATTATACAGGAGTGTTATTATGAGGTAGTTACAAAAACTTAAAGGCACGCAATGTACATATAACGTAACACTGAAGTGTGTTCGTGTAACCATTGTTGCAGTGGAAAAGCACTAGGTATTAACATATTCCAAGAATTTGTGTTTGCAGCCTTAGGTATACGGCTTGCAATGCGCTTGCGCCAAATTTTCGTCTGTGGCCTGTCCTGATCTACAATATTTTTCCACGTTATCTCATAAACGACAAGATTTAAAAAGAAAAACTTTATTGAATGTGAAATGTGTGTATTGATTTTTTATACAACTTTATCTCCAACACTTCGCATTCTAAGAAGAATTCAGTGAGATTTCATAAATGTGCAGACATCTCCAAGTAAAGTAGCCGTTATTCTTGTCAGATTTGGAAGAAACTTGAATTTTCTCAACAGATTTTCGAAAAATACTCAAAATATCAAATTTCATGAAAGCCGTCCATTGGAAGCAGATTGCTGCATGCAGACAGACAATTATGACGTAGCTAAAAGTCGCTTTTAACAATTTTGCGAACGCGCCTAAAAGTTAAATTTGCCTTCTCTTAATTTACAGCAACTTTCTCGTGACATTGTTATTATTATTATTATTATTATTATTATCATCATCATCATCTTCATCGTGTTATTGATATTTGTGATCTAGATGACGTTTATTGTGGTAGATAAGAACGGACTGCAGAATTTTATTTAATTGAGCGTCAACGTATACACGTGTAAGGCGCAAGCAACGTGTAGGTATTGGGTTTAACTCTTTAAAGACGAAAAGCAATTTGTTTTATATAAGGACTCCGTGCGTACCGAGCAGTAAACAATTTCCCCTTCGGTTATAAACAACCTATCAGTTGATGCTGTATAAGGTAAAAGTTGTAGTCTGTTCTGAGATCCGTTCAAAACATATAAACATTATGTGAACACGATTTAGAATGGTCGAGTGTTAAACCTGGTGTACGAAAATCAACCGCTAGGCTTTAGGAGTTTAAGCAATTCATTTTGACCTAGCAGACAGAAAGGTACATAAATCTGAAAAAGCAGTCAACGATATATAAATATAATTTATGACCTCGGTGAGTTGTAAGTGTCCTATGCTTTCGCAAGAACTCATAAAATTTGTGGCAGAACTGTGTTTTAACTTGTGTTTCAGAGGTGTAGTTTATCACAAACAACCGAAATGCACCGTCCAACACCAACCCTTTAGTGTCATATAATACTCTGTTTCATGTAGCTCAGTATTATGTGATATTAAACTGTTGTGTTGGACAGTGGATTTCCGTTTTTGTTACGAGGGTTGGAACTTTAATAGTGTCAATTATTTATTTACAACTGATACAAAATAGATACATGTTTCGAAGTTTTACTGTCCTTCAGTGTAGTCACCAGCATTGTGTAC
>Ga0209629_10002517_pt1 | contig 12552 bp, 7 predicted proteins | sample TergutCu122P5_FD_187286 | JGI IMG/M metagenome (GOLD analysis project Ga0209629, IMG submission 187286) | Cubitermes ugandensis P5 segment gut microbial communities from Kakamega Forest, Kenya - Cu122 P5 (SPAdes) (version 2) | ecosystem: Host-associated > Arthropoda: Insects > Digestive system >... | reverse complement strand
CATGTGCATTGGCAATACGCGCCGCCTCCTGCACCTCTTGCAGTGTGGCGTTGTCCTTACCAAAGGCGATATTATTGAAAAAAGTATCGTTAAACAGGATGGCTTCCTGATTGACATTGCCCATCAATCCGCGCAGTTCATGTAACGAAGCAGCACGGATATCGGTACCGTCGATACGGATCGCGCCTTGTGTCACATCATAAAAACGGGGCAACAAATCAACCATCGTACTCTTTCCCGAACCTGATTGTCCGACAAGAGCAATCGTTTTCCCTTTCGTAATGGTCAGGTTAATCCCTTTCAGCACCCAATCGTTTTTGTATCTGAACCATACATCGTCATAATGAATGTTACCGGTCAAGGTGACGGGTAACGGTTCGGCAGGGTCTTGTATCTCACTTTCGGCCATCAGGATTTTATCGATGCGCGTGATGGAAGCCAATCCTTTCTGGATGGAATATGTGGCTTTGCTCAGGTCTTTGGCCGGATTGATAATGCTGTAAAAAATAACCAGGTAATAGATAAAGGTAGAAGCGCTGATCGAACTGTGGTCTCCCAGAATCAGGCTTCCGCCATACCAAAGGATGATGGCAATAGTGACTGTTCCCAGAAACTCGCTCATTGGATGCGCCAACTGCTGACGGCTATAGATACGGTTGGTGATGTGACGAAACTTCTCATTGTTTTTCTCAAAACGTTGCTGTATCTTCTTTTCGGCATTGAACGCATGGATAATCCGCAACCCTCCTAACGTTTCTTCGATCTGGCTCATCAGCAGTCCCCACTGTTCCTGCCCAATCAATGATTTTTGTTTTAGCGCTTTACCTACTTTTCCCATCACATAACCCGCAATCGGCAACAAGATAAAAACGAACAGCGTCAATTGCCAGCTAATGATTATCATCCCGATCAAATATATCAAAATCAGAATCGGATTTTTAAACAGCATATCCAGCGAACTCATAATCGACGTCTCTATCTCATTCACATCGCCCGATACGCGTGCAATGATATCGCCTTTGCGTTCTTCGGAGAAAAAGCCGAGAGATAACTGCGTGATTTTAAGGTTGATTTTGTTTCTTATATCGCGTACCACGCCGGTACGTATCGGTATCATTGTGTAAAAAGCCAAATACATGGCGCCCACCTTGAAAAAAGTCATGATAATCAGTGAAATACCCAAGAAGATTAACGTAAAAGCGCCTCCTTTCGTTGTGATCAGTCCGGCGATGTACGCAAAAAAATTGTTCTGCGCAATAGTGGGCACATTTTTCCAGGCCTCCCACGAAAAGAAGTTCCACTCCCACTCCATCCATGTATAGGTTTTTTCAGAAATTTTGAACAGGATATTCAGGATGGGGATAATCAGCATAAAAGAAAAAAGATTCAGGACGGCCGACAGGATATTGAAAATGATATTCCACACCAAATATTTCTTATATGGCGGCACAAATCGTTGCAGGACACGGATAAAATCTTTCATCGCTTTACTTATTTTTTGTAGTTAAGCCATGCAAAGGTAGCAAAATCAACTCAACAATCAATTCTTTCACCAAAGAAAAAAAGGGTATGCCATCCGCAAGACGGACGAAGCAATCCGATCAGAACAGATTGTTAAAAAATGTTGATATTTTTTGTTTGAGGAAAAAATCCTTACATTTGTTCTCTTAATCAATGGATTTGACTGTATGAGAGAGAAAATTGAAGAGCTCAATAACCTGAACCGGCAAGCCGAATTAGGTGGCGGAACAGACCGTATCGACAAACAGCATACGGCAGGAAAACTGACTGCAAGAGAGAGAATTGACCTTTTGTTTGAAAAAGGAACTTTTGTCGAAATTGATAAATTCGTCACCCACAAGTGTACTGATTTTGGGATGGAAAACCAGCGTCCGTTAGGCGATGGCGTTGTGACCGGATACGGCTTGCTCGGCAACCGAACGGTATTTGCTTTCGCTCAGGATTTCACTGTTTTCGGAGGCGCTTTATCTGAAACATACGCCCAAAAAATCTGTAAAATCATGGATTTGGCGATGGAGGTGGGCGCGCCTGTAATCGGATTGAATGATTCCGGCGGCGCCCGCATTCAGGAAGGCGTTCGTTCGCTGGCAGGATACGCAGAGATTTTCCTCAGAAATTCGCTGGCTTCAGGCGTAATTCCTCAAATCAGCGCCATCATGGGGCCGTGTGCCGGAGGAGCCGTCTATTCGCCCGCGCTGACTGATTTTATCCTGATGGTGAAGGAAAGCAGCTATATGTTTATCACCGGGCCGGATGTAGTGAAAAGCGTCACACAGGAAGATGTGACTAAACATGAGTTAGGTGGCTCGGATATCCATACCGGCCGTTCGGGCGTCGCTCATTTTTCGGCTGACAACGACATTGACTGTATTCTGAAAATCAGAGAATTAATGTCATTTCTGCCAAACAATAACATGGAGGAACCTCCCTTTGTGCCGACCACCGACAGTCCCAACAGGAACGACCCTGCACTGGATGCCTTGATTCCGACAAATCCGAATCAACCCTACGATATCAAGGAACTGATTACTTCCGTCGCGGACGATGAAAACTTTATGGAAATACAGGAAGATTATGCCAAAAATATTGTCATCGGCTATATCCGTCTCAACGGGAAAAGCATCGGAGTCGTTGCCAATCAGCCGGCTGCCTTAGCCGGTACGCTCGATATCAACGCCTCGGTCAAGGCGGCGCGTTTCGTCCGTTTCTGCGATGCGTTCAATATCCCGTTGCTCACTTTTGTGGATGTTCCCGGATTTCTACCCGGCGTAAATCAGGAATATGACGGCATTATCCGTCATGGCGCCAAGCTGTTATATGCTTACTGTGAAGCCACCGTGCCGAAAGTGACGGTCATCACACGCAAAGCGTATGGCGGCGCTTACGATGTGATGAGTTCAAAACATATCAGGGGCGACCTCAACTACGCTTATCCGACGGCTGAAATTGCTGTGATGGGAGCCGACGGCGCTGTGAACATTCTTTTCCGTAAAGAAATTGCAGAATCTAAAGACGTGGAAGCCAAACGTAAAGAACTGCAGGACGACTACCGTTCCAAGTTTGCCAACCCCTATCGCGCCGCCGAATTAGGATATATCGATGAAATCATCGAACCGTCGGTCACACGATCGCGCCTGATTCGCAGCTTCGAACTGCTTGCCAACAAACGCCAGTCCAATCCCCCTAAAAAACATTCGAATTTGCCCTTATAACATTATGATAAAAAAAGTTTTAGTAGCAAATCGCGGCGAAATAGCCATGCGGATATTCCGTTCCTGCCGCGTGATGAATTTACCGACAGTGGCTATTTATACCCATGTCGACCGTGGCGCATTGCATGTCCGTTATGCCGAAGAAGCGTATTGCATCTCTGAAGATGAATCGGATATCTCCTACCTCAAACCGGAAGCGATTCTTGAAATTGCCAAAAAAACAGGCGCGGCCATTCATCCGGGCTACGGTTTTCTGTCGGAAAATGCCGACTTCGCCCGCCGCTGTGAAGAAGAAAATGTTATCTTCATCGGACCAAGCGCTGACGTCATTGCACAAATGGGGGTGAAGACAGAAGCGCGCAAAATCATGAAAAAGGCTGGCGTACCGATCGTGCCCGGCACAGAAGAACCTGTTTCCGGCGTAGAAGACGCACGCGCCAAAGCCAAAGAAATAGGTTACCCTGTCATGCTGAAAGCAATAGCCGGAGGAGGCGGGAAAGGGATGCGCTTAGTACGCAAAGAAGAAGAGTTGGAGGCCGCCTTCCGCATGTCGAGTTCCGAAGCAGCCAATTCATTCGGCAACGGCGCCATCTACATCGAAAAATACATTGAAAATCCGCATCATATAGAAGTGCAAGTGCTTGGAGATAAATATGGTAACGTGATCCATCTCTATGAACGCGAATGTTCGATTCAGCGCAGAAACCAGAAAGTGATTGAAGAATCGCCTTCTCCTTTTTTGAAAGAAGAAACGCGGAAGAAAATGTTGGAAGTAGCCGTTGCAGCATGTAAACAAATCGGGTATTTCAGCGCCGGAACATTGGAATTTATGGTGGATAAAGACCAAAATTTCTATTTCTTAGAGATGAATACCCGCCTGCAAGTGGAACATCCTGTGACAGAAGAATGTACAGGCGTCGACCTGGTGCGCGACATGATTTTAGTGGCGGGAGGAAGCCGTTTGCCTTACAAACAGGAGGAAGTTGAGTTTCGTGGCGCAGCCATCGAATGTCGTATTTACGCTGAAGACCCGGAAAATAATTTCATGCCTTCACCCGGCATCATCCGCGTGCGCGAATCGCCCGAAGGACGAAACGTAAGGCTCGACAGCAGCATCTATGCCGGCTTTGAAGTCTCGCTGCATTACGACCCGATGGTCGCCAAATTATGCTCGTGGGGACGCAATCGCGAATCGGCAATTTCCAATATGCGACGGGCGCTGAGGGAATATAAAATACTGGGTGTCAAGACAACAATTCCTTTCCATCTGCAGGTTTTGCAGAACAACACTTTCCTGAAAGGCAATTATGATACCACCTTTATTGATACAAAGTTTGATATAGAAGAACTCAAACGTCGCCAAAACAGCGACCCCACAGTTGCCATCATCGCTGCCGCTTTGAAACATTATGAAGAAGAAAAAGAAGCTGCCGCACGTGCTACGACTGTTCCGTTAGTGGGTGAATCGCTGTGGAAATATTATGGCAAACTGCAAATGTCAGCCAATAATTATTAACCGTCAGCGATGAGTTTTTCAAGATTTATATTCTAATTATTCTATTATTTATGAAAGCTTTAGCAACTTATTACGCAACAATAAACGACCTGCCCGATACAGAATTTAAAGTAGAGATTTTTGAAGACGGGCCGATTAAAAAAATCGCGGTGAACGGAAAAATGTATGAAGTAGATTATAATGTAGGCGGCGATACCATTCATTCAATCATCATGAATCACAATTCGCATGGCGTACAAATCACTGCACTCGACCATTCCAATTACGAAGTTAAAAACAAAGGCGATTATTTCTTAGTCAACGTCATAGACGAATTGAAAAAAATGCGGATGGCACGTTCCAAGTCCACCGTTATAGGTCGTCAAGTCATCACGGCACAAATGCCGGGCGTTATATTAAAGGTATATGTCAAGCCGGGTGATAAAGTAGAAGCAGGCGCCCCCCTCTGTGTTTTAGTGGCGATGAAAATGGAAAACGAAATCCGCAGTTCCATGACGGGAACTGTCAAAGACGTATATATCAAAGAGAACGATAAAATGTCAGTCGGCGACAAAATGCTTGTCGTCGAATAACTGATTTGTTTTTTCGCGTATCTTTCGTGTATTCAGCGAACTCATAATCGCCGCTTCTATCCCATTCACATCACCCGATATGCGTGCAATGATATCGCCTTTGCGTTCTTCGGAGAAAAAACCGAGAAATTACTGCGTGCTTTTAGGAAGGGAGCATAATCAACGCAACAATCAGTTCTTTCGCCATAGCAAAAAATAAAAAAACAAATATTTGCACATCATTGAAATAATGTATTATCTTTGCTGCGTTAAATGAGGATTTTCGGAGTTTAATTTTTGATATTTTGATAATGAAAATACGGATAATTAACATATTGTATCTTTTGACGACAGTCATTTCACTATCGGCTGTTTTAGTATTTTTTAATGTTTTTTATTTGGCAGTGTCGAGATTTATTTTAAACACACACACACACACACACACACACACACACACACACACACACACACACACACACCACCTGATAGTCCCGCCCGCCCTCTGTTGTTGAAAAAGTGCAAAAGTACCGATAATTTCAACTTTACAAAATATTTTCCTGTTTCATTAAACAAATTTAAACGCAGCCTGTCTTCAAAAACAGGTCGCGTTTTGTGTGCCATAGAGACGGTTAATTATCCGTCTTATAAACGTAGCATATCGTCAAAATATGCTGCATTTTGTCGTTTCGTAGAGACGGGGCGTGCCCCGTCTCTACAACAAAAACACATACTGAATTATTTACTATTTATCATATAAAACTAAACAAAAATGAGTACTTTACACACAATCAAATGTTATCTGTATGATAACATACTTACGGAAGACCCGAACGACTTTATCGCAAGGGTCAGTTCGGAACGCTCGCTGAATGTACGCGACGTTTGCAGTTCGGCAGTAGCACGCGGCGGCGCCGATGTTTCGGCTGCAGCGATGGAACACGCCGTAAATCTGTTTTTCAAAGAGATGGCTTACAATCTCTGCGATGGATTTTCGGTAAATACGGGCTGGTTTACGGCGAGCGCACACGTCAGAGGCGTGTTCGGCAGCCCGAATGAAACCTTCGATCGGATGAAACATACCCTTTCCTTCGATTTCACACAGGGCGCATTGCTGCGCAGAGAACTTGACGCCGTGACGGTTCAGATTCTCGGCGTTGCCGATGCTTCCCTCAGCATCATGCAGGTTACGGACGTCAAAACCGGTAGCGTGAACGACCTTCTCACCCCCAACCGCAACCTGAAAATTGCAGGCAGCAAACTCAAGATCGCAGGCGGTAATGTGGCCAACGGCGTTTATTTTGTCAATCAGGCGACAGGCGAGCGAATCAAAGTAGATGCCACGGATATTGTTACCAACAATCCGTCCGAGCTGATTATCGTGATACCCGCACTCCTCACGGGAGTGTCGTACAGGCTGGAAGTAACGACGCAGTTCGGCAGCAATACAAAGCAACTGCTCAAAGAGCCGCGCACGGCTGTATTTGACAGAGATTTAACCATAGCCTGACAGCAACGGCGTATAAGTGCATATACGGATGTCGTATATGTGCTTATACGGTCGCCGTATAAATACCTATACGGCATCCGTATGAAAATAGCTAAGGAGAGAGTACACATTGATCCGATGTAGCGCAATTCGGCGGACTGTGAGTACAATACTAATTATAAAAATTATAAAAAAATTATTATGAAACAATTTGCTTTTATTAGTTTTTTGTGTTTGATCTCGATTGGGAGAATGTATGCTCAAAATCAGAGAGCTGACTCTTATCAAGTTTACAAAAATGAAATGTCGAAAACCAAGTATTACGATGCTCGTGATATAAATAAGTTTCTTACAAATGAAGTGGCTAAAAGGGATTTATCGGTGACTTGGAAATTGAGAATTTATAAAGGTGTTGGTGTGCCACCAACTTCTGGTTATAATATGAATTCAGATGAAGAATTTCAGGAATGGATTGTTTCGTTTGATGCTTTTAATACTATTTCTAAAGAAGGAAGCAATATAATATTTGAAACAAGTAAACAACTGGATAATAGCGGACTTTATTATATGTATCAAACGTATTCAGGAACTTTTAACTCTGCTCAAGATTATATTTCAGGTACTTATATGAGTTATGGTGGGTGGATCAACCATGATGTTGCTTTAGAAAATGGTTATCAACCAACATGGTCAGGTAATTTTGAAATGTGGAAAATAGAAGATGAAATTCCCACTCCAACCCTTTCTGTTGCACCATCTTCTCTTAGCTTTGTGTCCGCAGGCGAGCAAAAGACATTTACCCTTACATCCAATACAGATTGGACAGTTGACAGCAGCGATTCCTGGATAACAGTTTCTCCATCTTCAGGAAGTAACAACGGAAATGTTACCGTTACAGCTACGGCAAATACAGCAACAACGCAACGTACAGCAACTATAACTGTCAGTGGCACGGGAGTATCAGCACAAACAATAAGCATTACGCAAGCTGCAGCATCAGTTATTCCTCCCACTCCAACCCTGTCTGTTGCACCATCTGCGCTTAGCTTTGTATCCGCAGGCGAGCAAAAGGCGTTTACCGTTACATCAAATACAGATTGGACAGTTGACAGCAGCGATTCCTGGATAACAGTTTCTCCGACTGCTGGAAGTAACAACGCAACTGTTACCGTTACAGCTACCGCAAATACAGCAACAACGCAACGTACAGCAACTATAACTGTCAGCGGTACGGGAGTATCAGCACAGACAATAAGCATTACGCAAGCTGCAGCATCAGTTATTCCTCCCACTCCAACCCTGTCTGTTGCACCATCTTCGCTTAGCTTTGTATCCGCAAGCGAGCAAAAGGCGTTTACCGTTACATCAAATACAAACTGGACGGTTACCGGAAGTGATTCATGGATAACAGTTTCTCCATCTTCAGGAAGTAACAACGCAACTGTTACCGTTACAGCTACGGCAAATACAGCAACAACTCAACGTACAGCAACTATAACCGTTAATGGGACAGGCGTAACAGCACAGACAATAAGCATTATGCAAACAGCAGCATCAGTTACGCCGCCCACTCCAACCCTGTCTGTTGCACCATCTTCGCTTAGCTTTGTATCTGCAGGCGAGCAAAAGACATTTGCCGTTACATCCAATACAAGCTGGACGGCCAGCAGTAGCAATCCATGGGTTACGGTTTCTCCAGCTTCAGGAAGTAACAACGCAACTGTTACCGTTACAGCTACCGCAAATACAGCTACAACACAACGTACAGCAACTATAACTGTCAGCGGCACGGGAGTATCAACACAAACAATAAGCATTACGCAAGTTGCAGGAAAAGATGAAAATGTAGACTGGGTTTTAATCAATGGCGTAAAATGGGCAACACGTAATGTAGGTGCACCCGGTAGTTTTGTGCAAAACCCTGAAGATTACGGCGGATATTACCAATGGTATACAGGTACAACAGATTTATTATCATATAAAAATTACTATAGTTTTTATGCAACAGGTTCTTGGAGCGATCCTAGCCCTTCTGGTTACCGAATGCCAACTTTTGCAGAAATACAAAGTTTGGTAGATGCAACTTATGTTAAATATGAATGGATAAATGGAGGAAAATTCACAGACAAAACGAGTGGCAAAAGTATTTTTCTTCCTGCTGCAGGTTCTCGCGACCCATTTACAACCAGTTGGGAGGATGTAGGCGCAATAGGTATGTATTGGAGCAATACGTATTACGGATCCGATTATCCTTACCTTGCAGAACAACGTGCATACAGCATCTATTTTTATGATGGCAAAGCGAATTTTAGCTGGCCAATACTTGAACTTTCTATTCCTATTCGTCCAGTCGTAGATGATGCACAGCCTAATTATTCAATGGAATTATTATCTGTAGATGATATACCCGTACCGATGAAAGGAGTTTGTGCAGATGGATTGTCACAATTAAGAATACGCTTGAAATCTTCAGTTCAAAATCCGGATGTAAAGAGCATTAAATTCAATCTTGTGCGTCCTGACTACGAATATGAAATACCCGGAAATGAATATGGTTTTTTAGGAACCGCACATCAGGAACTAATTATCAATAATCCTACTTTCATTTACCAAAATGGAGAATCCTATTTTGATATTAGTTACTTTGCGCCTGACGATATTGATTGTATTCCAACTAATAATACCATTGAAGGGAATAAATTGGCTCAGATAGCCGTAAAAACCGAAATAACAACCTCCAATGGATACGAATGGGGTATAACTTTACCTTCATTGACAATTAATATTATACGTCCTCCACTTCTAATGGTACATGGCTTAGGCGGTAGTCCAGATACCTTTTCAGCAATGACGTCGCTTTTTCAAACCAATCCATACTCTCCTTACTATTGGTGGCAACTTTTGCCACTTGATTATTCTACATCTAATACCGCTTCTTTTTCCTACAATCAATTAATAGTTCCTTTTGGTATTATTCAACTGTTGGAAAATTGTAGAAAGTTTGGATATGAAGCAAGAACAGTAGATATTGTTGCTCACAGTATGGGTGGATTATTGACGCGTCAATATATACAAAGTAGTTATTATTCGTATGATATCAATAAATTTATCACATTAAATACGCCTGAGTCGGGTTCGCAGGGCGCTAATCTTCTTATGCAAATTGACGAACAATATGGTCAATATACCGATTTGTTTAATGCTTTTTTACATATATATTTTATGACAGATGAATCTAAATGGGAAGAATATGATTTCAAAAGAGATGAATACTACAACAAATTAACCAACTTTTTACGTCAAGGTGCAGTTAGAGATTTATGTGTTGATAGTTACGCAATTACAGATAGTTTAAACGGACTGAACGGCAAGGAGTTAAATAAAAATACAGTTCCAACTCATGCTATTTATACGACTTCTACCATTAAAGAAGAGTTACAAGATAATATAAATAAAAAAATTATTATAACAGGTTTGAAAGCAGGAACAGTAGTTCATACTATTTATGGATTGATTATACCTGCTATTATTTTTAGTAATTCAGAATTAGAGGATTTGAATTCATTTACTACAAAACTTTATGGAGAAGATAATGATATTATTGTTCCTGTAACAAGTCAGATAGGAAGATTAGATAATAAAGGAGGAAATAAGGTAACTACATTTTTCCCAGACCAATGGCATTGTTCTACCGATAATCCTGACGTAATCAACCGAGTGCAGGAATTATTAATTTCATCTAAAACTTCAGGGTTATTTTCTATAAATGGATTTAATCCACCTCGTTTAACATATAATAATCCTATTCAATTATCAACTAAATCCCTACGAACATCATCTCAAGATACTTATATCAAATTTACCTCTATTGATAAACCAAACTGTATGAATAGTGACAACATAAAAATTCAAATTACAGGTAGTCCCGACATTACATCCATGACTTTGTATATACAAGGAGAATATGGTAATAACTACATAGAAACAGATTTTGGCAATAGCAACGTATTTTCTTATACCGTTCCCGAAGATGCACTTGGTTATAAAAAATTATTAGCAATTGGCTATACAGGTTCACAAACAACTGTGATAGATACCGCTTCAATTACTGTTTCGACTTTGGCTTCACTTCTTTCTATTAGCACGAGTGAAAATGAATTGTGGGTACCTTTGTACGGAAAACAACAAGTATTGGTACAAGGTTCATATTCCGATGGAACCAACAAAAACATTACTTTTTTGGATGACGTTCAGTATAAAATAAAAGGAAGTAATACCGGTCTGGAATCTCCGAATATTGTCGTAGGTAAAGCCGAAGGAGTTGATACATTGCTTATTTCTTGTCGAGGTTTGGAAACTTATTTACCTATACAAATAGTAGATGTTGGACTTTTACCTACACCTACTGCTATCGAATCTCCTATAATAAATAATCAGAAACAATTGTCTTGTTATCCCAATCCGGCAAAAGACCAAGTAACTGTGAGTTTTGAATTTTCAAAACCACAGACACAAGCTTTTCTCAGTATATATGGTTTGACAGGACAGGTAATTAAACAAATTGAATTGAAGAATAGAGGGGCAGGCATTCATGAGGAAGTGATTTCTGTTGGATATCTTTCAAAAGGGATATATATTGTGGTTTTGTCAACAAAAACCGGAAATATTTCTTATGTAAAGCTAATAAAGGAATAACTGTCAAAAGCCCAATAACTAAATTTTCGTTGCGTGCTACGCAAGCGTAGCACGCAACCTTTACTTTGCAAAAAGAAAAAAAAGCTATTTTTCTCAAAAGCAAAGCGGAAGTGAACTCCAGACTTCAGTCCTATTTTTCGTATTAGTCTTCCTGCTTTTCCTTTTGGGTTGAACAGACTTCAAATAAAATGATAGATAGGCAAGGTCTAATAAAGGTTGCATTATATCTTTTCCCTGTTTAATAACTAATGCATACTTCAATTTATTTTTTAGATTACGATATAGGTACGAAAAAATTATCAGTATGAAAATTTTTGCATACGGAAAGTTTTTTGTTTGCTGTTATTATGAAAAATATTTGTACCTTATTCGCATATTACGCAGAAAAATTATAATTTTGCACCATTCAAATGCAAATTCATAAAATGAGTGTGAAACAATTTAAAAGAACATTAATTACCACAGCTTTGCCTTATGCCAATGGACCGGTACATATCGGACACCTGGCAGGGGTATATGTACCGGCAGATATATACGCACGTTATCTTAGACTGAAAGGAGAGGAAGTGCTACTGATCGGCGGTTCGGACGAACACGGCGTGCCAATTACATTAAGAGCTAAGAAAGAAGGAATTACGCCACAAGACATCGTGGATCGCTTTCATGTAATCATCAAAAAGTCGTTTGAGGACTTTGGCATCTCATTTGATATCTATTCGCGCACCACTTCACCCATCCATTATCAATTAGCTTCCCAATTCTTCAGAACGCTGTACGACAAAGGCTTATTCATCGAAAAGACAAGCGAACAGTACTACGACGAAGAAGCTAAACAGTTTTTGGCCGACCGGTACATCATGGGCGCCTGTCCGCACTGTCATAATGAGAACGCGTATGGCGACCAGTGCGAATCATGCGGCACATCGCTCAGCCCGAATGATTTGATTAATCCGCGTTCCGTTATCAGCGGCAGCACCCCCGTCATGCGCGAGACAACTCACTGGTACCTTCCGTTGGACAAGTACGAATCTTTCCTGCGACAATGGATATTGGAAGAGCATACTGAATGGA
>Ga0209629_10002516_pt1 | contig 12552 bp, 9 predicted proteins | sample TergutCu122P5_FD_187286 | JGI IMG/M metagenome (GOLD analysis project Ga0209629, IMG submission 187286) | Cubitermes ugandensis P5 segment gut microbial communities from Kakamega Forest, Kenya - Cu122 P5 (SPAdes) (version 2) | ecosystem: Host-associated > Arthropoda: Insects > Digestive system >... | reverse complement strand
AATGAACCAATCGGTTAAAGAATCGCTCCTCGATTGCTGATCCAGCAAATGAAGCGCAGGGGGCAATCCTATATTGGAATTAAACCGTAAAACCAATTGTTGTTCCATTGGACGCTCATTCTTTGAAAGATATTGCGTATTCACCGGCTCTTTAAAAAGACGCAAGATTACATCATCAGGAATAAACCGCGTATAGTGAACTTCCTTGATTGTATCAATCGTAACGCTGTCTTTTCTGATGGTGTCCATGCGGATTGCAGGAACAAAACTTGGAATAATCAGCGAATCGGAAAAAGCGATATCCTCGCCGGGTTGTTGGTATTTAAAACTTCGCTTCTGGTCGTTCAGCGCATAGAGTTTATAGGTTCCGGGTTTTACGTTGCGAATCCAGAACTGTCCCTTATCGTTGGTCATAGATGTTCTGAGAAAAGGTAGTTTGGTGAATGCCGAATCTTCTAAATTAGAATGTAATCCCACCATTATGCCCGGCATCGGTTCTAAATTTTCAGCATTTAACACAACTCCTGAAACAATCAATGAATCGATCACATCGCCGGTAGAAAAAGCAAACGTAAAACCTTCGATGGCATTTTTTTCGTTATTATCGACAATTCCATTGGTAAAATCGAATGTATAAGTCGTATTATCAATCAGGGAATCTTTCAATTCTATCATGATTTTTTTACCAAGCGCTTTGATAACCGGCATTTTGCTTTGAGGCGGCGTAACGATTACATTTTTTGCAGGCTCCTCGATACTGAGATATTCATTAAAATGTAATTCAATCTTATTTCCTTTGAAATGAAGAGCGTTCGGTTCCGGCTTACTTCCAATAAACACCGGCGGTATTGTATCAAATTTTCCTCCTGATGGATTTCCGGGACTGGCGCATGAAGGCAGAAAGAGCGGGAGACAAGGCAATAAAAACAGTAAAAAAGGCAAAAGGGGCAAAATCATCGAAGCGTTTACCCTTTTCTCTATCTTCTCTTTTGTTTTTTTCATTCTTCTATTCTTTTCGAACTGCAAAAATACAAAGTTTAGTTAACATAATAATGAAACGGGAAAAGAATTCACCCATTTTTGTAAATTACAAAATAATACTACCTTTGACGCTAATTTTTGAAAATATGATCTTGAAATAAAATGCCTCGGCAAATAGTAAAATTAGCCAAAGAAACAGCTATTTATGGCGTAAGTAGCATTGTAGGACGATTTCTTAATTGGTGTTTAGTACCGCTTTACGCCTATATTTTAACGAATACGGCAGATTATGGAGCCGTTACCAACCTTTACGGTTGGACGGCGCTTTTGCTGGTGATTCTCACTTACGGCATGGAAACAGGACTTTTCCGTTTTGCCAACAAACAGGAAGAAAATGCCGACGCCGTTTACAGTTCTACGTTGATTAGCGTGGGCAGCACATCTCTCCTGTTCGCGCTGATAGCTTTGGTTTTCGCTCAATCCATAGCTAACGGAATGGGTTATGGCAATCATCCGGAATATATTGCCATGCTTGGAGTTACAGTGGCTATGGACGCCTTCGGGGCAATTCCGTTTGCATACCTGCGCTACAAAAACCGTCCCTATATGTTTGCAGGGTTGAAACTTGCCATGATTGCCATCAATATCGTTTTCAATCTCTTTTTCCTGCTTGCCTGCCCTTGGCTGCATACGCACGCTCCTTCGTTAGTGGATTGGTTCTACAAACCCGATTACGGCGTTGGATATATTTTTGTGGCAAATGTGATTTCATCTGCAGCAGTTACCTTGTTCCTGTTGCCATTTATCGTGAAAGTGAAATTCAAACTCGATTGGGCGCTGCTTAAAAGGATGCTTGCCTATTCGCTGCCGTTGCTTTTGTTGGGAATCGCAGGCATTATGAATCAGACTATCGACAAGATACTGTTTCCTGTTATTTATCCCGATTATAACCAAGCAATGAAATTGCTTGGAATATATGGCGCCAATTCAAAAATTGCCATGGTAATGATGATGTTTACGCAGGCTTTCAGGTTTGCTTACGAGCCTTTCATTTTTGCTCAACATAAGGATGCCCGAAGCAAGGAAGCCTACTCCGACGCTATGAAATATTTTGTCATCTTTTCGCTGTTTTTAGTGTTGGCTATGACGTTTTACATTGATATTCTGAAATATATCATTGGACCGGAATACCGGCAAGGATTGAGAGTTGTGCCGATTATTCTGGTATCTTACCTGTTTCAAGGCGTGTTTTTCAATCTTTCGTTATGGTATAAATTGATCGACAAAACAATATGGGGGGCTTACCTCTCCGGCATCGGATTTGTGGTAACCCTGCTGCTCAATATTTTATTAGTTCCTTCCTTAGGATATTTTGGCTCGGCATGGGCGGCTTTCGCGGCTTATTTTGTGATTATGCTACTCTCCTATTACTTTGGGCAAAAATATTTTCCCATCAACTATCAACTGAAGCTTATCGGTAAATATACACTATTAGCCGCCGCTTTGTTTTGCCTTGGCTGGTTTGTAGATTTCCGCAACACGCCGGTTAACCTGCTTTTCCGGACGCTATTGCTTATTGCATTTCTTTATTACATGATACGCCGCGATTTTCCATTGAAGAAATAAAAATCCAAAAAATGCTTATCTTTGTCCGGTAAAATTTTATCAATATCGTGATCAATTTTGCTCTTATCCTGATTTGCATCCTGGCGGGCGTCATTATCTCCCGTCAGCGTATTCTCCCGTCAGATGCCCATAAAAGCGTTAATGCCTGGGTTATAAATATAGCTTTGCCGGCGCTTACTCTGCGATATGTTCCTGAGATTCAATGGAGCGCTCAATTGCTTCTTCCAATAATCGGTCCGATTGTCGTTTGGCTGGGAGCGTGGTTATTTGTCAATTTGTATGACGGAAAAAAACGGATACCGGCTAAGTCGCGAACAGCTTTGCGGGTAACTTCAGGATTGGGAAATACAGCTTTTCTCGGATTTCCAATGATTGCGGCTTTTTTTGGCGAATCGGAAATTCACCATGCCGTTGTTTTTGACCAGATCACCTTTTTGCTTTTTTCTTCTTTAGGCGTAATAACTATTTTAAAAGCTTCTTCAGAAAATACAGAAAAATTGGATTTCTCCTTTTTTATGAAAAAGATTTTTCGCTTTCCACCGTTTGTAGCGTGTATGGTTGCTTTAGTTTTCTCTCGCTTTATTGACTTTACTACCGTCAATCCGTTTTTAGATAAGTTGGTAGCTACCATGTCGCCTATGGCTTTATTTTCTATTGGTTTACAATTGAAATTAGGCGCGATAAAGCAAGAATGGAAATTAATCTCCGCCGGACTTTTTTATAAGCTATTGTTAGCTCCTTGTTTGGTTTTGTTGTTGGCATATATGCTTCATTCTACCGGTAACTTAGCTAAAATAAGCGTTTTTGAAGCCGGTATGTCTTCTCATGTTACGGTAAGTTTATTAACCGGTCAACACGACCTCAATCCCCGATACTGCTCTTTGGTTGTTGGAACGGGAATCGTGGCGGGATTTATTACATCAGCCGGCTGGTATTTTCTTTTGAATTATCTGTTTTGAATTATCCAATATTTTATATACTTTTGTATTATCATTCATTCTGAAATATTGTCAATGAAACATATTTATTTACTCTGTATTTTTTGTTTATTGATCCCTTTCGCATCCGGTCAAGCAAAAAAACCTATCTCTGATAAACAGCCTAAAAAGAAAAGTGTAAATACAGCAGGGAAAAAGGGCGTGCAGCCATTATTTGGAGAAAAATTCAAAAATTATGAGATTGTAGATAATACGCTGGCAGGCGCTTGTTTCTTTTTAGTCGGCGGTCACGGAGGTCCCGATCCCGGAGCGATTGCCAAAGTGGATGGTAAAACTTTGCATGAACACGAATACGCTTATGATATTATATTGCGCTTGGCAAGGAATTTACTGCAACACGGCGCAACCGTTCACATCATTATTCAAAATCCGAAAGTTGGAATTAGGGATGATAAGTATTTGAGTAGAAATAATAATCAAACTTGCGGGGGAAAAACAATCCCATTGAGTCAGCTTGCACGCTTGAAACAACAAACCAATGAGATTAATCGCTTGAGCTTTAAATCAAAAGCAAAATACCAGCGGGCAATTTTTATTCATTTGGATAGCCGGAGTAAGAAAAAGCAATTAGATGTTTTTTTCTATTACCAAAATACAAAACAAAACAAAACCCGAAGTCTTCGGTTAGCGGAAACGATGCAGAAAACTTTCCGTAATCTATACGACAAGCATCAGCCGGACAGGGGATTTTCGGGAACCGTTTCGACTCGTCCGTTGTATGTTCTAAGAAATACAACCCCCGTTTCTGTTTTCTTGGAATTAGCCAATATGCAAAACGCAAACGACCAGCAGCGTTATATTTTGGAAGACAACCGGCAGGCTTTAGCTAATTGGATATGCGCAGGATTCATTAAAGACTATCAATCAGCTTCGCGCTAAAAACCGTTCCGCTTCAATGGCGGCGATACAACCGGTGGCAGCTGCCGTTATGGCTTGCCGGTAATGCGGGTCGGCTACGTCGCCTGCTGCAAAAACGCCGGGAATATTGGTTCGCGTTGTTCCCCAATCCGTTAGGATATATCCGTTTTCATCCGTATTTAAATAATCTTTAAAAACGTCGGAATTAGGTTTATGTCCGATTGCAAGGAAAAAGCCATCGATGGCAATATCGAAACGTTCTTCGTTCGGCTCACCGGAGAATTTCACCAAATGAGCGCCTTCCACGCCGTTTTCTCCAAATAATCCCAAAGTATTGGTATGAAACAGGATTTCTATTTTCGGATGTTTTATTACGCGGTCTTGCATCACTTGAGAAGCTCGCAAAAAGCCTTTACGTACAATCAGATAAACCTTATTAGCCAATCCGGCTAAATAAAGCGCTTCTTCGCAAGCGGAATCGCCTCCGCCGACAACCGCTACGGTTTTTTTGCGGTAGAAAAATCCGTCGCATACGGCGAAAGCCGATACGCCCATTCCCATGTATTTGGCTTCATCGGGAAGTCCCAAGTATTTAGCGGTAGCGCCCGTGCAGATGATAAGGGTTTCGGCTTCGATCTGTTGTTCTCCGTCAATCGTAATTTGAAAAGGCGATTGAGAGAGATTGCATCCTGTGACGACTCCTGTCCGCAAGTCTGCTCCGAAACGGGCGGCTTGCTTTTTCAACTCATCCATCATATCCAATCCGGAAATCCCGTCAGGATAACCGGGGAAATTTTCAATTACGGAAGTTGTAGTCAACTGACCTCCGGGTTGCATGCCTTCGTACAATACCGGCGATAAATCGGCGCGGGAAGCATAAATCGCGGCAGTGTAACCGGCAGGTCCCGAACCTATAATCAAACACTTTATTTTTTCCTGAATAATTTTATTGTTTGTTTCCATATACAAAAGTAATATATTTATTACAAATTTCAAAATCTAATATATTTTTCGAGCAGTGTGGAAGTTTAGGTAGCGACAAAAACAGGATAATAATACTTGTTATCCCCTTATTAAAAATGATAAAATAAGTTAATATAGCATTGAACGAATGATAAGTAAAAATATTCTTATATCTTTGCAAGCAAAAATAGCGTTCTGAATAGAAACAATATGTATAAATTGAATTTGGTTTTTCTTGGCGTTATCTTATGGGTAATTCCAAGTATAGCGTTTGCTCAGAATAGTACAAACTCTCCTTATACACGTTACGGGTACGGTAACTTGGCAGATAAAGCGTTTATTTCTCAGCGGGGAATGGGTGGTATTGGAATTGGTTTGCGAAATTCGCAAATGATTAATCCGATGAATCCGGCGTCTTTTTCTTCAGTTGATTCATTGACTTTTATGTTCGATTTTGGAATTACCGGTCAAATGTCGTGGCTAAAAGAAGGTACAAATAAAGAAAGTCCAATTAACGGAAATCTGGAATACATAGCCCTGCAATTTCTTGTTGCAAAGAAATTTGGCGTTGGAGCCGGTTTTGAACCGGTTTCACAGGTTGGATACAAATATGGAGAAACTTCCCGTTTACAGGTTGATAGCGGAATAGTTCAGAGTATTTACACAGGTACCGGTGGTCTGAGTAAGGCGTATGCAATTTTGTCTTACGATATATTGGATCATCTTTCTGTCGGCGTAAAGTTATCCTATATGTTTGGCGATGTTACGCATAATATTTATACTTCCTACTCCTCTAATGCTTATAATACCAATTGGACAGACACTCTCCGGTCGTATGGATTCTTATATGATTTCGGCATACAATACCATCGTGAAATAGGAAAATTCAAGTGGCTGACAATCGGAGCTATTTATTCGCCCAAAATACGTTTTGGGGTAAAGGCAAAATCAGATACCATTCGAAGCGACCCTTCTACCGGATTGATTATGAGCGACAGTTCAGTGGTTAATACAAACTCGGTGTTTGAAATGCCGGAAACATACGGATTGGGATTTACCTACAGTCAATTGGGAAAATTAACGGTAGGAGCTGATATTTTGTATCAGCGATGGGCGGATGCAAAGTATAACAATCAATCGAACGTTTTTAATAATCGCTTGAAATTCAATATTGGAGGCGAATTTATTCCGAACCGGACAAGTAGCAGTCTGTTAAACCGGATGCGTTACCGGGGCGGATTGTATTATACCAATTCCTACCTTATAGTGAAAGATTCGAAATACCATGAATACGGCGTCAATTTGGGATTAGGCGTTCCTATGCCGGACAAACGGTCTTTTATTAATTTTGCCTTGGAATATTCGCGCGTTCAGCCGGAAGTAAGCTCCTTTGTTAAGGAACAATATTTTAAAATATCTCTTAGTTACACATTCAACGAATTATGGTTCCGCAAACTAAAGGTGCAGTAATTTTTCTGTTAGTTGGTTGTATAGTAACAATATCATGCAGTAATAATAAAAAAAACATGCCGTTGATTCCTGTTGATGTACAAGCTATTCCGATGGTTCACACGGAAGACGCTTCATCATTGGTATCCGATTCCGGATTTACCCGTTACCGGATGAAAGCGAAGGTTTGGGATATGTATTTAACTGATTCGACCAAAAGATATTCTTATTGGCATTTTCCTAAAGGGATTTATGTGGAACAATTCGATTCGCTTTTTCATGTAACAGGGAGCATTGTGGCTGATACCGCTTATTATTTTGAAAAAAATGGATTGTGGCAAGCTATTGGAAATGTGGTTGCTAAAAACATAGATGGGACTACTTTTGAAACACCGGAGTTGTTTTGGGACTCAAAAGCCCCTGCAAATTCGACGAACGTTTTTTATACCCATCAGAAGGTTAAAATAACAAGTTCTGACGGCAGTTTCCAGTATGGTAATAATGGTTTTAGAGCCAATCAATCCTTAAATCCTTATTTTCTTTTTTCGGTGAAGGCAGAGATAAACGTAGAAGAATCGCCAGATTCGCTCCGCCAAAATCCAAATCGTCCCGATAGCTTGCGAAGCCCATGAGTAGTTTTTGGATAGAAATAGCAGTTACCTTGTTGTTTTCCGCACTTTTTTCTGCGGCTGAAATTGCATTTGTCAGTTCAAATAAACTGCTTTTCGAATTGGAAAAGAAAGCCTCAAGCATTACTTCCAAAATACTTAACCGCTTTTATTCCAATGCCAATCAGTTTATTTCCTGTATGTTGCTTGGAAACAACATCGCATTGGTCATTTACGGCTTGTTTATGGCTCGCGCGCTTAAACCGATAATGGAGCAATTTCTTTCCGGCGATCTGCTTATCCTGTTGATTCAATCGCTTATAGCAACAATATTTATTCTTTTTGCCGGAGAATTTATACCTAAAATGGTAGCCCGCGTCAATCCCAATTTCTTCCTTTCGCTGTTTGCAATACCTTTATATATAGCATACATTGTTTTATATCCCATTTCTCGATTCTCTTCTTGGATTGCTACTTTGATATTGCGCATTTTTGGTATAAAACTAACCGTTGTCAATCGTCGAAGTTTCGGCAGGGATGACTTGGATTATTTTATTCAAAAGAAGATTGAAGAGGCTCCCAAGAATGTTGAATTGGATACGGAAGTTCGTTTTTTTCAAAATGCCATGGAATTTTCCCAGGTAAAAGTTAGGGATTGCATAGTGCCGCGAACAGAAATAGTTGCGGTTGACAAGCAAGTTCCTTTGAAAGAGCTTACGGCTAAATTCGTAGAGACCGGATTTTCAAAAATTATTGTTTATGAAAGAGATATTGATAATATTATCGGGTATATTCATTCTTTGGAATTATTTACTCAGCCGGATGACTGGACAAAATCAATCGTATCTTTGCTTATAGTTCCGGAAAATATGGCTGCCAATAAATTGATGAAGACAATGCTTGCGGAAAAGCGGAGCATGGTAGTAGTAGTCGATGAATTTGGAGGAACTTCCGGCATTGTTACGCTGGAAGACTTGGTGGAAGAAATTTTTGGAGAAATTGAAGATGAACACGACGCTCAGTTGTTTACATCGAAACAATTGAGCGATAATACATTCATACTTTCAGGAAGGATGGAAATCGACCGGATCAATGAAATGTTTAATCTGGATATTCCCGAATCGGATGAATACATGACGGTAGCGGGTTATATTTTGAACCATTATCAGAATTTTCCTAAACTGAATGAGACGATTATGATTGAGCATCTGGAGTTCAAAATACTCAAGGTAACCCGTACCAAAATAGAATTAGTCAAGCTGAAAGTGAATGAAAAATAAATATTTCTTAATAATATTGCAGTAAATAGAACAAATTTTTGTACCTTCGTGCGCAATTTCCGAAAAAAAAATAAATTAAAAAATAACATACAAATTCAATGGCAACATTAGAAAAAATAAGAAGTAAAGCCGGTTTATTGGTGGGTGTAGTAGGTCTTGCTTTATTTGCGTTTATTATCGGCGACTTTCTACGGTCGGGGTCAACATTTTTCCGTCAATCCAAAGAAAATATCGCTGTAGTGGATGGTCAATCGATTGGCATTCGAGAATTTCAAGCCGAAGTAGAAAAAGCTACTAATACTTACAAAACGAGAGGCGTATCGCTTTCTGAAGAGCAACAGCATCAAATTCGACAAATGGTTTTTGACCAAATGGTTGGTTCGATTTTATTATCCGACAAAAGTAAAAAAATCGGCTTTGCCGTTGGTAAAGAAGAACTCAATGATTTATTAGAGGGAAACAATATTTCCCCGATTGTTCAACAAAATTTCCGGAATCCGCAAACCGGAGCGTTTGATAAAAATATGCTGTTGGATTTTCTTCACAGGACGATTGAATCGGATGATTGGAGTATGTACACTCCGGAGCAGCAACAGATGCTTCAAAAGGATAAAGACGCATGGCTGAATATCGAAAAAGTTGTTGGCGAACAGCAATTGTTAAATAAATTTTCAACGCTGCTTGCCTCCGCTATCGTTTCCAACTCGATTGACGCCAAAGCCGCCTACAATGATAATTCGGTTAATGTGGACTTTAACTACGTATCGCAATTGTATAATTCGATTCCTGATACAGGCATAGTAATAAGCGATGCCGAAATTGCAAAACTTTACGACGCACGGAAACAGAATTTTAAACAAGAACGCGCAAAAGTTATTAGCTATATTGCAGTAAGTATTGTTCCAAGCGAAGCGGATTTCGCCGAAAAGTCGGCTAAAATAGAAAAGATAAAAGACGAATTTACTAATTCTGCTAATCCGGTGGATTTGATTAACGACAATTCTGACGTATCTTTTTTGGATGCATACTTATCTGCCGCACAATTAAGTCCTGAAGTGAAGAATTTTGTTGAACATGCTACTGTGGGCGCAGTTGACGGTCCTGCTTTAACGAATAAAACTTATGCGATGTATAAATTGCTGGGTATAAAACAGGCGCCGGATTCAATAAAAATAAATATGCTTTCTTTTGCCAATTTAGATGAAGCAAAAATCAAATCGTTAGCCGACAGTTTAACTCAAGTGATTAAATCGGGCAAATCGTTTTCCGAAGTCGCTACATCTCTATCCAACGGACAAACAAACGGAGATATTGGCTGGCAAACGGAAGCTACTTTAGCGAAAAGCAATGATACAAAATTTGTAAATGATCTTTTTGACGCTAAAATCAATGAACCGTTTACTTTAAAATCTTCGAGCGGAACTTATTTTGTACAGGTGGTTGAAAAAACAAAACCGGTTGCCAAGTACAAAATAGGAGCAATCAGGATGGATGTGGTTCCCAGTCAGGAAACTTATAATAAATTATATACCAATCTGAATCAATACCTTTCCAAGAATCATCAATTGGACAAATTCAAATCGGCAGCTCCGGATGCAGGATACGTTTGTCAATCAAATGTTCAGTTACTTGAAAACCAATCGAATATTGCAAATATTGAAAATTCGCGACAGGTGATTCGTTGGGCTTACAGCCATGGCAAGGGAGATATTTCAGATATCTTCGAATGTCAGGGATATTTTCTTACGGCAGCGGTAGAAGGTGATCTAAAAGCCGGTTTCCGTCCCTTAAAAGATGTTTCTGATATTTTGAAAAGAGAATTGATTAACGAAAAGAAAGGAGCGAAAGTTGTAGAAACCCTAAAATCGAAAAATCTTACTTCACTGGACGATTATGCAACCGCCATGAATTCGACTGTACAAGAGGTGAAATTCGTTACATTTGCTACCCCTGTAATCACAGGTATTGGGGCTGATCCAATAGTGAATGTTAAAGCGGTTGCTTCGGAAGTTGGTAAGATTACAGGTCCCTTTGCCGGTAAAAATGCAGCATATATTTTGTCGTTAACAGCTAAAAATACAAGCGCTCAAGCATATAACGAAGTTCAGCAGAAACAGCAGTTGGATATGCAAAACAGCTATAAGATTATGCAAATGGTTCAAACCAATCAGTTATTAAAAGATAAAGCGACTATTGAAGATAACAGGAGCCGGTTCTATTAACCCATTATTAGGAAAAACGCTAAGCGAGCTTGAAACATTAGTTAGCGATTTGGGAATGCCTTCTTTCTCTGCCCGACAGATAGCAGAGTGGCTGTATAAAAAACAAGTCCGGACGATTGATGAGATGACTAATCTTTCGCTCAAGGGGAGAGAGAGATTGAAAGAAAACTATACCGTAGGGCGTTCGGATTATTCGCAAGTGCATAATTCAGCGGATGGAACAAGGAAATATTTATTTCCCGTTTCCGGAAACAAATTCGTAGAAACTGTTTATATTCCTGATAAGGAACGAGCTACGATTTGTATTTCTTCGCAGGTAGGATGCAAAATGAATTGCCTGTTTTGCATGACCGGAAAACAAAAATTCAGTTCCCAATTGTTTTCCTGCGAAATCATGAATCAAATCCTCTCGCTTCCGGAATGCAATCAATTGACTAATTATGTCTTTATGGGAATGGGCGAACCTTTGGACAATGAACAGGAACTTTTCAAAGCGCTGGAAATCCTGACGGCTGATTACGGTTTGGCTTTAAGTCCGAAACGAATTACGGTTTCAACTATTGGGATTTTGCCCGAATTGAAGCGATTGTTGGAAGAAACGAATTGTCATATAGCCATCAGCCTCCATTCGCCCTATCACGAAGAACGGCTTTCGTGGATGCCGGTGGAAAAAGCGTTTCCGGCAGAAAAAGTAATCGAGTTGATTAAGCGCTATGATTTCTCGCATCAAAGAAGAATTTCGTTTGAATACATTTTGTTTGGCGGAATGAACGACGACCGGCGGCATGCTCGCGACCTGGCGCATTTATTATCGGACATTCCCTGCCGGCGGGTGAATTTGATAAAATACCATCCTGTTCCGGGAGTGAATCTGCCTGAAACCAATAAAGAGGCTATGATTCCTTTCCGGGATTACCTTTCTTCGCATGGAATTATTTCTACCATCAGGGCTTCTCGCGGCGAAGATATTTTAGCCGCTTGCGGAATGCTCTCCAGCCTGAACCATTGATATGGATGCGGCGCAACATCTGCGAAAGGCAGTAGAAAAAAGCCGCTTCACTCCGTTCGCAATGGCGGGGTAAAAAAGTAGCAAAATGATAGTTTGAGAAGTGCGATTTATATACGACCATGGTACGGCTTTGGTATGGCTTTGGTACGACCGATGTCATGTAAAGAAGAATGGGGCAAAAATGGATGAAAATTGATAGTTCAGGTTGCAAAATGATAGGGGAGTTAAGAGTTATGAGTTATGAGTTAAGAGTTAAGAGTTATGAGTTATGAATTAGGAGGATAAATTAAGGGTGAACTCTGAAAGAGCGAAATCATCAGAATAGGGCGTTGCCCGACGCTATTGATTACCGCTCTTTCAGAGCTATTCGCAGCAAATTTTCCACATTCCTGACGGAACAACTCTGCCGCCACCCTACGTCGAATCAAACACAAGCCACCGGCTTGTTCGGCTGTCTTTTGCTTTCAATTCTTATAATGATAATCATACGTTTCAATCACCTTATCCGCTTGCGTAACTTTGATTAACCGCCCGAAACTGTCGTAGTCGTATTTCGTA